>Ga0114934_10000667_pt1 | contig 21696 bp, 16 predicted proteins | sample 4SBtaG_2_FD_99695 | JGI IMG/M metagenome (GOLD analysis project Ga0114934, IMG submission 99695) | Deep subsurface microbial communities from Kolumbo volcano to uncover new lineages of life (NeLLi) - 4SBTROV10_white metaG | ecosystem: Environmental > Aquatic > Marine > Volcanic ...
CAACTCTCCACTAATCGCCGTGGATGCACCTGCAATCCCAGTGGACCTTCTTCTTCCAGCCTGACAAGCGACTATAAAAACTCCCGTCGAAGTCGCCTTTGCAGAACTCTGGATTGCTGGTGAATACCGTGTCTTTTAATATCGAACTTCGAAGCATGGTGCAGCCAAAGCCGTTGCCACCAATTTCTTCGACGCCCACGCCCTCTCTTGTGCATATTTTCTTCGGAGGATACCAGTGCAGATACCCTTCGTGATACCTAGATTTTAACGGAGCAGCGACCGAGGCAGTAGATGAGCTGAAGCCCCTGAGCAAAGTTTCTGCAACATTAAGCGGCGGAAGCACATCGTCTTCTATAGTTAACACGTATTCAGTCGACACTTCCCGCGCCATCTTGTTGTAAATTCTGGCAACAGCCCTTTGAACAGAGTGTCTTACAGCGTCATCGCGCCTATCCTCGTCGGCAACACCTGCCCGTTCGCCGGGATCGAACTTAACGACACGGACATCATCGTATTCTGAACTAAAAGCCCACTTCCTAACCCGCCTGTGGAACTTTTTAGAGCCACTTGTGTCGAGTAATACCAACTGCACCTGAGACTTGGGCCATTCTTGTTGCGACAGGAACTTGGCCATCCTTTTCCAGTAACGCGTGCGTCCCGAGAGTGCTATGAAAAAACTTACGGGTTCTGAAACCAGGCACGCCCTGATGAAATAGTCAAAGACAGCGCCTCTGTATTCGTGACTGTTGTTTTTTCCGTGCTGCCGATACAGATACTGCGCAGGCTGCTTTGCCGCCTTCCAGCCTTCAAGGAGAACGCTTCTCCACACATACCAGTCGGTTGCAGACTCCATCCCAAGGGGCATACCCTTGGAAAGCGCCCGGCTAGATACCAGAGACTCTCTCCTGGCCAAGCTTCCGGCATGCATAAAGTTATCTTTATGTATGTTTGTTGATTCAAACTCGCTGAATCTGACGATTCCCTGCTCGGTACCGAACTTCTTCATGTCTGAATAGACAATCCCCACGTCATAGTCTCTGAACAGTGGAAGTCCAGCGGAGACGTAATCAGAGGGGAGAAGATCGTCGGCATCCAAAAAGCAGAGGATATCACTGCTTGTGACATCCATTGCCTTTTTCATCCCACAATACTGATGCCCCCTGTCTATTCGGTAGTAGGGCACACTGTGATTTCCAGCCACTTCCCGGGTGTTGTCGGTAGAGGAGTCGTCTATGACAACAATCTCAGTGACCGGACAGGACTGAGACTTGATACTGTGAAGCGCCTGAGACAAAAAGCGCCCATAGTTGTGAGATATTGCCGCTACGGCGACAGTAAGATTGCCAGACGGAAGGGGGGTAGAATTAACCCTGCTCCTCACCCTCCCATTAACAGGGCCAACTCTCTCGGTTGCAATGTAGCTCACGCATCTACCATCACGTCGGCGGCTGGATTCCCGGAGGCCCGACCCCCTCTATTCCTTGCTCTGGATCAGGGGGCACGCCTGGACCCGCCTCAATGAAGGTCGAGTCATCTCCGGGTTCTGGGATTTCCGTAAGCCCATCATCTCCGGAAATCGGCACCTCTGGGATCAGTCCGTCGTCTCCGACATAAGCAGAGGCATTAGAAGAGACCCATGCGCGAGCATCAGAATTGATGTCTATATAATTGACACCTTCGATATCCGTGCCATTGGATACCCATCTGGCATACACCACATTTCCCGGCGAATACCCAGTCGTCCCATCATATGACGGAGAGATCTCCTGAGTCTCTGACGCCGTAGCATTTGCAGCTGTCCTTGTTTGGTTCGTCAGGTACTCATAGTAAACACCGTTGATTGTCTTCATATCAAAAGGCGTACGCTGAAGACTGTATGGCTTGGCAACAGTTATTGTGTCACCGATAACATCCCTCTCGCACGTTAGCGTGTCTGCGTTTATTTCTAAAACCTTACACCGATTAACGGCCCAGCCATGAAGATCGGACGGAGTCCACAATGGCTGCGTTACCAGCGTCGCCTTATAAGCTGAATCAGGCGGATGGCAGCCCCCGGTATTGTCGTCATCGTCTGGAGACAGGTCGAGAGACCCAAGCATTTCACCAATGCCAGTTCTTGGACCCCATTCCCGTCCTTCCACATCTTCGCTATGGACATCGGGGATACCTGTTCCTGATTCTTCATACGAAAAACCGCTGGCCACCTGTTTCTGTCTGCTGTTGGAATACTCCACTCCTGGTCCAGGGTGGGCGGATTCACCAAACTGAACAGCGCCAGGAGTAAGAGTAACGGCGCCGCCTTTGCCATCTTTTCCGTATGCATCATCTACAGCCTGCGGGTCTGATCTATACGCCTCATCGAAAATAAAATTGTTCGCGAAAATTCCCCGGCTACCGAGACCGATTCCAAGAATAGCCCTTCGTCCTTCGTTGTCTGATATTTCTATTCCGGAACTGTTTTCAGCTTCAGCTGTATTCACAATACTGATCGCTGGTCCGCTTGTCGGATTGTGGACAACAACTGGCCCGGTAAGAACAATCGGACCCTGATTAGAGAAGGCGTCGTAAAGCTCCTCGGCAAGCTTGTTGGTATCGTCCTCGGTCCACTTCTTGGACCTCAGCTTGGAAAGAACCGACCCGAAAACTGCCCTGAAGCTCATCTCCCAGATACCCCCTCAATAGTGAGCGAATAGATCCTGTGGGCCTCAGAATTTGGTACGCCTTCAAGCCTGACAGTTAGTGACCTATTACGCTCGCTTCTTGGCGTGTCGGTGCTGTCGAAATTCTGCTGCAACACGCCTGTGGAATGTGTCATATCAAATAGGATGTCAGGAGAAGAGGCTTCGGTTTTGACCCCATCGCCCTCGTCAAATGATCTGGGGTAGTGCATCGAATCCGGAGTATCCTGGAAATCTGTATATTTCCTGACAATCAACGTGGACTGCTCGCCATTGGGCTCAAACCTCATAGCGAATGACCGGATAGCTTTTTCGTTTGGCTGTGATGCCAAGCGCATCATGGGAGTTGAATACTCCCATTTGAACCCACCGACCTGATAGATGCTTGTCGAATCCGGCAATATCGAAAAAGGCCGATTCACCTCCAAGTGATGCTCGCCCACAGAGACAACCACTCTTTGCTGTCCGGATCCAGTGCCCTCAGAAATACAAACCGGTGCGCCAACCACCACATCTGTAAATGTTTGCGATGAATCTGTAATGGTTACTGGCGTTGCCGAGCTAACTGACCCCCTTACAGGGCTGGCACCAGTAGCCATTCCGTCTACCGGACTGCTTATTGGGATAAAAACTCTACCGGCTGACCCACAAAGTATCGCAGTCCTCTTTTTGGAAACTGAACCGACCACTGAAGATGATACCGGCTCAGCATACTCCTCAATCCACCATCGGTTCACCAGATAATTAAAAGCTAGCGCGTGTTTCGGGTAGCCTGACCCCCCAAGGCAAACGAACCACCTGATAACCTTCTCACGAGGCTGATGCGTGGCGTGGAAATATTCTGACCTAGCCCAGTCGACGCTATATTTGTCAGTACCGTCAAAAATAGACTGTATTTGATCTGAAATGCTTACTGTCTGCGACCCATCAAAAGCATAAATACCAGACTGGTCCATTAAGTAAGCTGAGTTCCCATCTTTGATGTAGCACCTCTGATTCACGCAACCTCTCGAGGTGGCAAACGACACCTGCCCATCAAGAGACGGATCAGACATGTAGTTCAAAGAAGAGATCCTGTTTTCAAACAGGATAAACAGGCGCGGGCCCATCGGCATCAGCCCGGTCATTTCCCCTGAAGACGGATCACTGGTAAGGCGAATAACCTTGTACCTGTTCCAAGACTCTGGAAGCAGAGTTTCGCTGAAATGGATAGAAAGCTTTTCGTCTTCTTCTGGAGATATTGAATATTCTGAAGTCTTGTCTGTGCTTCCTTCATATTCTTCCGACAGAACCAACTGCTGGCCATCTGTATCAACGGAACTGATCGTGTAGCTTTTCTTGTCCCCTGCAAAGAACAGCCTGCTTTCCATCTCTGCTGTCCAGCACGTCCCATTCCCAATAACATCCGTCGATCCTTTTTCGACATGGGCCGACCCGACTTTATAGTTCAGGTTTACAGCAGCAAACGTGCGGCTGAAATGATCGACGACCACCCGTTTAAAGTTTGGCGGCTCGCTGTGTCGGGCAATATTTAAATCTGTCCCATCAACGGCCCTCAGAGGAACCTCTTCTCCAAGCTCGGTATCAGATTTTACTGTTGTGAATTCTGTTTCTGTCAAATCGGTATCGTCGATATCAACATAAAAGGTGTTAACGTTACCGTCCTTGTTTCTCAAAATCTGCCTTCGAACAACCCTGCTATCTGTGGGTATTTCCACATTGGAATACTTTATTCCATTACCTGCCATCGACCACGTTGCTCGCCCCGCATATGGATAGAACCAGCTGGGAGCGTTATTGGTAGAGTCGAATGGGTGTAAGGAGTTGAAGAGTATGAACTGGTTGATGTTTATGACATAGACTCGGTATTGCCTATTTCCTAGAAATGACCCACCACCAGGTAAAGTGAATCCATGAAATGTGATTTGATCGCCTGTTTCTAGGCCATGGCTACGTGAAGTAACAATCAGGTACTTAAGTTGCGGATCGTCCGACCCATATGGTTCCCGCGTAAGAACGAGCCCGTAACTGTTTACCAAGGTGGCTCCATATGCCCTGATAATGGAGTCGACGTTTCCAAACTTGGCCCCGGCCATTGACAATCGGCCAGATACCGGAGACAGATTGCTTACCTTTCCACGACTATCTAGATATCTCAGATAGGCAAAATAAGTCCCTGCAATATTTGCCGCAACCTGGGTGCCGCCTTCTAAAATCGGCTCCTCTAACATCGACAGGCCAGTGCTAGGCGCAGGCACACCGGCATTAACAAAGTCAGAGATCAAGCCGTCCCAGCGCTTTACAGACTGGTCGCCTCTGGCAAAAAACACATTGCCATCATTCGACTCGGAAAAGCTCCCGATTGGTGGCTGGCAATTCGACAAGCTGGCCATTTCATTCCTTTGGGTTTTTCCGGAAATCTAATGTATCGCTGTCATACTGCCCCAATAAGAACGAGGCGTGAGGCCTGTTGTAAAAGTATGACGATATATATGTGCCTCTGGGATCCCCGGACGGAACCACCTTGAAAGGATAAGTGAAGCTATGCGTTCTCTCGGCTACCAGCGAATACCATTTTTCTCTGTACTGCCTTTCCCACTTAGAAACGTACTCTGTTCGGGCAACACACATCCCGACTGGTATATCTGATCCAAGAAAAAGAGAAACTGTAAATAGCGCTGGATCTATGGCGGAATCCAACAGGTGCATCCGCTTATCTTCGACAACCACATTTCCCGAGCTGTCCACAACAGAAAGCGTGGGGTTTTCAGTCCCAAAGACCGTGTCTGAATAGACGCTGTGATCGACACCCACGGTTGACCAATCTGGAACATCCGGCCTTGGAAACTGCATATCTTCCAAGTGGTCTTTATGCGCTCCACTGCCGACATGAAACTTGGGGAACGTTAGCGTTACCCAGTCGCCTTGTCGAAATCTTCCGAGATACATCAGACCACCTGAAACGTACTGACAGAAGACCTGTTAGTTCCGCCCTGGCTGTAGCTGAAGACAACGGTATACGTTTGCCCAGACTGGTAATCACTGGGATTTGTGAGCTCCAAAGACTTAATCCAAAATCCCGTTAGCCCGCTAACTGCGTTGCTCATGTCCCCCGAGTCGACCTGAAACCCGTCTGGCCTAAAGACTTTATATGTTGGCGTTCCGGTAGCTGCGGCGACTGCAAGATTTTGTGCGCGAACCTGGACAAACAGAAGAACTGTTCCTCCAACAGGAAAGTGCCCAATAAACCCACTGTCCAACATGCTATTCTCCCTCAAACGTTAGCAAGGAGTATCCATTTCGAGACTGCAAAACACCTTGCTCGTTAGATGTGCAATTGACCTGTAGATTTGTTGAGCCTTCTTGCAAATCATGAAGGTCTGTTTTCAAAACAAGTCCCGGGAAGTCGCGTATTTCGCGTCCGGTTTGTGAAATTTCAGGCATCAGGATCTACCATACAGGGAATCATCTTGATCGGCCCTCCCGGGACGGTAAACCTCGTCTGAAACCTGCGCCTCACTATCATCAATTGGTGGGGCAGGAGGGACTGGAGGATCAGGAATAACCGGTTCTATATCGCTTGTAACAGAGGTCTCCGGCGGGGACAAATGCTCAATCCTTGGATCTGTTTTAACTGGCTCACTTGCCTGTATCCACCACTGTGAAACGAGTGGCTCAGGTGCGGGACGAGGCAAGTTGTTCCCATAAGACCAGCCAGCGATTCTTGGGGGTATTCTCCACGCAGGAAGCGTGGGCTGCGTGTGGTGCCACCCATTTGGCGCAGGAGAGTTCTCTGGAATGGTCCCTACATTCCATCCATGCCCCTCATAAAGAGACTCCGGCCTTGGCAAAAACAACGGCGTGGGCTTTGGCGCATAGATGTCCGTCCACGGCGGCAAAAAAGGATGCTCAAGGCCATACCCACCGTTGTAAAGAAAATCTGTCTCCCTATCCGTGAGCACCCTGTTCCATATCCCGGTAGCATCAACGGAAAAGTCTGCTTTATCTCGAGATGTGGAATATGTGTAAATTGGCGCTCCGAACCTCAAATCGTAGCCAGCATCGCGAGCAGCCGTAAACCCTGCTGATGTGTTGTCGTTGTTGTTGCTATCCAGCCAGGACTTGTAATACGTGGAATATGAGTTTTTCCACAAGGCAGAGCTTCCCTCGGGGAACATTTGTCCGGTCTTGGCATTTATGCCTTGGTAGACTTTAAGACTAGTTTTCAGAGTGGTGGCGTTGTATGTGCACACACACATATGCCACACCTGAGAGTACATCTTCGTAGAGCTGTTGCTCTTGATGTAAGATGTTGCCCTATCTGAATCAAACGTCCCCGCTTCGTTCACATCGAATCTGGCAAACCAAAAGTTGCCAGGGCTCAGCTCGACAACAAGCTTCCACTCATCATCGAACTGTACCGCGCCGCCTTTTCGTATGATGGCCTTCAGAGGATCCGCAGAATCAGCCAGTCGGTAATCCGAGACCGGGCTGTGATCCTGAAACATGATCCATGTGACAAGGGTAAAGTCTTCGCCTGTAGCTATTGATACATCTGCACTGTCGGAACAACCAAGATACAAGCCATCCGCGCTGTCAAACTCTCTTCCGAACCCCTTAACTCCACCAGTGACAAACGGGTAGGTATTGGCAGCAGAAGAAGATGTGAGGTTGTTGCTGCCAACTACATCTTCAACGTCCGCGCCACGAACCTGGCTATTGAAATTCCAGTAGGCAGTAAGGCCGGTTGTTATAGCCATGTGCCACCGCCTTCAACAATTTCCAGCTGACGCTCCATTGGCACGCACTCGCTACACTTTGGGCCACAAACAGGACCGTTGCATTTTCCGCAAAAGCCCCGGATCTTTCCGCTGCCCGGACTAAGCACCCAATGTCCACCGCAATGTACACATTGCAGGGTGTCAGCTTCGTTAAGAAAGCCGTCTGGCCCACTAATAATAATGTGGCCAGACGGCTTGCTTGCTGTGAACCGCTTGTCCGACACGACTACTCCTCAAAGAAGAAGGTCGCCTCGTGGTTTGCGGTTGTGCCGTTGCTGCTAGCAGTCTTCAGGCCAACGCCGTTGGACGCCGTTGCAGGCAAGACGATCTCCCCACCGGGCGCGGCGACCCACCTAAAGGTGTTGCGCTGGTTAACACTGAATGCTGCCATCTCAGTGTTTGAAGTATAAGTAGGCTCAGAACTATGGTTCTGGCCAGCACTTGCAAGGGTTGCCGGATCACCCGGATCAATGGCAACAATATTTGCGGCAGTTGACGTACCGGCAGCCGTGAATCTCTTCAGCTGGAACTGCGAGGCGCCATCAGCTGGGGTCGCCGTGCAGCCGACCACAATGTCGTAGATCTTGGGGCGAATAGTAGCCGCTGACACAAGACCGAGAACAGTCTTATCTGTGCCGACATCGCCCTGTCCGATAACTCCATACCTTCTGGCCATCAATAGCTCCTTACGGCGTAACCGTTGAATAGTCTCTTAAATGAACGATGTTCTCATAGGGGCGATCCGTTTCGCCGCCGTAACTCCGGTTATCTGCCTGCATAGCAAGCCGAAGATTGTTTGAGTAAATTTGATCCTTTAACGGGATCTGGTCGTCTTTCAGAAGTTGTGCCAGCCGAAGTTCGGCAAGGCTGATAAACGCCTCGAACATTGCCCCGCTTTCGATATCGACAATGTCAGACACACGGTATTTTACCGTAGTATGCGGATTTGATACGACGGCATCTAGAGTGAGTTCGGTAGAACTGTTTACTGAAACGATAGTTCTCTGTTCTTGATACGGCTTAAGCCCATCAAGACCAGTTGGCAAATCCGAAGAAGTGCCAAACTGAAGCACACTTCCCTTCATTGATGAGGTAAAAGAGGTGCCGGAACCAGTGACGGTTGCGGACGAAACTGGAACAGAGATTGTTCCAGTCGTGTACGAATCAACGACAAGTGGCGTTGGCCCTCTCTGATAAATGAAATCAAATGAGTGGGCCGCACTTGGTGGCGGATAGAAATATACGGACATTGTCCCGTAGTAGTCGGGATCAGCCATGATCGTGTAAAGCCTTGGATCGTTGCTTGCCTCTCTCGTACTGTGTGCAGTAAGCCACTCGCCCGGTGCAACATACGAAGGCCAAGTCCAATTTTTATCGACATTCCTTAACTGGTCTGCTGACTGAAAATCTACCGGGAGCGGGTAGGCATCACGGGAGAGCGTGTACGTGGTGCTAGACGCCACATCCGCACCAGGATTCGAACCAGCGCTCAACGTAATAACCGTGTCGGATTTACGTTCATGCACATCGTAGTCGATGTTACTGATACGCAAGATCCCGCGTGCCGCCCACGAAGGCCAAGTACCGCTCGTCAAAGTAGCCTGGCGCTCGTAAGTCCCGCCCGCGTGGTCGTATGCGATTGTGCCAGTCGAGTAGGCGGCGACTGATGTGACACGTCCGCGCTTGTAGTAATACGACCAGTTGTACACCGTTGGCAAACTGCGATACGCAGCAAGGATGGCCCGCTTAGCCATCTTTACATTGCGCCCTCCCTCCAGGCCCCCGAAATGGTCCAGAAGGTGGTCAAGCACGTCGTGGTACGTGTGAATCGCAGAAAACGGCATACTACACCTCTATATAAGTCAGATAGCCAGATGCAGTTCCGGCACTGGCCGTGACCTGCAAGGCTTCACCGGCGGCTGTCCGGAAATGGCCATCTGGGTTATATGGTCCGACAAGGGGACTGACCGTGTCTTGTCCACTCATGCCCCCATCAATACCTAAATTCATTGCCCCGGTTATCCCGGTGCTGGCGCTTTTAAATGTGATGGTTCCAAATTCAGTTCCTGTCACCAGAAACGAGATCACCACAATCCTCCTGTTGGTGACAGCAGAGACTATGCTTGTTGTGCCTGTCCCGCTAAAGGAAGCATACTTAACATCGATAGGGCCAGTGTCTCTAAGTCCAGCCATTACTTGCCTCCCCCGTGTTTTTCAATAATGTTGTGACGAAGCTCGCCTTGGTCCATTTCCCGTGTTTCAGGGTTTGCCTCGTGTGCTTCACGAACCTTCCGATTCAGTATGTCTCTGCCCATGGCCTTGGGCTTGGGCGCCTCTTCAGGCTCGCGATATTTAGTATTAACTGTCCCATGACATTCCCACCCGCGCTTTTCGCAGGTGTCTTGGATTTGCCCGCGACCACCACTAGGAGAGACAAACGCCTCGGGATCACCGGGGAAACGTGCCAGGGATGAGAGATATACGTCGTTTGCATTAGGCTTGTAACCGTGTGCCATTGCAGTCTTTACAACGTGATCTCGCGCACGATCATCGCCAGAGAACTGCTTGTCTAAAGTTCCCATTCCCTCAAAAAACTCCCGGTCAGTTCTTGCTCTTGGAGGCTGTCCAAACGCAAGCATTTCCGAGAGTTTATGTGACTCACCCTTGTTTCTGAGCCACTCATAATGGGCTTGGATCTCTATGTTATCGCTGATCTTAGGATATGTCACGATGAGCTCCCGTTATCACTTGACCGAGACTGGGCCTTTTGAAATCTCATCTTCTGACTAAACTCCTTCCGGTCCTGATCCATGTCCTGATTATGCTTTTCTCTGTCGTAATCCATGGATCTTCGGTGGTCTTCTTCCTTGAGGCTCAAGTCTTGGACTCTAGAGACCTGATCGATTAGTGCCTGCTGCTGCTGGGCAGCGCTATCGGCCATAGTCTTCTCGAGATCAATCTTGCCCTTTTGCAGATCCATCTGCCCCTCAACCATGGTTTTCTGCATTTCAGACTGGGCCTTCATCGCTTCAATTTGTGCGTCCTGCTGACTCTTGGCCATGTCTGCCTGAGCTTTCATTTGCTCAGTTTGCATCTTGCTTTGAGCCTGCATTTGCTGAATCTGAAGCTTAGCCTGCTCCATTTGCATTTGCTGTTGCTGCGCTTCCTGTTCAGCTTGCTGCTGCCCCTGCATCTGCTGCTGCTGCTGTTGCATAAACCATTCCTGGAACTGCATCGGAATGCGGTTCTCGGTAAGCATTCCCTCGATGTCGAAATCGGTCGCATCTCCCCAGATCGTTAGCAGCCTGTTGAGAGGGGCAGTATCAGCGGTGCTGTCAGCATGCTTATCCAAGACCGGGAAGAGCGTCTGCATGGCCTGCTGGATATTTTGCGTCTCGCGCATCTTGTTAGGCTTGCGAGCACTATTGGCCTCGACGGTCGCATCAAGCTCACGGAGCACCACCTGTGGATCCTGAGAGCTAATAAGGCGCTGCCAAAGCATTGCCCCCGAGTTGCCGAGAAGCTGCACAACATCTTGCGGTCGCACCCGCCACCGTGCACAAAACTTCTCCATTTTTGCCAGCTCTGACATCCACGACTCGACCTTCTGGCTCATGTGGTCGGGACGGATAGACATCTGCTCTCGTTTTGTGGCGATGTCTTCGGCTGAGCGAGACTGGGTTTGAGTCATACCGGCCATCAACTCAGTCAGCCCGGTACGACGCTCAAACAGCTGCATCACCTGTTCAAGAATCCTCCAGATATCAAAGTTCGTTTGTGGCTGCTGGAGGAAACTGACAACACGCTTGATATCCTGATGGACCTCATTAAGCGGAATGACTGCAAGATCCTCACCCTTCTTGATTGCCCGGGTGACCTCCTCCTCGGCGCTCTTGAGGACAGCCACAAAGTCTCTTGATGATGACCAAATTCTATTTGCCAGGTGGGAGATGACGACGTTCATAAACGCCAGTTCGCCCAGCCCTGGAGCAAGAGGAGCAATCGGCCAGATGGATCGCGGCTTGGGATAGAAGTCAAGAATCGCACATGGCCACCGCCCATCCTGCCAGTAGGGAACAGGCCACGCGAACATCTTCTTCACTTCGTCATTCTTGGCCTTCTTGAACTTGTCTGGAGGTGCATTAAGTGGCCACGGAACATTTGCGGCTACGCACAGGTAGGCATAGTCGCCAACAGTTTTGTCGAACTGCTGTTTCAGATCAGTATTAACACCAGAAAGACGAGCTCCGACACCGCCCTTGGACCAGATCTTCCAATGGACAATCAGATCGAAGGTTTTCCCTTGCTGTCTGTGCAGAGATGCCATGTCATCGCCAAGTCGTTCCCCCTGTGACTCGGCGCTTTCAAGGTTGGCCTTGTGATCCAAAGTTCCGGGCTTGAGTCCGTAGTCTCGCTCGACTTCCCAGACGGGTTTGACTTCTCGTTTTGCGATCCACTTTGCATCTTCAAGTCTTTCTGCGTCTGGGTCGATAAACAAGTTATCGACACTGTCATAAAAAGAACCGGTGAGGTTCATTTGTGATTCTGGCTGAGTGTACGGCTGTACCCACAAAACACCGCGACCTTTTACCAGCGCCTCTGTGATTGCCATCTCGGCGTGCTGGGCAAGTCCTCCTCCCGGCTGCTCTCCGGGAGTGTAGTTAAGCCACTTTTCAATTAGCTCTGCTCGGGTGGTATCTGTGATCTTCCTGAAACGCGACTCAATCTGTGACTGCTGAAAAAGTCTCTGGGCTTCATGCACCATCTGGAACTGTGGCTGCATTTGCTGCATTTGCTGCTGCAACTGTTGCGCCTGCTGCTGCATGGGACCAATCTGCTGCTGAATCTGTTGGCCTTGCTGCATCATTTGCTGCAAAGCCTGTGCTGCTTGCTGATCCCCTTGAGCAGCAGCCATTTGAGCTTGCTGAGCCTGTTGCTGTATTTGCTGCAACTGCTGTTGAGACTGTTGCATCTGCTGTTGAATCTGCTGCATTTGCTGATTCAACTGTTGCTCCATTTGCTGGAGCTCCTCCATGTTCTCTGGGCCAAAGATATTCTCCGACAATGGCACCTGCCGCCTCGGAGTAACTGTCCGGGTCGGATTGCGCCAATAGAGAGTTGGCCCAAACAGGGCAACCAGCTCAAACGCCTTCGACATAGTCATGCGAAAGCGCGGGCTGGTTGACGTGTTCAGGAACTTCTTGCGAAACTTCGGCTCCCACATAAAGCCAGTATCAGCAGAGAAGAATGCCGTGCATTGCTCTGCGATATCAGTAAATGGCTTTTTGTGTTTAATGGCCTGCTCAATTTTACCGAGCCAGCCAGTAACAATAGGCCTCAGTTCGCCGTCGAGATCGTAATCAGCCATTGATTATGCCGTTGGTTGTACAACGTTTTTGAGAATGTTACTGACCTTTTTTGGGCCCCAGCCACGGCCCATTTTCTCTGCGATCTTCTCGACTGTCATCCCCTCTTCGTAATAAGAAAGGATTTTCTTTTGATCTTCTCCCATTTCTGTTTCCGCGCACGACTGCGCCACATCTACGGGTGGAAGAACCGCCTGGACAACCGGAGTTAGATTGCCAAGCGCGACCTGTCGACGAGTTTCGGCTGCCTCAACAGTGTCCCAGCCACCGTACTCAAGACGAAGGTTCTGGTTCTCGGCAAGCCTTTCGCTTTCAACATGGTGAACATTATCGATCATGCGTGGCATTCCGCCGCTAGCCGGGAATTTGTAAATCGTCAAGATTCCCGGCCTCTTGATCGCCGTAACAATCCCTACTGAGGGGTGCTGGTTTACGTCACCATGTGGATACCACGCACAAGTAGCCCCAACAAAAAGATCCATATCGGTCCCTTTCTAGTACGAGGCGCCCGGGCCGAGGTTTACAAACTCGGTATCTTCCTGGGCGTCTCTCTTCTTCTTCCATTCGTTGAATGCCTTGTAGGCCGCACTCCATTGATCCGGAAGTGCCTCCGGTTTTCTGTACTGTGGATTATACGACGCGAGATAGCGCAAACAGTCCATGAGGTGGTCGTTTTTGCTTACTGGCTCGTCATGAACTTCGTCTCTGGTCATCCTCTTCCGGTAGAGCACGAACTCCCTTTGGAACCAGTGGGTCTTGTCTCGATAGACACGAAGCTTTGGTCGCCTTCCGCTTCCAATGTGAAGCAGGTCTCTCACCAGCCCAATGCCAGCACTAACGTTATCAGAACCGGGCAGAAAGTTGGCCCCTGTCTGCCTGCTGCGGAGCCCCTTTCTTGCAAATGCATCAGAATATTGCTGCCTAACAGTCTTGTTGAACCCCATTGGGGTCTGTCGACCGGCGCGGTTATCAATAATGAAGGATTCGAAGATGCGTCCCTTTGCCTTTGAGTGGGCTGCTACGGCAACCTGATCGGCGTCATGCTGGCGAAGATAAAGTTCGTCATAGACTACGACTGTCCCATCGCGGTAGAGGGTGCTCGGTGGAGGAATTGCAGCAAACATAACTGCGCAAACAGTATGGCCGGGATCCAGAACCAGATACCTAGTCCAATCATTCGGCGGTTCGCCATTCCTTCCTCGCATGACGACATCGATAAAGTCGTCCTCCCCCTCGTCTCTTCGGGGACACCCATGATCTTCAATATTGAAGTTGGGATACACCAGCATTGTATCCAAAACGAACTCGCCGAGATCCCGCGCCCGGACCTCCTCTGGCCCCTTCTTGGACCACGCCTCGACACGCTTGCGTTTCTCGTCGGCGTCGATAAACGGATTTTCTGAGAAGCTGAGAACGACCTCTTTTACATCCGGCTCATCCAGATGCTGCTGTTCTGTTGCTCGCTCAGACATCTGAATCAAAGCATCGTTTTTGCTATGTGGCCACACAGACCAGATCAGCCTCCCCTTCCTATCCGAAAGACGAGCCTGCCACTCAGCAACGTGCTTTGAGTACTCGATATCTTCGTCGATATGAATGAGGTCTACCGGATCCCCCTGCTTCGGCTCAGCCTTTGAGGAGAACGCATGTATTTCCGTCCCGTTGTTCAGACGGCACACGGTAAACACCCGCTCAGACTTATTCTCCCATGCCCAGCCGTTGGGATTGATTAGGCGACGGGGAATTAGCGGAGGCGACTCCTCGCATTCATCGATTCTCTGCTGATCTTCATCTTCCCATGGCCGCCAAGAACGCCACTCATCGGTCTTCAAATCCTTGATTATCCGGAAGGCTCCGGGCCGAAATAGCATCCTGTAGATAGTTCCACCAACATGACGCTGGTCGTAACCAATCACCCAAATAAGCATCGGGCGCCTGGTCGGATATTTAAACGACAACGGGGAGCCATCGGGACCGATAATGGGAGTCCCCGTTGCCGCAGAGGCAGTTTCAGCGAAAGCCGACATGGACTTACCAGATCGGTTTCCGCCACGAACGATACGTTCGCTAGCAGACGAGTCATGAAAGACCGCCTGTTTATTCATTGGACGATAAAGCCGCAGCGCTTCTCTCTGGCGACGATTGCGCTCTGCCGCCACCTGCGCCATCTGGGCTTTTAGTGAGTCACCGACGCTCATTCTTTGTCCACAAGAAGTAAAGTCTTGTCGTCGACAACGGTCTTACCAGACTCTTCAAGAAGCTCAACCAAGACTTCAGGATTTTTCTGAAGAAGAATTGCCGCCATGCTAGCAAACTCCTTCTCTAGATCCTCATCAGAGAGACCTGCCAAGTCCGGGGCACTCTCTCTTTGGTTTGTGCTATCAACAATAAGTTTCAAAATGGCAGCCTTTGCATCAAGCACAGCCTTGCTTCCCGGTTTTTCCATCCTGAGAAGATCTAGGTCTGATTTCCACTCTGCACAAAAGCTTTCCAGGCCGCCAAACAGACGGATCATCTCGGCGGCAAGCTCAGTCGTATGAGGGACATTGATGCGGTTCCCTCGGATACCAGCAACAAGAGCCTTAAAAGCGGTCCTTCTAGCGGTCTTGCTGGTCTCCAGATTTCGATCCCTGTCTTCTTGCCGTTTACACTCACGACATTTCTTCATGCCGCTCGTCATGTCCTCCGGCTCACGCTTTTCCCCGCAGAACTCACAGACGAACTTGGTCCCAAACTTCTTAGCCATTAAGCTGCTCTCCGGTCATTTACAGTCTGCTTGACAACACCAGTCATAAGCAGCAGTCCCGCTGCACCCAACCCAATCTTGGCAATCTTCTTTCTGAGCTCGTCGTTAATCTCAAATGCTCGTGTCGGCTGTCTTCCCTCTGTCTGTTCAAAGAACTCAATGAGAGCCTCCACTCCCTTCCGTTCTTTTTCGGGCAAAGACTTCGCTGCCTTTTTAGAGACAATGGCCTCTTTTATTGTCTCCCATCTGTCAGATGCAGACCTGAGCCAGTTTCCATCTGCATCACGACTGAAAAGATCGCGAACCTTACGAGTACTGACGGGGCGAGGAGAAACTCGCTCGCCACTGACTTTATGCGTAGCGCGTCGCACAGGTGAGGGAGCCTGAGTGCCGACCATTCCCAAGTGTTCTTTTGCATACTCTCCAAACGGCCTATCGTGGGCGCCTATTCTCTGCTGCCTAATCCATCTTCGGTATGTAGTTTCGTCAGGCCAAACTTCTGTGACGCCCTGGCCCGGCATCGGGGGGACAGTCAGATCTTCAAAGGCCTGTTGCGCCGCCGCCCGCCTGAGATTGGCGGCCTCGGACATGGCGATCTTGCCAGCTGCTTCCCGGGTGATGGAAGTTGGGCCTGGGATAACCGTTGGAACATCACGAGGCTGGGGACCAGTTGAAAGCTGCCTCTGCGGGCGCCTGATTTCATATTGCGGAACAACTATCTCGTCGCCCCTCTTAGCGGCGGCTCTCATTCTTTCCAAATCAAATGCCGGGATTTCGCCAACATCGCCCACAACACCTTGCTGTAAACGACCGATCAGATCCTGTATTGCCTCCTGTCGGCCAATCTCGGTATCTAGACCAAAGATCTTCTGACGTAGAGGATCAAGCTTAGCCAGATCTGAACCCATCTTCGTCCTGACTAGCCTTCTTGCCTTTTTCAAAGACTCTCTTGATGGTTCATGTCCCAGATTGATGAGCGTCTTAACATCTTCCGCAGTCCACAACGGCCTAATAGCTACTGCTTTAGCGATAGCCTTTTCAATCTCGGCCTCGTATCTCTTGGACAACTTCTGCAATTCGCTTGACCCAAGACCGCCTTCAAATCCAAGCAATTTGTCCATCTTTGCGATAAGTGCCTTGTCTTTCACCAATCCGGTCGCTTTGTCGGTAAGCTGCCCTTTCATCACGGCCTGCATGTCTGTAATCAGGCCCTGTAGTGCATCCTGAGTACCCTGGATCTGCCTATCGCTAATTCCCAGCCCCTTGATTGACATTAGGGAAGCAGCCTCATTCACGATCCCTTGATCGAGACCTAATTCATCCAGCAGTTTTCCGCCAAATGGGAGCAGTTGTTGACGACTCAGTTGCGATGGTTCTCTATGCAGCTCAGGAATAAATCTTGTCTGATCTGGCCATCGCCCCTGATCCCTTGCTGTCTCCCACATCTGTTGTAGTTTTTGCTGGAAGAGCTCCCCCCTATTCCCAGAAGGCTCCCCTGCTCTCGCAGTCCCCGGGCTCAGCTGGGCAACGATATTGTCAATTGCCCTTTGTGCAGCCTCTGTTTTTTTGAAATTTGCAGTCTCTAACAGATCATCCCCACTGAGCCATCCTCCCGCCAATAATCTATCAGCGTTCAACGCAGTTTCGAGCTCATCGAGATCTGCTTCCCCGGCAGCAGATCTACGAATTCGCGCAAATTCTTCAACACCCGGAATTGTTTTAGTTGGCAGAGTTGTACCGTGTATTTTGTCCAATTCCTCGAAAGATCGCCAGAAATCAACCGAAAGGTCGCTGTATAGACCTTCTTTTGACCGTGAATGCTTACCAAAAAGTTCGATCATCCTCTTCGGGACAAGGACTGGTCGACCTTCCCGCAGAGCCTCTTTGGCCGCCTGCAAAGGCTGTTTCATCATGCCTCTGATGATGTCAAGATTCTGATCACCGGCAAGCTCTCTCTCGAGCTTCTCTATATCATCTTTCTTTGCGAACCAATGGACCCTATCTCCGTGTCCACCCTCCACAACTGCCCCTTGGAATAGTTCATCTGGACCGCGCCAAACACCGGCTACGTCTCCCTTGGAAAGCCTATCTTCAATTGATGGAAGAACGGGCTTCGTCCTTCGTAATTCCACAGCCCCCCTGTCTGCCGGTGTAGTCCTCCGAGGGTCGATCTTGAAACCAAGCGGATCCAACCCCTCCATAAGACGCATTTCAGCAAGATCAGCTTTCTTGAGTGACCTTTCGGCTGGTTTGGGGTGTTCCCGGATGATCAGAGGATCACCGCCAAAAACACCCGGCATATTTGCTTTGCGCGCTTCTTCTCGTGCAAGTGTTTCTGGTTTTGGTGAAGCATGCAGGCCTCCGCGAGGAGGTGGCTCCGGTTCAGCGTGACGGTAAGAAAACTGGGCAAGCTCCTCCTGCTCACGAATTGCAGCCTCGGAATGTCGCAAGGCTGCTTTGATATCATCTGTCTTGGTTCCCGTTGACCTGGCGGCGAGAACCGCGAGTCCGTGGGCTTCAGGGCTTGTCCCATCAATGTTAGTCAGGAACCTTCGCACCCCTTCCGGCCCAGTACCCCGGACCTTTATTGCTTCGTCTAACAGGGGAATTCCAGTTGCCTGATGCAGTTCTGACGTGTAGTTACGGACTTCTCCAGCGTTACCCACAAGAGCCTGCAACTCCTTTATGACCCCCTCTGAACCACGTGAATCCAAGGTGTAATCGAGACCAATAACGATGCTTTTAGCGTCTGCCTCAACGGCCTCTTGAAGTATTCCGTGAGCGAGCAAAGCGTCTGTGCTTTGGCCCATGGGCATAGCTTCTGATTTCCAAGGACTGCTGGCTTTTTGCACAAACAACTGCTTTTTGCCGCCTTGGGTAAAAGTGCTGTACCCGATCTCGGCCAGCTCATTGTTTCTTCCAAACGAGTTCATCGCCGCGCCGTCCGGGCCGATCTTCTCCATTTGGTTGGTGATAAGCTTGATCAGGGTTTCGTCATGCGCTGAACCCTCGCGAGTCCTGTAAGCAACTGCCTCCAAAGCCTTCTTTAATTGCCCTTCGTCCATCCACGGAAGATTGTCTTTTATGCCTTCGAGAATCGCGTCCCTGTACAGGGTCGGTTCCCGTCCCACTCTCCCAAGCTCGTCAATCTGCTTCAGGGCCATCCTCGTAAAATCACCACTGGTGGAAGCATAAACAACGTGGCGGTAGGAGGTGCCGGGAAGCGAATTGACAAATTCTGGCAATGGCTGATTGCGGAGAATCCCGGATGCTCTCTTGGCAAGATTGTATTTCCCTGCCCGGACAGAAGCCCCCACGCTGGCAGCATCAAGGGCACCAGGCTCAAGTCCCATATAAACCGAGAGAACCGTCTTCTCGGGAGTGTTTAGGTCAAGAATATAGGTGCCGGGATTCTTCTTGGCCTTTGCAGATATCCCCTTCATTGTTCGAAGAAGACGATACCCCGATCCTGGGCCAGCAGTTTGCCTCTGGAACGGAAGTTCCCAGTTGTCAGCGAGCTTTGGAGTGCCACCAAGCTCCTCTATGCGCTCCAAGACCCTCGTATAAAGGTCGTGGCGCATCTCGTAATAGTCTCGAACAGCGGGACTTGTCCCGTTTTTATACAGGCGCGCAAGATCGCCTTTTCCGGCGACCCTCCTGTCGTCACGCATCAAGTTTGTTCGCAGCTCCGCAAGCTGATCGACATCAGCATCTTCGACCTCTCTAAAGATCTGAACTGTTCGTTCGCTCATAACCTGCTTGCTGGCATGTGCATTTATTGCCTGCTCCTCAATAACAGTGAGGCCCTGTAGCTGTTTAATCTCCTCTGGAGTAGGGGCATTCCCCTGTTTCATCAGTTTTTCTATTTCTATTTCAGCGTCGCGCACTTTTTCCTGTGCGCTAGCGTAGTGCTTAGATTCGTTTGCTTTTGGCAAAAGCCTACTCATATCTTCCACGGCGTTTTCGAAGTTCAGTTCATCTTCGAGGTCCATGAACGGAACAGGGTCGCTAAGGTCTTCGAATATCTCTTTCACCACTCGGTTGTATTCGTCGAAAGAACCGCCTTTAAGTGCCCCCTCTAGCCGTTCCAGAGCTGCTGCCGAGTCAACGTCGGATAAAGTTTCTAGGATCTCGGTGGCCCGTGTTAGATATTTCTCCGTTAACTCGTTGTGCTCTCTCATGGCCACGTTCAGCAAGTTTCGATTTTCCTTGTTAAGCGTCCCCCTGCTGTTGGCTATGAGGTCTTTCTCCATTTTTTTCAGATGCTTTGGCCCATCTTGAGACAAGACCCATTTGTCAGATACATCTTTAGCCTCTCTCATCTGTTGCAGGCCACCGGCCCGTTTCATCGTCTCTATTTGCTCTTGCTTTGGCAGACCCGGACCCAGCTTGTCGACATCTGGCCCCCACTCGGGAAGATCTCCCGGAAGCCTTCGGTAGTTCCTCGAGGCGATTTTTTCCGGACTGGGTGTTTTGTATGGGCTGCCAAACCCCATTCCCCATGTGCCGTCAGCCATTTGCGCAATGTAGTACGGTTCCTCTAGGGCTCCTGCTGGATGTCCAAGAGGGAGATGGGATCCGCCAAGCTTTGCGGAACGAGCGGTATGTTTGATCTCTACACGATTGCCTATATCAAACCAGTGCTGCCTACCCTGTGGGCCGCCAATATCTAGCATCTCCCACGGACGCAAGGGATTGACCTGCCAGCCCATCATGTCTGGAGGGATGACACCTCTCTGGTACCCGGCGGATTCCATGGCGTTTTTACCCGCCAATAGAACCTCTTCGATAATGGCCTCGGCGTTGGGTACTTCGAAAGGAATCGGTCGGCCCATATGCAGAGCAGCTCCAGAGAGCGCCTCATGTGATGGTGCTCCGTGCCACAGGGTTGGCCCATGTGGAAGAGTCCTTTTTACCTTTTCGTAATAAGTGACATAGGCTCCGGGTCGGACAAGCTGTTTTTTACTGACTTTAAACGTTGCGAGTTTCTCCTCGCTCCACCCCTCGGTTCTAGAAAGATCGTGAAGCAACTCCGGCTTAGGAATTCTCTCCTTACCAACCGCATAAAAGTCGCCCTCATGGAGCTTTCTGTGCCCAGTGATTCGATACTGCTGGGGACGCAACTCTCTTGGCTTGCCCACGCCTTTGCCAGCCGACCTGTCAAAATAAATTAACTCGCCTGTTTCCCCAAGTTTTGATCCGCGAATGGTAGATGTTCGGTAACCTTTCTCAGCAAGTTCGATAGTAGAAGATCCTTCGCTAAACACCTCTCGCAAATCTCGGCTGAGGTCTTTCGCATCAATGTTGTAATCCATCTTTTTGACTTGGCCAGATGTTGGACCCCTGCCAAAGCTTCTATTCCCAGCAATATTCACGCTTCTTGGCTGATTTCTGGCAGCCCATTCAGCAAAGTCGTCTGGAGTCGGATTGAATAGTACGGTCTTGTTCTCCATCAAGGCTGCTTCGAGCGTGGCATTCGCACCGGGACTATTTCTGCTGCCGAACCACAATGTCACATCTGAGTTCTGGACATTTTTCCAGGTTCTAACTTCATACCCAGTTGTCCGCAACTTCGTCTCAGATGCCTTAGTAAACATTAGAGATGTTGGCACTAACGTTTCCTTACCGGATTCAGCCACATCTCCCGAAATCTTCTTACGCCTGTTGTTAAATGCCCTAACATCCGCTTCTGTTACCTCTTGCAAGTTCCAGGCCTCTTGGAGGCCGATCCTCTCCCCGTATATATCGGCTGTTGCCGGGACTGATATGTTTGTCAGACTCCAATCCCCACGCCCCACCTTCTTCCCTGCCTCAACGGCAGACTCTATCTGCAATTTGTGAGAAGCTGCGGGATGCCATGGCGCAACTCTAAACTTTTCAGTAATCCACCCGCGAACTGGAATTCCGAGATTCCTTGCTGCATTCATCCCACTCCAATCGGCACCAGCCTGAGCTCCAGACAAGACCTCAAACGGAGCTCCTCTTACTGTGTCAGGGCCAATCTGGGCCACCCCCGGAGGCTGGCCGTGATGAGGCGATCGCCCGACCTCTTGCGCCTCTTGGACATTGATCATTCTCTCTCGGTGACGAACGGCTTTTTCTAGATCCGAGGCAGCTGGCATTCC
>Ga0114934_10000669_pt1 | contig 21667 bp, 20 predicted proteins | sample 4SBtaG_2_FD_99695 | JGI IMG/M metagenome (GOLD analysis project Ga0114934, IMG submission 99695) | Deep subsurface microbial communities from Kolumbo volcano to uncover new lineages of life (NeLLi) - 4SBTROV10_white metaG | ecosystem: Environmental > Aquatic > Marine > Volcanic ...
CCATTTGGTTATTTAATGGCAGTACAAATAATAGTATTAACCACGCCACTATTAAAAATGGAACCGTTGGTATTTTAAGTGATGGCAATCAAAATGATGCTTCAAAACTTGTTGTTACCAATTCTCAAATTTATAATTCTAGCAATTTTGGAATATTAGGAAGAGGCACCTCTATTAATGGTGAGAATGTAGTTATAAATAATAGTGGTCAATCTTCGTTTGCGGGTACTTATGGCGGGAGCTATAACTTTGTGCATTCTACTTTTGCGAACTATTGGAATAATAGTTTCAGACAATTTCCTTGTGTACTGTTAAATAACTTCCTTATTGATGCCGATAATACAACGTTTACAAATCCTCTAGATGAAGCCAATTTTACAAACTGTATCATTTATGGTAACGATAACCCTGAACTTATTTTAGACAAAGATGTTAGTGATACTTTTAATTTTAAATTCACCAATTGCTTAATCAAATTCGACGACCCAAATAGTAATTTTACTGGAGATCAATACGATTTTGGTAATACAGCACTTTATGAAAACGTGATATTTAATCTTGATCCAGAATTTTTAGACCCACAAAATAATAAGTTACAAATACCTAATGGTTCATCGGCTGATAATGTTGGAATTATCTTCGGCAACTTAACATCTGATATTTTAAACACACCTCGAGGCACAACTCCCGATCTAGGTGCGTATGAAAGTATTGTGTTTGAGGATTAAATATAAAAGAAATAAACACAATATTTTTATAAAATAGTTGGCAACAATATAACCGAATCATCAATGAAATTAAAAAATAACTATCTTCTTTTTTTTCTATTAACCATTTTGATTTGTTGTAAAACTCTGAAATCACCTCAAAATAAAACTACTTACTATCATTATGATGATTTTACAAGAGTATCTGAAAAACTAGTTTTGTACAATGACAATACCTTTTTTTTTAAATCAAGAGATGTCTGCAATAATGAAGACTATTTTGGAATTTGGAGAATTGATAATGACACAATTTATATGCAAGTTACTAAACCTAATATTTATAAAACAAACCTTTCATACAAAGTAATAGAGAGAGAAAATGATAGTATTCAACATATAATTATTACAGACAAATATGAAGGATTTGGCTTCGTTGGCTGGGTTAACATAAACGATAGTATTAATACCGAAGAATTTATAGCTGGAACAGATAGTAGTGGTGTTTATAAGGTATATCCAAAAAGAAAGATAAAAAAATTAAGTATATATGGAGGAAATCCATATCCAACATTCTCAATTGAGTTTAATCCTCCCAAAAAGAAAAGTCTTGAAGTAAAGATATTTTCTTATCCAAAAACCTATTGTAAAATCCCAGAAAAAACTAAATGGTTGATCAGCAATGACACTATTTATACAATTCGCAATGAGAAAGTTATCAGAGACTCTTATGTAATAAAAGTAAAAAATGAATAATGCAATACTGTTACCAACAAAGAACTGAGTTAAAAAACAAGCTGTTTTAAGCTAATTTTGAAACAAAGTTTTCATCATAAGGCAATCCCGATTTAGCAATTGCAAATGCTTGTTTTAACAACTTGTTTGATACTGCAATTAACGCTAGCTTTTTACTCTTTCCTTTATTAACTATTCTCTCATAAAGTTCTCGACATCCTTTGTTGTGTTTACAAGCTGAAAAAGCACATAAAAACAACAAGTTTCTTAACTTCTTATTACCAACACCAACCTTACTAATCCTACTTCTACCTCTAACACTGCTTCCTGATTCTCTTATTGTTGGTGTAATACCAACATAACTACATAACTGTGATGCCGTTTCAAACTTCTTAAAGCCATCTGTTACTACTATTAAAAACAAGGCGGTCTTTACACCCATGCCTGGAATACTTTTTAATAACGTTAATTGATGTTGCTGATCTTGCTTTACTAACTCTAACAATCTAGATTCCAAGACATCTACTTCTTTGTTTAAATGCTTCAAGTTTCGCTTCAATGAGCGATATACAAACTTTGATGGAACACCTAATACTTCCTCCCCTTTTAACTTATTCTTTGTGGCTGTTCTATGTTTTAAATAACTATCTAACAATCTAAACAATTGCAAACACTCACTTTGAATATCTGTTAAAGCTGTATATAATGGGACTTCATTCATTTGACCATATTCGCTAATAGCTTTCGCATCACTCTTATCTGTTTTTACTTTAGCCAGTTTCATCTGGATAAAGCGTTTAACAGACAAAGGATTCACTACCGAAACTAAAATATTTGACTTAAATAAAAACTGAGCTAACCTGTAATGGTAATAACCTGTAGCTTCCATAACCACTAATACTCCCTGAGGTAAGTGCTTTAGAAAACTTTTAAAGCCTTTTTCATCATTGTTAAATTGATGGTGACCTGTAGATTCACAATACACATCAAAGACTGCTTTACTGATGTCAACTCCATAAATTTTTTTATCTTTATTCATAAGAAATGTTTTTGGAAAGAACCAGCTACTGACGTTTCAACAACTTGAAATCGAGTTTAATATACTCATAGAACTGAACGAAATCTTAGTAGAAAAAGAGAGAGGATTATCAATGTTGTCGAAGTCTATAGCTTCACCGTGTATACTAACCTTAATTCTCTCTTTTGTTCTTTCTGATTAAATACTATAAAATTAATAGATTGTAAACTTAAGAGGTGTATACTTCATTTACTCTAATCTCTTCTCAGGAAATCCTCGCAAGAAAGAAATGCATTTAAATTTAAAACGAACTTTAATTAAGCAAACAAAGGCAAACTTTCCATCATCGCATTTACTTTTCCTGCAACAGACTCCAAGACCACTTCATTTTCATAATTTGCAATAACCTCATCAATCAAAGCAACAATAACATCCATATCATTTTCTTTTAATCCTCGGGTTGTAACAGCCGCTACTCCTATTCTAATACCAGAAGTCACAAATGGTGATTTGTCATCAAAAGGTACCATATTTTTATTTACTGTAATATCTGCTTTACCTAAAGCTTGATCTGCTTCTTTACCAGTAATGCTTTTATTCCTTAGGTCAATTAACATCATATGATTATCTGTCCCCTTAGAAATAATATCGTAACCTCTAGCTACAAATACTTGAGCCATGGCATCAGCATTTTTCTTTACTTGTAATATATAATGTAAAAACTCATCAGAAAGTGCTTCACCAAAAGCAATGGCCTTAGCTGCTATCATATGTTCTAAAGGTCCACCTTGATTTCCAGGGAATACTGCTGAGTCTAATAATGAAGACATCATTCGTAATTTACCAGATTTTAATGTAATACCAAATGGGTTTTCAAAATCTTCGCCCATTAATATTAATCCTCCTCGTGGACCTCTCAAGGTTTTATGTGTTGTAGTGGTTACTATATGGCAATGTGGCAACGGATCGTTTAAAATACCTTTTGCTATTAATCCTGCTGGATGTGAAATATCTGCAAATAATATAGCACCTACACTATCTGCAATCTCACGAAAACGTTTAAAATCCATATCACGAGAATACGCAGAAGCTCCTGCTATAATAAGTTTTGGTTGTTCGCGCTTAGCAACTTCTTCAACATGGTCATAATCAATAATTCCCGTTTCTTTTTTTACACCATAAAATACAGGATTATAAAGCTTACCAGAGAAATTTACAGGAGAACCATGAGTTAAATGTCCACCATGAGACAAATCGAATCCTAAAATGGTGTCGCCAGGTTTTAAACACGCAGCTAACACTGCCGTATTAGCTTGGCTTCCAGAATGTGGCTGCACATTAGCCCAAGTTGCTCCAAACAAAGCCTTGGCTCTATCTATGGCGAGTTGTTCTACTTCATCCACGACTTCACAACCACCATAATAACGCTTACCAGGATACCCTTCGGCATATTTATTGGTTAGCACAGATCCTGCTGCTTCCATAACTTGGTCACTCACAAAATTCTCAGAAGCTATTAATTCCAGACCTTGTTTTTGACGTTTATTTTCAGCTTGTATTAATTCAAAGATTTGTTCGTCGCGTTGCATAAGCTATTTTTTGTTAAATTAAAGGCAAAAATAGTAAATCCATTAATTTAATACTTCAAAAAACATATATTTACTATTAAGTTTTAAACCGTTTTATTAACGGTTAAGTTGAATCCATATTTTAAGTGTTTTTTTCTGTTAAAATGAAAAAAATGTGTAGGTTTGAAATATAATTTATAAAAATAAACAACATCTTATATATGTCATTAGCAGCTAACAATCCTGATAGAACTTCGTGGCTTCACGTTGATAAAAATTCTGATTTTCCTATTCAAAATATTCCCTTCGGTGTATTTTTAACAAGAGATGATATTATTACCATTGGTACGCGAATTGGCGATACTGCTATAGACCTTGGTGCTTTACATCAATTGGGTTACTTTGATGGCATTCCGTTAACTGATGATATTTTTCTGCAAGATACCCTTAATGATTTTATTGCTGATGGACGTAAAACTTGGCGTTTAGTACGTAATAGAATAGCCGAAATTTTTGATAGTAATAATGACACGCTAAAGCATAACAAAAAGAATAAGGAAACCGTACTTTTTCGTTTGGATGAAATTGAAATGCAACTTCCTGTTCTTATTGGAGATTATACCGATTTTTATTCTAGTAAAGAACACGCCACCAATGTTGGCACTATGTTTAGAGACCCAGAAAATGCTTTATTGCCAAACTGGTTGCACATTCCTGTTGGATACCATGGCCGCAGTAGCTCTATAATACCTTCTGGCATTCCTGTGCATAGACCACAAGGACAAACATTACCTGCAGGTGCAGCTGAACCTGTTTTTGGTCCTTCAAAATTAGTTGATTTTGAATTGGAAATGGCTTTTATTACTACTGATGCCAACGATTTGGGTGAGCCCATTCCTATTGAAGAAGCCGAAGAATATATCTTCGGATTGGTATTATTTAACGATTGGTCTGCACGCGATATACAAAAATGGGAGTATGTCCCTCTTGGTCCGTTTTTAGCAAAGAGTTTTGCATCTTCTATTTCTCCTTGGATTGTTACTCTTGATGCACTAGAACCATTTAGAGTTGAAGGCCCAAAACAAGACCCTAAACCTTTTTCGTACCTGCAATACAAAGGCAAAAAGAGTTTTGATATTCTTCTAGAAGCAGCCATACAGCCCAAAGGCGCAAAAGAAACTGTGGTAAGTCATTCTAATTTTAAATATATGTACTGGAATATGGCACAACAATTGGCACACCACACATCTAATGGTTGTCCTGTAAATTCTGGTGATATGATGGGAAGCGGTACCATTTCTGGACCAACTCCAGATTCGTATGGGTCTATGTTAGAACTCTCCTGGAGAGGCGAAAAACCACTTACAATGAAAGATGGTACCAAACGTAAATTTATAAATGATAACGATACTGTTATTATGCGTGGTTTTTGTGAAAATGATGGTACACGAATTGGTTTTGGCGAAGTAAAAACGGAGTTACTTCCTGTTTATAAGAAATAAACCTTTTAATCGTTTTTTAAGGAGTTTCGCTTATTGTTCAGTAAATGGTATAGTAGCATCCCAAAAGGTACTATGCACTATACAACGTGTGGGCTTTTGTTTTATAAATGCATGTCTAAATATTGATATAATAAGCCTATAGAAATCGCCAATCCGAAACTAATCAAAGTACCTATTAATATATATTCTGTTAGTTTTCTATCTTTAGCTCTAGAAAGGTCACCAAATCTAAAAACAGATTTTGCCGCTATAAGTAATCCAATTACACCCCATTGATTTAATAAGATGGAACCAAAAACAAACAGACGTTCTAATATCCCTATATATTTTCCTGCGCTTTCTAATGAGTCTTCTTCTTCATCTTCTTCTAAAATCCATTTGCTCATTATAACTTTCATAATTATAGATGATACAAAAGTGATGGTAAGAATAACAAGTATAAGTAAGAGTGATTTGGTTGAATATATTTTTTCAAATTCTATAATGTATGGATTATTAACATAGACAACAATACTGATTACTACTAAGTGTAATAGTTGATCTATTGCAAATAGCAATCTTGAATTAATTTTTTCTTCTAGATTTAGTTTAAATAAATCAATAATCAAGTGACTAACTACAATTATTGTTATTGATTGCCAATATGACCAATTAAATTCTAGTACTATAATGAGTGATAATAAATGTACTAATCCGTGTAGGTAGAAATATTTGGATTTAAACTTTTTGTCTTTTTTTTCTTTAACCCAACTATTAGGTTGTAAAACGAAATCACCTACGACATGTGCAATTAATAGTTTTATTATAAGGACTATCATAACTGAGAAATGGTTTTTATGTAAAATTTATTCATGTTTATTATTTCTTCATAACCACCTCTTTTTAATGCTTCGCTTATATTACTTTGTGATTTATTAAGAAGTTTAGCTAAGTCTTTCTGATTCTTTTCTGGATGTTCTATTGCGGCTTTTATTACTTTCGAAACTACACCACTCCAATTATCTGTGGTTAAAAATGATAGCTTAAACATGATATTTAATATCTCGTCTACTTTTTTGTTATTTGACTTTATTGCTAGTGAATATTTTTTCAATTCTTCAAAGCATTCCCCTGAATTAATATATGCCGTACCATTGGATTCTGTTACTTTAGGAGAACTATACTTTTCTTCTCCAATACCTATAGCTATTCTAACATCATAGGTTTTAGTTTGTTTGATTGTTGATTTAATATGAATTGCTGCAATCAATGCTTTTTTTGGATCTAGTGACAACTGAAAACTATCTCCTCTATAAATTTCCCAATTATTAGGTTCATTCCCATATTTGTTAAGAGTTTCCTTTAGGTGGTTTAGCCAACTTTCAACTTCTCCTTTCCTAGAATTAATTATATCTCCTGTTATAACAGCTATCATTTTTTTGTTTTTTTCAAATATATCTTTAAAAAAGCAGATATACAAAAATATCTGCTAAAAAGCAGATAATACTAACTATCGGTTCATAAGCAAATATGTTGTTAACACATACTAGGTATGAAATACTAAAGGGGAGTGAAATGAAGCATAGTGTTAAGATATCATTCGTTTCAATGATTTATAACGAACGACAAGCGAAGTTATATTTAATAAGCTACTAATTCAATACTTCTATTTAATAAACTTTACAAAAGTTATTAAAGAAAATCATTTAAATCGATGGTATTAACGCCTCCATGTGAACTATGAGCAACAACTTCTCCATTTTTAATCACTAAAAGCTGGGGAGATTCGTGCATCACTTGAAACGTATAACCAACCTCGTTAGATACAGTTCTAAAATTAATTAAATCTAGAAAATATAAATCCAAATCGTTTTCAGTCAATACATAGGTGTTTATAAATTGATTTAAAACCATCCGACTAGCTCCACAACGAGCAGAATGCTTAAAGATAACTTGAGTTTTATTATTAGACCGCTCTTTAATATCATTTAGTTGTCGAAAATCGGTAAGTGCAATCCAAGGTAATAGCTTTGTTTCTTTAGGTTCAGAAGCTTTAAATAAATTACTAAAAAATCCCATAAGTTAAGTTCATTATGTATTTAAGTCGGGTGCATAATTAATCCTTACAAACTGACTAAAAGTCACATAATCATTGAGTTAGTTAGACATTTTGTCTCTTATTTAATTGCTAACCAGATTGGTAAGGTTATTGAAATCAATAATACAAAATATAAAAACAAATTATTATGAACTTTAATAATTATACTATAAAATCACAAGAGGCTATACAGCAGGCACAATTGCTTGCCCAAAGCTCAGGTCATCAACATATAGAAAATGAGCATCTTTTTAAAGCTTTTTTTGAAGTAGATGAAAACGTGATACCCTTTATTTTAAAAAAATTAAATGTCAACGTTTCAATGCTGAAACAAGTATTAGATGCATCACTTGAAAGTTTCCCCAAAGTTTCTGGAAGCGATATTATGCTTTCTCGCGAAGCCGGAAAAACTCTAAATGAGGCATCAATAATAGCTAAGAAAATGAAAGATGAGTATGTGTCAATCGAGCATTTAATCATAGCTGTTTTTAAATCTAAAAGCAAAATTGCTCAAATACTAAAAGATCAAGGGGTTACTGAAAAGGATTTAATATTAGCTATTGAAGAACTACGCAAAGGTGACAATGTAACCTCTCAAAGTCAGGAAGACACTTATAATACTTTAATCAAATATGCTAAAAATTTAAATCAGTTAGCCAAAGATGGTAAGCTTAATCCTGTAATTGGTCGTGATGAAGAAATAAGACGCATTCTTCAAATTTTATCGCGACGTACAAAAAACAATCCAATATTGGTAGGAGAACCAGGAACTGGTAAAACTGCCATTGCTGAAGGGTTGGCTCACAGAATTATAGATGGAGATATTCCGGAAAACTTAAAAGACAAGCAAATTTTTGCACTTGATATGGGCGCACTTATTGCAGGTGCCAAATATAAAGGAGAATTTGAAGAACGCTTAAAAGCTGTTATTAAAGAAGTCACTACAAGCGATGGTGATATTGTACTCTTTATTGACGAAATTCATACACTCGTTGGTGCTGGAGGTGGTCAAGGTGCTATGGATGCCGCCAATATTTTAAAACCTGCCTTAGCTCGTGGTGAACTCCGTGCCATTGGAGCAACAACTTTAGATGAATATCAAAAGTACTTTGAAAAAGATAAAGCTTTAGAACGTCGTTTTCAAAAGGTAATGGTAAACGAACCTGATACCGAAAGTGCTATTTCTATACTTAGAGGTATTAAAGAAAAGTATGAAACACATCATAAAGTACGTATTAAAGACGAAGCCATTATTGGTGCAGTAAAGCTATCCGAACGGTATATTACAAATCGATTTTTACCAGATAAAGCTATTGATTTAATGGATGAAGCTGCTTCAAAATTGCGTATGGAAATCAATTCTAAACCTGAAGAATTAGATGTTTTAGACAGAAAAGTAATGCAACTTGAAATTGAGATTGAAGCCATTAAGCGTGAAAAAGATGAAACGAAACTTAAATCTTTACGATCAGATTTAGCAAACTTAAAAGAAGACCGTAATGCATTAAATGCAAAATGGAAAAGCGAAAAAGAAGTTGTAGATAATATTCAAAATATTAAACAAGGGATTGAAAATTATAAACTGGAAGCAGAACGTGCTGAACGTGATGGCGATTATGGTAAGGTTGCCGAACTGCGCTTTGGTAAAATAAAAGAAGCACAAGAGCAGTTAGAAGTTTTCCAAAAACAAATGCAAAAACAAGAGGGAACATCACTTATTAAAGAAGAAGTAACCTATGATGATATTGCTGAAGTAGTTGCAAAATGGACAGGAATTCCAGTTACAAAAATGATTCAAAGTGAACGTGAAAAGCTATTAAAACTAGAAGATGAACTTCACAAGCGCGTTGTGGGTCAAAACGAAGCAATTATTGCGGTAAGCGATGCTGTTCGTAGAAGTCGAGCAGGATTGCAAAATCCACAAAAACCAATTGGAACATTCCTTTTTTTAGGAACAACTGGTGTTGGTAAAACCGAATTGGCAAAAGCATTAGCTGAATATTTATTTGATGATGAAAATGCAATGACTAGAATAGATATGAGCGAATATCAAGAACGTCATGCAGTAAGTAGACTTGTTGGAGCACCTCCAGGATATGTAGGTTATGACGAAGGTGGACAACTTACTGAATCCGTAAGACGCAAACCATATTCTGTTGTATTACTTGATGAAATTGAAAAAGCACATCCAGATGTTTTTAATATTTTACTGCAAGTACTGGACGAAGGTCGTTTAACTGATAATAAAGGGCGTATTGCCAATTTTAAAAATACCATTATTATCATGACTTCAAATATTGGAAGTCATATAATACAAGAGCGATTTGAAGCTACAAAAGATATTGATTCAGCTATAGAAACAGCAAAAATTGATGTGTTAGCATTATTAAAGCAAAGTGTAAGACCAGAGTTTTTAAACAGAATAGATGACACAATTATGTTTACACCTTTAAATAAAGAAAACATAAGAGACATTGTTGGTTTACAATTAAAAAGTTTAACAAGAATGCTTGCACAACAAGGTATAACCTTTGATGCTACTCAGGAAGCTATTTCTTATTTAGCAGAGAAAGGATTCAATCCTGAGTATGGTGCACGACCTGTAAAGCGTGTCATTCAAAAAGAAGTACTTAATGAGTTAAGTAAACAGGTTTTAGCTGGAAAAATAACAACAGATAGTATTATTTTACTAGATGCCTTTGATGATAAATTGGTGTTTAGAAATCAGAATGATTTGGTTGAAGAAATGTAACAATCTAAATTTAAAACAGTCTTATAATTGGTTGGTTAGTTGAAAAGCAGCATAATTCTTATTAAAAGATGAATGTTGCTTTTCTTTTGCGTTAAAAAGAAAAAGGGTCACAAATTAGTGACCCTTTTATTTATTTCTATATAATGGAGGTAAGATTAAAATTTCATTCCAAAACCAAAGCCTAAAACTAATGGGTTAATATCAACATTGGCTCCAACGGTTGCTCCAAGTGCTGTAGTTGCATTTACAACAGCATCTGTTTGAATATATATTTGTTTTAAATCCACATTTAAAAACCATTTATCTCCCAATGCATAGTCTAAACCTGCTTGAAAAGCAAAACCAGCTGAATTACTATAATCTACACTATCGGCAACTGGACCATCATTTACACCATAAAAGATTGTATAATTAACACCAACTCCTAGATAAGGCTTTAGATTTCCTCCAGTAAAATGGTATTGAAAGGTTAATGTAGGTGGCAATAACCATACATCGCCTAAATTAATATCACCTGCTGATGTACCAACAGCTTTGACATCGTGATTAGTTGTTCCTAGAATTAATTCTGCTGCCCATTTTTCAGTAAAAAAATAAGTGAAATCCAACTCTGGGACAAATGCAGTAGAAATATCTGCATCTCCTCCAATGGTTTGAATGGTAGCACTTTCGTTAGGTGTAACAACAATACCTCTAAGACGTACTTGCCATTTTGAAAAGTCTGAATTATCAGTTGTTGATTCTTGTGCCAACACATTTGAAAATACAAATAAGCACATTAATAAAGTAGTAAAAATTGATTTTTTCATGAGTAGTATATTATTATTTGATTACAAAACTAGTCTTCAAGTAATTTTTAAAATATGATATTAATCATATTTAATACCTTTTTGTCTTAATATAAAAAAGTGGATAATTTTTAATAGGTCAAAATTAATCTACAAACATCTATTTAGTATATTTGGATATTAAGATTAATACCCAAAATGCTCAATAATTTAACACCAAATGAAACATATTATTTACAATCTTAGCATAAAGATATTCTTACTTTCAATTCTATTAGCTAGTTGTAAAAACAAAATTAATTTACCAGATCCGTTACAGGCTGGCTGGAATAATAAAGCCGTGTGTAAATTGGTAGAAGAAAATGAGAGCATTAGAGTTTTAAAGTGTACTTTTGAATCTGGTGTTGGGCACGAAAAACATTACCATAAGCCACATTTTGGTTATACTTTGGCTGGTAGTACATTTAGAATTACAGATGAGAGTGGCACAAGAGAAGTAAGTCCAGCTACTGGAAGTCATTTTTACAGTGAAGGCACAAAGTGGCACGAAGTATTAAATATTGGAGACAGCACTGCTGTTTTTTTAATTATTGAACCTAAATAAAACATTAAAATGAAACATCTACTTATATTATTTTTTACAATCTTATTCACTTTACCTACAGTTGCACAAGACATTAAAAATGAGGCTATAGAGCATCCAACTAAAACTACAACATACTATTTTATTCGTCATGCTGAAAAAAATCGTAGCGATGCAAACAATAAAAACCCCAATTTAATTCAAGAAGGTATTCTTAGAGCAGCGAAATGGAGTTTAGTCTTCGATAATGTAAAGTTTGATGCTATTTATTCTACCGATTATAATCGTACAAATCAAACCGCGCAACCTACAGCTGAGAAAAATGGATTAGATATTACGATTTACAATCCTAGAAATTTATATTCTGAAGGTTTTATTAATCAAACCAATGGCAAAACCGTTTTAGTGGTAGGACATAGTAACACTACACCTCAATTTGTAAATGCTGTTTTAGGTCAGGATAAATACTCATCGATTGACGACAGTAATAATGCCAATCTTTATATTGTTACTATTTCTAGTAATGGTGAAATTTCGGATACTCTTTTGGTAATAGAATAGAAATATTACACATTTGTCTTTCCAAAGTATCACGCTTAGATATCATACTAAGTTTGTCGAAGTATTGTCTAAGTGAAAAAGCAGGAATCCATATTTTTATCTATAATGGATTCAGCACTTGATGCGGAATGACAGTACGGTTTTATTCGAGTTTCAAATTATATGCGTCAAATACTTCAGGCTTCCATCATCAATCTTCAATCTTCTTTACCTCAACATTTTTAGTTTCAATTTTAGATAATAATTTCAATTCGTTATTTTCAAACAAACGGTCTAAATAGAGTAGTTTTTCGTTGTTATTATAAGGTTTATAATTATTATAATCTACAAAACGAATACCTTTAACGTAACGCTCGTTATAAGCCTCTCTAAATCGCATTCCAAAACCATCATCTTCAGTATAAGAATATGCTAAATAATCTATTTTATAAGACTCCGTATTTATCCAATATATAAATACATCTTCAAAATCTTCTCCTCCGCCTTCTTGATTAAACGTTACTTTAATTTTATGATATGTTTTTCCATTAACATTCACATCTCCTAAATAGGTTTTATTAACTGCAGCACCATCTAATCCAAAAGGTAGTACCGAAAAATAGTGCACAGAATTAACAGAACTTATATATTTTTTAGCCATTGTATCATGAACTACAACAGCTTCATTATTTATAAATCTTGTAAAATCTGTATTTGTATACACATCTTTTATAATATAAATTGAATCTCTAAATTCTCGTTCTAATTGAAACATGCCATTATTACGAATGGCTTTATAATGTTTATCTCTAAAATCAAAATCGATTGTAGAAGTTGCAATATGGTTTCCGCCTGAAACTTCAATAGTTTCACTAATAATAGACTCTGCGTTTGGTTGCACATCCTTCTTACAAGACATCAACATTGTTAACACAATAAAAGGTAAAATCAGTTTGTTCATTGTAATGTTTTTTATTTACGCTGTAAATCTACATAATACTTAACATGAATATTCTAAAATAATCTTAAATTATTTACCTTTGGCTGCAATGCAAAAAAACATAAACATACAAAACAAAAAAGCGCGCTTTGAGTACGAAATAATCGATAAGTACACTGCAGGTATTGTGCTCACTGGAACCGAAATTAAATCCATCAGACAAAGTAAAGCATCAATAGCTGAAAGCTTTTGTGAATTTAATGAACAAGGTGAACTTTTTGTTATCAATATGTCTATTGAAGAGTATGCCTATGGAAACTATAGCAACCATAGACCCAAAGCCGAACGTAAGCTTTTACTCAATAAGCGCGAACTACGAAAGCTTGAAAAAGAAGTAAAAAACACAGGACTTACCATTGTACCCTTGCACTTATTTATTAATGAAAAAGGATTCGCTAAACTTGAAATAGCACTTGCCAAAGGAAAAAAACTTTACGATAAACGCGAGTCTATTAAAGACCGAGATAACAAGCGTGACTTAGACCGCATTAAGAAAAATTTCTAATAAGTTTAAGAGAGCTATAACAATTTACTAAGAGTTTAATCTCTAAGTTTGAAAACAGTTAAACAGCCTTTTATTAAATAAAGACGTCTATAGCAGTATAACTAACTTTATCAATTTGTATGAAAAAACAATTACTCCTCACACTTTCGCTATTATTCAGTTGTATTGTTTTCTCGCAGGTAAAAGGTATTGTAACTGATACAAACAATAATCCATTAGCCTTTGTAAATATTTATATTGAAGGCACATATACAGGCACTACAAGTAATGATGATGGGATGTATGAGCTAAATATTTCAGAAGAGAAATCTTATACCATAGTATTTAAATATCTGGGCTATAAAACCCTAAAAAAGAACATTACGGTAACTGGGTTTCCATATCGTTTAGATGCCATTCTTATAGAAGAAAATATTAATTTGGATACAGTTGTTATAAACACCAACGATAATCCTGCTAACCGAATTATTAGAAATGCCATTGCAAATAGGAAGCAATTTCTAAAAAAAATTAATGCCTTTAAAGCCGATTTTTACTCACGTGGTTTAATAAGAATAAAAGATGCTCCTAAAAAAATTCTGGGTCAAGAACTTGGTGACCTTGGAGGTGGATTAGATTCTACCAGAAGTGGAATTATTTATCTATCAGAAACCATTTCAAAAATTGAATATCAAAGTCCAGATAAACTCAAAGAAAAAATTATTGCTTCAAAATTAAGTGGCGACGATAATGGATTCAGTTTTAATAATGCAAGCGATGTAGATTATAATTTTTATAATAACACGGTTGAGTTAGGTAATCAAATAGTGTCACCAATTGCTGATTTTGCCTTTAATTATTATCGTTATAAACTAGAAGGCGTTTTTTATGATGAAAAAGGCAATCTTATCAATAAAATTAAGGTAATTCCACGTCGAAAAAACGATCGTATTTTTTCGGGTAGTATTTATATTGTAGAAGACCAATGGGCTATTTACGCTTTAGAATTAACCATTACAGGTCAGCAAGCTCAAATTCCTGTAGCTGACTATATTACTCTAAAACAAACCTTTTCCTATTTCGAAAATGATACTTTTTGGGTACTCATCTCACAAAGCATAGATTTTAAATACGGCATTTTTGGCATAAAAGGCGATGGACGTTTTACTGCAGTATATAGCAATTATAATTTTACGCCAAATTTCACCAAAAAAACATTTACAAAAGAGGTATTATCGTTCGCAGATCAAGCCAATAAAAAAGATTCAATCTATTGGAACTCCATTCGTCCTGTGCCATTAACCTTTGAAGAATCTAACGATTACGTAAAAAAAGACAGCATACAAATCATAAGAAAATCTAAAACCTATTTAGATTCAATTGATGCCGTTTCAAACAAATTTAAAATTATGGATGTAGTTTCAGGCTACAACTACACCAACTCTTACCAGCATTACAATTTGGGCTTTAGCTCACCAATAGCTTCAGCTAGTTTTAATACAGTACAAGGCTGGAATGGAAATTTAGGTCTGTATTTTAGAAAAAACTACGACGAGTTTAAACGTTATTTCAGGGCCAGTGCAAATCTTAATTATGGTATAGACGATAAACGCTTGCGTGCAACAGCTTCCATAACCTATAAATTTAATAATGTAAATCGACCATTTTTAACACTTTCAGGAGGTGTAACCACAAGTCAATTTAATAGTGGTCAACCCATTTCAAAACTGGTAAATTCAGTTAGCACTTTATTTTTTGAAGATAATTATATGAAATTGTATGATAAAAGTTATGCGCAAATCTCATTTTCAGAAGAAATAATAAACGGTTTTCGCTTCTACTCTACGTTAAGTTACGAAAAGCGTTCACCGCTTTTTAATACTACAGATCAAACTTTTATTAATGACGATAATGATGCTTACACAAGTAGCAATCCACTAGACGAAACTGCTTTTGGAGTAGCTTCTTTTAATAAGCATAACATTTTTAAACTCAATGTATCAGCACGTATTAATTTTGGGCAACATTATTTAAGTTATCCTGATAGCAAATTCAATATTTCAAACAGTAAATATCCAACCCTATTTCTAGGTTACGAAAAAGGCTTTGGAGCCAGTATTTCCAGTTATAATTTCGACCAGATTAAAGCCCGATTAACACAAGGATTTAATATTGGCAACAAAGGCTATTTTCAATATAACTTAAGAGCAGGTACCTTTTTTAATGCCGACGCTATTGCTTTTATGGATTTCCAACATTTTAATGGCAACCAAACACATGTGAGTCGTGGTAATTATTTAAACGCATTTAATAACTTGCCATATTACAGCTTAAGCACCAATAAATCGTATATGGAGTTTCATGCACAACATAATTTTAAAGGTTATATTTTGGGAAAAATACCGTTGTTAAACAAGCTCAATTTTAACATGGTTATTGGTGCGCATAACTTATCTACAAGTAATAACAAACCCTATCAAGAATTTAATATTGGTATAGATAATATTGGTTGGGGAAAGTTTAGGTTTTTACGTGTGGACTATGTACGCTCCTACCAAAACGGATTTATAGGCGATGCCGTTATTTTTGGGATTAGTTTTTAATAGCTAACTTTAAACGTTTTATAAAATGTTTAATTATGAATAAAATTCACACAATACTTATTTGTTGTTTCGTGGTTAGTATTTCTTTAAATGCACAAGAAACTACCAAAGATTATACTTCTAAAGTACAAACTTTAGACAGCACAATAGAAACTTTATATGGCGTGATTTCTGGAGAAAAAGGAGAAGCACGTAATTGGGTACTCTTTAAATATTTGTTCCATCCAGATGCAAAGTTAATTCCATCAGGTAAAAACAAAGAAGGCATCATCGGTGCACGATATATGACTGCTGGAGATTATATAACCAGTTCTGGAAATTGGTTGGTAGAAAATGGTTTTTTTGAAAAAGAAATACACAGAACCACAAATACTTTTGGAAACATTACCCAAGTTTTTAGTACTTACGAATCGTATCACAGTGAAGCAGACGATGAACCATTTATGCGTGGTATTAATAGTATTCAGCTATTAAATGATGGTAAGCGTTGGTGGATTATTAATATTTACTGGACACAAGAAAGCCAAGAAAACCCAATTCCTGAAGCATATTTGCCAAAACATTAAACAATATTTGTGTAAAAATAGTTAGTCTTCATTAAAACTAACCAATAAGATTCTCGCTTTCTCGGGAAATAGATATGATAAAATTCTTTCGAAAAATACGCTACGACCTTATGGAGAAAAGTAAAAAATGGTTTAAACTTTTAAGTAATAACTTTAATACTATTTCATCTGTTTTTTCATTAATTATTGCCTTATTTGCTTTAGGTCTTGTATATAATCAATTACAATTTCAAAAGAAAGAGAATAATTCAAATCTTATTGGAGACTACTTAATTCTTGAAAAATTATTTTTTGAAATTCAACAATTAAGAAATATTCCTGAAAACAGCATCTTTTTTGAGAATGCATATAAAGAACAAACAATTCAATATTTAAAAGATTTAAAAAATATTGTCAATCAAGGTGTCAATAATGATTTATTGAAAATGAATAATAAAATTTATAGCCAATGGTGGGTTTTTTATGGACAAATTGACTTTACAATTAATATGCTTAATGATGAAATCCTTTTAACTAAATATTATAATATTCCAATAAATAGTACTTTTACTTTAAAAGGATTACCCGTTGATAAAAAAGATTTTGATATGAAAACACTTGAAAGTTTTAAAAATTATTTTAAAACCTTTTGGATAAAAGGAGTTAAGAATCTCTTAACTATCAAAGAGATGAAAAACTATAGAGAAATGTATTTGGATTTATCAAATTATGGGAGAATTATTCGAGAATAAAAACAAATGATTAAGATAATTGCTGCCAATACCATAGCGAGATATACCCTCGTTGAACAATTAGCATCTACAATTTGGCATGAACATTACACCTCTATTATTGGTTTAGACCAAGTAGAATATATGATTCGTAAGTTTCAAACCACTACAGCTATTGAAGCACAAGTTAAGCAAGGGTATTACTACTACCTCGCTTATTATAATGATATTCCTGCTGGGTATTTGTCTATTAAAAAAGAAGATGACGCTTTATTTTTAAGTAAGATTTATATACAAAAAGAATATCGTGGCAAAGGTTTGGGTAAAACAGCAATGGAATTTATTACACAACAAGCCTATAAACTAAACTGTACTAAAATCACATTGACCGTAAACATAAACAATAGCAAGTCTATAAAAGCCTATGAAAATATGGGTTTTGTAAATACAGGACAGATCGTTCATGATATTGGTAGTGGTTTTGTAATGGACGATTATACCATGCAGAAAACAATTTAACCTATCCATCAACAAAACCAATTGCAATTAATTTTTATCCTCCAACAAAGGCACAAAGCGAAACTGATCGAGTTCGTGTTTTTCAAATTCTTTCTCACCTTTTCTAATAAATAAAGTCATCACTTGTACATTTTCACCAATTGGAATTACAAGTCGGCCACCAATTTTAAGTTGTTCTAGTAAAGGCTTAGGCACAAAAGGTGCTCCTGCTGTAACTATAATACTATCAAAAGGTGCTTCTTCTATCAAGCCATTATAACCATCGCCGAAAATGAGTTTTTTAGCACCATAACCTAGCTTTGGTAAAAACTTACTCGTTTTTTTAAATAGCTCTTTCTGTCGCTCAATACTATATAATGTAGCACCCAACTCACATAAAATAGCAGCTTGATAGCCACTACCTGTACCAATCTCTAAAATTTTATCTCCTTTTTTTACTTGCAATAACTCCGTTTGATAAGCTACCGTATAAGGTTGCGAAATGGTTTGGTCGGCAACAATAGGAAATGCTTTGTCTTGGTAAGCATGATCTAAAAACCCAGAATCCATAAACAAATGTCTTGGTACTTTCCCAATAGCATTTAATACGCTTTCATCAACAATTCCTTTGTTTTTAATTATTGCGACTAATTGTTGTCGAAGGCCTTTATGTTTAAATGTATCTTTCAAATTTTTGGATTAGTTTTAAAATTTAAAAGTAACGCAATCCTTAAAAAATATAAACCTATTTTCTATTTTCTTTTTGCTTTTTTCTGCTTCAAAAAAACTATTTTTGTTGAAAACGAAATACAATGATAAAAGTTGGTGTACTTGGTGCTGGACACCTTGGAAAAATTCATTTAAGACTCCTTAACCAATCTGACAAGTATGAGCTCGTAGGGTTTTATGATGCCGATGAAACCAATGCCAAAAAAGTTGAAGCAGAATTTGGGTATACCTTTTTTAATACCATTGAGACGCTTATTGATGCTGTTGACATGGTAGATATTGTAACACCGACATTATCACATTACGATTGTGCTTTGAAATCTATTGCGAAACGCAAACACGTTTTTATTGAAAAACCTATTGCTAAAACTGTTGAAGAAGCCGAAGAAATTAGACGTCTTTTAGCAGAGCATGATTTAAGAGGGCAAGTAGGACATGTAGAACGGTTTAATCCTGCATTTATTGGCGTAAAGAATCAAATTGAAAACCCAATGTTTATTGAAGCACACCGTTTGGCTGAGTTTAATCCGCGTGGTACAGATGTCCCTGTAGTTTTAGATTTAATGATTCATGATATTGATATTATTCTTAGTGTTGTAAACTCTAAAGTAAAACATGTTTCTGCAAGTGGTGTTTCGGTAATAAGTGATACTCCTGACATTGCAAACGCTAGAATTGAATTTGAAAATGGTTGCGTTGCGAATCTTACTGCAAGTAGAATTTCTTTAAAGAACATGCGCAAAACACGCTTTTTTCAAAAAGATGCTTATATCTCTGTAGATTTTTTAGAAAAAAAATGTGAAGTGGTAAAAATGAAGGATGCACCTGAAATTCTAGGAGATTTTGATATGATTCTACAAAATGCTGAGGGTATAAAAAAACAAATCTATTTTGATAATCCTGAGATTTTAAATAACAATGCTATTCTTGATGAATTAGAAACCTTTGCTAATGCCATAAACACAAATACAAAACCTATTGTAACATTACATGATGGCACAGAGGCTTTACGTGTAGCAACTATGATAATTAACCAGTTTTAAATGAAACGTCATTACGAAGGAGAAACGACTGAAGTAATCTTTCTAATTGAAAATCAATTTATATATTAAATTTAATACATACAGATTGCCACGACTTTAAAAAGTCTCGCAATGACCAAAAAAACAAATAATAATAAGATTCCCTCCTTCGAGGGAATGCATAAAAAAACATTCAATGAAAAACGTTGCAGTTATTGGAGCAGGAACTATGGGAAATGGTATTGCCCATACATTTGCACAGAGCGGATTTAAAGTACAATTAATTGATGTTAATGGAGCAGCACTCAAACGAGGATTGGGTACTATTACTAAAAATTTAGATAGAATGGTAGCCAAAGAAAGAATATCTGAGGCTCAAAAAGAAGAAACTCTTGGCAACATCACCACTTTTACAAATATTACCGAAGGTGTTGAATACGCTAGCTTAGTTATTGAAGCCGCTACTGAAAATTTAGATTTAAAGCTTAAGATTTTTAAACAACTGGATACCGATTGTCCAGACGATACTATTTTGGCAACCAATACGTCTTCCATTTCAATTACACAAATAGCAGCAGTAACGTCTAGACCAGAAATGGTAATTGGCATGCATTTTATGAACCCTGTACCAATTATGAAATTGGTAGAGATAATTCGTGGTTATAATACAAGTGATACCATTACTAATACTATTATGGAAATGTCTCGAACATTAGGAAAAATACCTGTAGAAGTTAATGATTATCCTGGATTTGTGGCAAATAGAATATTAATGCCAATGCTTAACGAATCTATTGAAACCCTATATAATGGTGCTGCAGGTGTGCAAGAAATTGATATGGTTATGAAATTAGGTATGGTACATCCTATGGGACCTTTACAGCTCGCCGACTTTATTGGTTTAGATATATGCTTATCCATCTTAAACGTGATGTATGATGGCTTTAAAAACCCTAAATATGCACCTTGTCCACTGTTGGTAAACATGGTAAGAGCAGGGAAATTAGGTGTGAAATCTGGTGAAGGGTTTTATGATTATTCTGAAAGTAGAAAAGCAGAAAAAGTTGCGGAACAATTTTTATAGTTTTTTAGTTTGGCAAAAATAAATCCATTTAAAGCTGTACGTCCAACACGAGATAAAGTAAGCCTTGTGGCATCACGCTCATATCAGAGTTATACGCAATCTGAACTTGAAGCACGCTTGGACTATAATCCGTTTTCCTTTTTACATATCATTAATCCAGGGTACAAATATGAAAAAGAAATTACTGGCAAAGAGTGTTACAGCTTGGTAAAAAATAGATATTTAGAATTTAAAGAAGATGGTATTTTTGTTCAGGATAAAACACCTAGTTATTATATTTATAAAATAATTGATAGAGATAAAAATGAATATAATGGTATCATTGCAGCTACCAGTACTGAAGATTATGAAAACGATATTATAAAAAAGCATGAAGAAACAATTGAATATCGTGAACAAGTCTTTAAAGATTATTTAAAAACCGTAGGTTTTAATGCAGAGCCTGTACTTTTAACTTACCCTGATAATTATACCATAGGAAAAATAATTTCCAAAACTCAAAAAGACAGAGCCGAGTTTGAATTTACAACAACTTATAGAGATACTCATTACCTTTGGAAATTAAATGATAGCAAAAATATAGATGTTCTCAAAAATGAGTTTAAAAAAATACAGACCATTTATATTGCTGATGGACATCATCGTTCAGCATCATCAAACCGATTGGCTAAATTATTACAAAAAGAAAATAACAATCATAAAGG
>Ga0114934_10000671_pt1 | contig 21663 bp, 20 predicted proteins | sample 4SBtaG_2_FD_99695 | JGI IMG/M metagenome (GOLD analysis project Ga0114934, IMG submission 99695) | Deep subsurface microbial communities from Kolumbo volcano to uncover new lineages of life (NeLLi) - 4SBTROV10_white metaG | ecosystem: Environmental > Aquatic > Marine > Volcanic ...
ATCGATTATCAAGTATCACTAGATGCCAGTCAGGATATTAAAGACTGGTCGACCAAGAAGCATTTTGAAAATATTCCTGTGTGGGATCGTGAATTCCTCCAGGATGTTTATCAACAACTTCAGGGTATCCGTCCTTATTATCGTTTTCCACTGGTCAATGAAGACCGCTATTTTCTAAACGGTCATTATCAACAGGTCAATTTGTCGGCGCGAGAATTAAATATTAATAAACTTCCGTTAGAAGCCCAAAGCTGGGAAAACACCCACTTACGTTATACTCATGGCTACGGTGCCGTTATTACACCTGCGGCACAGGATGCTGATAAATCTGTCGTTTGGTATCTCAGAGATTTAAATATGTATTCTCCGGTGGGCTTTAAGGTCAAAATACCGGATATTTACTATGGCCTTGAAAAATACACCTATGCCATTGTTCCGAATAAATTACATATTGCCGGATTATCCTCATCTAGAATTGAAGGTCCTTATGAGGGCACGGGCGGCATTCCCATCCCGTCCTATTTTAGGAAACTTCTATTCGCCTTTTATTTCAAGGATGAAAAAATATTCTTTTCGACCAATATTTCATCGAAAAGCAAGCTGCTGATGCGTCGTAATCTAATTGAGCGAATCAACACCTTAACGCCTTTTTTGCATCTGGACAGAGAGCCTTACCTGGTATTGACAAAAGATCGTTTCTACTGGATTCAAGATGCTTACATCTTGTCAAAATATTACCCCGCCTCCAAGCCAGCCGAAAATGATTTTTTTGAAGGCTTGCATGAATTTAACTATGTACGTAACTCGGTTAAGGTCGTGGTTGATGCCTATGATGGCCATGTCGATTTTTATATCACAGAACCCGATGATCCGATTATTAGGGCCTATGACCGGGCTTATCCGGGTGTCTTTAAATCATTGGATGAAATGCCAAAGGTACTACGCAAACATTTGCGTTATCCACGCGATTTGTTCTACATGCAAATGAAAGTGTTTGCAAAATATCATCAGACCACACCCGCGCTATTCTACGAACAGGCAGAAACCTGGCAATTCGCGCGCACCCAAAAACACATCATCCGTCCTTATTTTATCACCATGGATTTCGGCCATTGTCATGACCGGGAAGAATTTGTCATGATCGACCCAATGACGCCGATCAATCGAGATAACCTCAGCATGGTAGGCATGGCCAGCATGCTGAATCATGAAAAATGTGACGACTCGTATGATCCCAATATCGTTATTTATAAATTTAAAAAGGATGTGCAAGTCAATGGCCCTGCACAGGTTGAAGCATTGATTGATCAAGATCCGCTTATTTCCAAACAATTCACTCTATGGGATCAACATGGCTCGACCGTAGAACGCGGGCGAATGATAGTGTTGCCGATGAAAAACTCGATTTTGTATGTGCAACCCATCTATCTGATTTCAACCAAGACCAAAATCCCGGAACTGACGCGCGTCATCGTTTCCATAGGCGATCAAGTTGTGATGGACAAAACGCTCTGGTCTGCATTTCAGCGCTTACGTGATTTGTTTATTAAACAAATGAAGGACGCTCAGGGTTCGGGAACGACAATAGGTAAGTAATAGCTCATAAAAAAAGCACCCTGACAATCAGGGTGCTTCAGCGGCAAGCGTATGCAAGAGAAGATTAACTCAGTGTGAGGTTTCTTGTCTTTTGAGCAAAGCCGCGCAAACCTGATCTTCCAAATCCATCCGTTTGGCCAAATCTTCACCTAAGTTTGACAAATTTTGTTCCAGAGCATTGAAATCAATGTCTTTAACCGAATCGAAGTTGTCATTGAAAGCCAGCACCGCATCGGTCGTTTGAACATATGATGAATAAACCTGTTTGACCACTTCAAGAATATATGCACGCCGTTCATTCCCGGATAATGCACGTTCAAACAGACAAAAATGACCAAATGACACATAATCCACCAGAATTTCAGCAAATTGACCAAGAACCGGCGCAAGCTTATCCCCGTGTTCAAATGGTTTTTGTTCTGCAATTTGACAAAATAAAGCCCAGACTTCTTTTCTTTCCTGCTGTAGCTCATCGACCATTTTCTGGCTTTGGCCACGCCGCTCCTCATTTTCTGAAACAATTGCCGACATATTTAATCTCCACCCAGACTGATGGGACTCTTCATAAATCATCCCATCCTTTTTCACGTTAGTAGCGTCGCAATTTAAGTGAACTCTTATAAAATTGCAACAATTAATTAAATTTTAAGGCAAACATGCTAAAGATTTCAGTCATTATTCCAACCTACAATCGCCGTGATACACTGGTAACCGCACTTAAGTCTGTCGCGCAACAAAGCTACCCCGCGCATGAAATCATCGTCATTGATGATGGATCAACGGATAACACCTGCAACCGGCTTAAACAACAATTTCCGACTATCCATGTGATATGCCAATCCAATCAAGGGGTCAGTCATGCCCGTAACCGCGGTATCGAGCATGCAACAGGTGATTGGCTGGCATTTCTGGATTCGGATGATGAATGGCTACCGCACAAACTTGAAACCCAGGTGCAACACTTAGTCGACAGCCCCGAATATAAGGTTTGCCATACAGAAGAAATCTGGATACGTCACGGCAAACGTGTCAACCCGATGAAAAAGCATCAAAAAAGCGGTGGTTGGATTTTTCGGCGCTGCCTGCCATTATGCGCCATGTCGCCCTCTTCCATTCTGATTCATCGTGAGGTATTCGAATCGGTCGGAGGGTTTGATGAGTGGCTACCGGCTTGCGAAGATTACGACTTATGGCTAAAAATCACAGCCCGCTATCCCGTGTTATTTATTCAACAACCCTTGATTATCAAATATGGCGGTCATGCCGACCAATTGTCTGCCCGCTACTGGGGTATGGACCGGTTCAGAATTAAAGCACTGCAAAATATTATCGACAGCGGTATCCTAAAACCTGATGACCGGGCTGCGGCCATCGCCATGCTGATCAAAAAATGCCGCATTTACAGCCAGGGTGCCCTGAAACGCGACAAGACTGAAGAGGTCGAAAAATACCGGCATATTATGGAACGCTATCAATGAACACATCGCCCCAATTATTCTTTTTTTGCGCCTTACACTGTGAGGCAAAACCTGTCATTGCCCATTATCGGCTGAAAAAATCCAACGACAACCACCCTTTCGCCATTTATCGTCATGACGAGGTCATCTTGACCATTACCGGTGTCAACAAAAACAATATGGCCGCCGCCGTGGCATACACACTGGCGCTGTTCCCGGCATCGAACCCGGTGTTGCTCAACCTGGGTATTGCCGGTCATAAGACAAAAGCGCTGGGCAGGCTGTTTTTAGCCGATAAAATCACCGATTCCACGCAGCCGGACAGCGTTTTTTATCCGCAATGGGTGGGCGGACTGCCAATAGCGGACTTTCTGCCCTTACACACCCTTGCACAACCTTCATCGCAATACCCGGACACCGCATTATGCGATATGGAAGCCTCGGCGTTCTATCAGATTGCGGTAAAGTTCAGCAGCGTTGAATTGATCCATTGCATCAAAGTTGTTTCCGATAATGCCGAGCATTCCAGCTTCGAAATCAATGCGCAAAACGTCACTGGCTGGGTTGCAGACGCTATCGAATATATTAGCGCTATTGCAGACCATCTCTGCGCGCTGCGGCAACACGCCTTATCACCTAGCCATCCACAACGCGCCGAAATCCTTGCGCGCTATCACTTTTCTGTCACGTCTAAAGCACGCCTGGATCAGCTATTACAACGCTGGCAACACTTAAATAAGCATCAATCCATTCCTCTTGAACAAATCCCGGCTAAAAATGGCAAGCAATTTTTGCATTGGCTGGCGCAACAATCCCAGCCATTCAGGCTATGAAAAATCGATAAAACCGTGTTTGGTAATCGCGATGACAAAAATCCCGATATAACAGGCGATGGCGCCCAAAAAAACCAGCCATCGTTTTGCGCCCTGACTGCGCATCGCGATAACGCCTAAGATGATATAAACTATCAAGAGAGTCAGCTTACTGATAATCCAGCCATATTCCTTATCCAGCCATTGACCATAAAAAACCAGCGTCACACCGCTTAATAACAAACCGGTATCAATAATATGCGGCGCTATTTTCAACCATGTCTGTTGCAGCCATTCGGACTTGAATTGTGACAACCCCATCCGCCCACTAAAACTGACAAACGATAAAACAACAAAAAATAAATGAATCGATTTCAACACTGTACTCCTGAATAAATCGATGAGCCGGTCGATGCGACTCAGTCGTATTTGATGTATTTAAAACGTGGATCATCTGGCGTGCCTTCCAACGCGCCACCTTCAAGGCCGGGTTGCCACATAACGACATCTTCAATCTTTTTCGCCAACTCGAAATCCTTATTGGTAATGCCTTTGGCCGCATGATTCATCAATTTCACAATCACAAAAGCATAAGACACAGTCAGATCAGGGTGATGAAATGCCGCTTCAGCCAAATGGCCCACCGTATTCACCACCATCAACGTCGATTTCCAGCCACTGGTTTTATATTTACGCCGGATCCAGCCCTTTTCCAGGTACCAATGCGGTAATTCCTGCTTTAACCGTTCGATGACTTCTTCATCGTTATAGGTTTCTTCATGTTTTCGTTCACGCCAAGCCATTACGCTCTCCTGTCAAAGATTGTTTTAAAAAGACGGCAGTCCCCGGTGCACTCATCGCGGGGATGTTGCTTACTCGGCTCTTCTTATCGCATACACGGCTCCCAAAAAGACCAATGTACTCGGCAACAAGGCCATCAGCACCGGATTGAAGCCATAAACCAATCCTAAATGCCCGGAAATTCGGTCAACAATGTTGAACATCAAACCGATAATAACGCCCATCATAATCCGCGCGCCAGCACTAACGCCACGCCGGATACCAACGACAAAGGGGATAGAAACCATCAGCATGGCAAATATCGCTAATGGATTAAACACCCGTGCCCAAAAAGCCTGCTCATAGGTCTTGACATTTTGATTGTTGTCACGCAAAAACTGAATATATTTATATAACTCCACAATCGGCATTTCTTCTGCCGTGATCACAATTGAATCCATCAATCCCGGTTCAATCGCTGTTTGCCAGATTTCAGTCTCTTTTTGTTCGGCTAAAACAGTCTTATCTGTAATCTCAGACTGAACAACCTGCTGTAAACGCCATTGCCCTTCATTTAAAAAAACAGCTTTTTTGGCCTGTTTCCATAATACTAAATGCTGATTGTTAAACCGATATATACTCACGCCCGCCAATATATGTTCTTCCGGAACCTGTGCGACATGAATAAAAAAATCGTCCTCTCTCAACCACATACCATAAGGCGTACTCACAACGGGTTTCGTATTTTGTGCTTCAGCGCGAAATATTTGCGCTTTTTGCTCCGATTCAGGCGCAATCATTTCGCCAACCAGCGAACCAATAATTACCAGAAATATACCCGCCAGCATAATGCTGCGTATAATCCAGAAGATCGAACATCCCGCTGCACGCATGGCAATAATTTCCCGGTTATTCGCCATGGCACCGACCACGAACAAACTACCCAATAACGCTGCAGAAGGCATCAATTCATAAAATGTACGCGGCGTAATCAATAACAAAAAAAGTCCAATTTCTTTTAAGTCATAATGCCCGACACCCAAATCTTTCAATTCATCACTGAAGGTTACCAGTGTAAACAACGTATTCAAGAGCAACTCGGCAAGCAATGCGCCTTTAATAATTTCCCAGACGATATAGCGTGTCAGTACCTTCATTTAAAAACCTGCTGTTTTACCCATTTCCAGCCGTATAAGCGCACTAATAACACCATCCCGGTCAGAAACATAAGCCCGTAAACCAAAATATAACCTTGCCAGGGTAACAGTGCACCCGACACGACCCAACTCTGCGTCACCCTTTTCAAATTAGCGTAGATAAAATAAATTGCAAACGCGACCAACAAGCTGCCGTAAACACCGCCCCGCGGGCTCAATTTAGCCAGGGGCACAGCTAAAAAGGCCAGAAAAAATACGCCTAAAGGCACTGACAGACGGTTTTGCAATTCGACAATTATTTTTACATCATCTGTCGCCAGCAAAGCGTCAACAGGCAAAGCGTTTAAATGCAAGGAAACGGCGCGACAAGCCTGTTCAATCAGTACCCCATATTGTGCAAAAGATTCCAGTATAAAATTCCTATGCCCCGGCTTCCCCTGTACACGTTCACCCTCGCCAAGAATCAAAAACAGGCCATCGGGGTGATATCGCAACATGCCTGTATCGGCGCTCACAATGGCCTTGTTGCCATTTTTCGCCTTGGTTTGCATAAACACATGCTGCATTTGTTCGTCTTTATCCACCTCTTCAGCATAAAAAACAATGCGCCCTTGCCGATATTCGCTGAAACGCCCCGCTTCAATGCCCTTAACATTCAAAGTGCTTTGATCTTTTTCGGTCAAAATCTGCATTTGTGCTTCCGCCCAAGGCGCAACCGTTAACGATAACCCGCCAGCCACAATCATCAATGGGATAACCAGCATAAATACCGACTTATAAATCAAACCGGTACCACCGCCCGCCGAAGCAATAGCCGCCATTTCCTGGTCACGATACATTCTGCCCAACACCATTAAAACCGCCATAAATACAGCCGCCGGAAAAAATAAAGTCGATACCACAATGATCTTATACCCCAGCATACCCATTACTGCATCAACCGATAGCTGTCCATCAATCGCTTTGGCTAAAATCCGGATAAATTTACGACTGACAATAATCACCACAATAACCGATAAGATGGCCAGCATCGTTTTAAACAAATCCTTAATGATCATTTTATCCAGAATGGTCATTTTCTCATTTCTCCATGGCTCCCCACGTTGTGTTCAAACATATATTCGTTATTCTGTTGTATAATTTTGATGAATATTTTTTAACCCACTTATCATACAGGCATTATGGATTATTCTATAGAAAGCTCCACGACAGACAATCTCAAAACCGAATGCTTAATTGTTGGCGTTTTTGAGAATCGCCAACTGCCTAAAATAGCGACCACGCTGAATCAACAATATAACAATCTTATTGATACCGTCATCGAACAAGGTGATATTAGCGGGAAGAATGCCGAAACCTTATGGCTTAACTATCTTCCAGAGCACTCAATCAAGCGCATTTTACTGGTAGGCTTCGGCCAGTCCGACAAAATCGACCGCAAATCTTTCCGTAAAGCATTAGCCGCGGCCGCTAAAGCCTTAAAAAGCAGCAAATTAACGTCAGCGACAGCCGCATTAACAGACATTGATGTCCCACAATCCGATAATGCCTGGAAGGTCAGACAAATTATTGAGGTCTTCAACGATACCTTATATCAGTATGATGCCACTAAAAATATTGAAGACAATAAAATCACCCTGCAACAGATTAAAATTTTAGCCGATAACGACACATTAAGCTCGGCAGAAAAAGGCCTGCAACAGGGGCTGGCCATTGCGCACGGCATGGACTTGACCAAACAACTTGCCGACCTTCCCGGCAATATCTGCACCCCTAGTTATCTGGCTCAACAAGCTGAATTATTAGCCGAACGGTTTGATAAGCTTGACGTGGAAATCCTGGAAGAAAGCCATATGGAAGCCTTGGGCATGGGGGCCCTGCTTTCGGTCACCCGAGGCAGCCGCCAACCGGCCAAACTGATTACGCTGAACTATCAAGGCACGGGCTCTGACACCCGCCCTATCGTTCTGGTCGGCAAAGGGCTGACCTTTGATGCCGGCGGCATCAGCCTCAAGCCCGGCGCTGGCATGGATGAAATGAAATACGATATGTGCGGCGGCGCGACGGTGCTCGGCACCTTACAAGCCGCCGTGGAACTGCAACTGCCGTTAAATATCATCGGCCTGATCCCGTCGTCCGAGAATCTGCCCGATGGTGATGCCAACAAGCCTGGCGATGTCTTGACCAGCATGTCAGGTAAAACCATTGAAGTCCTCAATACCGATGCCGAAGGCCGTTTGATACTGTGTGATACACTGACCTACGCGGCCAAATTCAATCCGGAAGTCGTCATTGACCTGGCGACATTGACAGGTGCCTGTCTGGTCGCATTGGGTCGCGTACCCAGTGGTTTACTCGGTAATGATGATGCCTTGTGTGACGATTTGATTCAGGCCTCAGAAGTGGCCTGTGACAGTCTCTGGCGCTTGCCTTTATGGGAAGACTATCAGGAACAGTTAAATTCCAATTTTGCGGATATTGCCAATATCGGCGGCCGCGATGCCGGCACCATTACCGCCGCGTGTTTTTTATCGCGATTTACCGAAGACTACCGCTGGGCGCATCTGGATATTGCAGGCACCGCATGGCGCACCGGTCATGAAAAAGGCGCAACCGGCAGGCCGCTGCCCTTGCTGACCCAATATCTGCTCAACAGGGCCGATGCCTGAGGCGATTTTTTATGTGTTGGCGTCTGAATCGGAAACAGAGCGCCAGCACTTTGCCTGCCGCTTGATTGAAAAAATCTATCGCGGCGGCCAATTCTGTTATGTTTTGACCGACTCAAATCAACAAAGCCAGCAAATGGATGATTTATTATGGACATTCCGCGCCGGCAGCTTTGTTCCGCATAGCGTCTATCAGCAAGATGCGCCTGACGCTGACGAGATTGATGACGTTTTAATCAATGGCGATCCGATACCAAACAAGCGGCGGGATATCGTCGTGAACCTGTCTAACCATATCCCGCAGCACGTTGAGCGCTGCCAAAAAATCGTGGAAATACTGACCTCTGCGGAAGCAAGCCGAAAAATGGGGCGACAACGTTATCGCCATTACCAGCAAGCCGGCTTCAAAATAACTACGCATAATATGGCAGACAAACACAAACAGACTAACCCTTCTTGATGATTCAGACACAATAAGAAATCCATGGAAAAAACTTACGCACCACACGCAATCGAACAACGCTGGTATGACACCTGGGAACAAAAAGGCTATTTTGCCCCGCAAGGTGACGGTGAATCCTACTGCATTATGATTCCGCCGCCGAATGTCACCGGTAGCCTGCATATGGGCCATGCCTTTCAGGACACCATTATGGACGCCCTGATTCGCTACCACCGCATGAAGGGGAACTGTACCTTATGGCAAGCCGGTACCGATCATGCCGGTATCGCCACCCAAATGGTGGTAGAACGCCTGATCAATGCCGAAGGCAAAACCCGCTTTGATTATGGCCGGGAAAAATTTGTCGAAAAAGTATGGGAATGGAAACAGCAGTCTGGCGGCACCATCACTCGCCAGCTGCGCCGCATGGGCGCTTCGTTGGACTGGAGCCGGGAACGCTTCACCATGGACGAAGGCATGTCAAAAGCAGTGCAGGAAGTTTTTATCAACCTGTATGAAGAAGGCCTGATTTACCGCGGTAAACGTCTGGTCAATTGGGATCCGGTGTTGCATACGGCGGTATCGGATCTTGAAGTCTTGTCGGAAGAAGAAAATGGTGCCATGTGGCATATGCGCTACCCATTTACCAATGGCAGCGGCCATTTAATTGTGGCCACAACCCGCCCCGAAACCATGCTGGGTGATGCCGCTGTAGCCGTCCATCCGAATGATGAACGCTACCAACACCTCATTGGCGAAACCGTCGAATTACCCTTGACCGGTCGTAAGATTCCGATTATCGCCGATGATTACGTCGACCCTGAATTCGGCACCGGTTGCGTTAAAATCACGCCGGCACATGATTTCAATGATTATGAGGTCTGGAGCCGACATCGTGATATGTCGGCGATTGCCGACCAACCGCATGGCGGTTTGATCAATATTTTTACGGTCGATGCCACCATTCGCGATAATGACGATAACTTCAATCTCATTCCTCAGGCTTATATCGGGCTGGATCGCTTTGATGCCCGCAAACAAATCATCGCCGATCTGGAACAACAAGGACTTCTGGAAAAGATTGAAGATCACAAACTGATGGTTCCGCGCGGCGATCGCAGCGGTGCCGTCATTGAACCATTATTGACCGATCAATGGTATGTCAAGGTCGAACCCCTGGCAAAACCGGCCATCAAGGCCGTCGAAAACGGCGACATCAAATTTGTCCCCGATAACTGGAAAAACACCTACTTTGAATGGATGCGTAACATTCAGGACTGGTGTATTTCCAGGCAAATCTGGTGGGGACACCGAATTCCGGCCTGGTATGACGAACAGGGCAATATCTATGTCGGCCGCAATGAACAAGAGGTGCGAGAAACGCATCAATTAGCCGCCGATTATCCCTTAAAACAGGACGAAGATGTTCTCGACACCTGGTTTTCATCCGCCTTGTGGCCTTTCTCAACGCTCGGCTGGCCCGAGCAAACACCTCAGCTTGCCAGGCATTATCCAACCAGCGTGCTGGTCACAGGCTTTGACATTATTTTCTTCTGGATCGCCAGAATGATTATGATGGGGCTTAAATTTCAGGACGACGTTCCCTTCAAGGAAGTTTATATCCACGGACTGGTACGCGATGCCGACGGCCAAAAAATGTCCAAATCCAAAGGTAATGTCCTTGATCCGATTGACCTGATTGACGGCATAGACCTTGAGTCGCTGGTTAAAAAACGTGTTTCCGGCATGATGCAGCCTCATCTGGCGGCAAAAATCGAAAAAGCCACGCGCAAACAATTCCCAGATGGTATTCCTTCCTTCGGCACCGACGCCTTGCGCTTCACCTTCGCCTCACTCGCCTCGACCGGCCGTGATATTCGCTTTGACCTGGCGCGTACCGAAGGTTATCGGAATTTCTGCAACAAGCTGTGGAATGCCGCCCGTTATGTGCTGATGAATACCGAAAATCAGGACAATGGCTTATCCGCCGAAGCGATTGAATTTTCGCAGGCTGACCGCTGGGTTACCTCACGCCTGAATCAGATGAGCGAACAGGTTCATAAAGACATTGCACTGTATCGATTTGACCGGGTTGCACACGCCATCTATGAATTCACCTGGAATGAATACTGTGACTGGTATCTGGAATTGGCCAAAATTTCCCTGCAATCGGAAAACCCGGCCTTGCAGAGAGGTACCCGTAAAACCTTGCTATCCGTTCTGGAGCAACTCCTGCGCATTGCCCATCCATTGATTCCATTTATCACCGAAGAAATCTGGCAACGTGTGGCACCACTGGCAGGGATTGAAGGCGAAACTATTATGTTACAGCCCTATCCTGAAGCCGATAACACACAGATTGATACCGATGCCATCGAACAAATTCAATGGGTGATGGAATTTATTCTGGGCACCCGCCGCATTCGGGGCGAAATGAACATTGCACCCGGCAAGCCATTACCGGTCTTGTTGAAAAACGGTAACGATAAAGACAAAGCCTTTGTCGAAAACAACCAGACTTATTTATCCAGATTAGGCCGACTGGCCTCTATCGAATGGCTGGATGACAATGCAGCAGAACCTGAATCAGCCATTGCGTTAGTCGGCGAAATGCGTATTTTAATTCCGATGGCCGGTTTAATTGATAAAGCCGCTGAATTGGCACGACTGGATAAAGAAATCCAGAAGATCGAAAAAGAACTGCCACGTATCGAAGGTAAACTGAACAACCCTAAGTTTATAGACAAAGCACCTGCTGAAGTCATTGATAAAGAAAAACAAAAACAGAACCGGCTGCAAAAAAACCTGCAGGAACTGCGCGAGCAACGGAAAAAAATAGCTGCGCTATAAACCACAGCCCTCTGCCAGAATCATCGTTCTGGCAGAGGCGTTGCCCCCGCCCTCGATTCAAATTTTATCCAACATACCTTAGACAAAAGCCACTTTTCCACTATTATTAGGTTACCATTTTAAACGAGTATTTTTGCTATTCATGTCAGCTTCTGCAAATGAATTACAATTTAGCGGGCTTGCCCGATGTCTGGTTAGTGAAGGTGTATTAACCAAAGAAGCCGCGCAACTCGCGCTGGCAGCATCCGCTAAACAAAAAATATCGTTAATCAGTTATCTGGTTAATCACGACAAGATTGATAGCCATATTATTGCCAGTATTGCGTCGCAAGAATTTGGCGTCCCTTTTTTCGACCTGGATGCAATTGATGTCTCTGTCCTGCCCACAAAATTACTTGATGAAAAGCTGATTCGCCAGCATCACGCCTTACCGCTGTTCAAACGCGGTAATCGCTTGTTCGTCGCTACATCGGATCCAACCAACTTCCAGACGCTGGATGACATAAAATTTCACACTCGTCTGAATACCGAAAATATTCTGGTCGAAGAAGACAAACTCAGTAAGACGATAGACGCCGCTTTAGAGGCTGCGGATACGTCAATGAATGATCTTCTGGATGAAGACCTGGATAATATCGACATTTCCTCAGGTGAAGACGAAGGACACGCAGAGGATACTTCCGATGTCGATGACGCCCCCATTGTCCGTTTTGTCAATAAAATCCTGCTGGATGCGATTAAAAAAGGCGTTTCGGATATTCACCTGGAACCTTTTGAAAAAACATTCCGCATCCGCTATCGCAGTGATGGCATTTTGCATGAAGCAGCCTCGCCACCGGTCAATATTTCAAACCGGATTATTTCCCGTATCAAGGTCATGTCACGTATGGATATCGCCGAGCGCCGTGTCCCTCAGGATGGCCGGATCAAAATGCAACTCTCCAAAAACCGAGCGATTGATTTTCGGGTCAACACCTGCCCAACCTTATACGGTGAAAAGGTCGTTCTCAGAATATTAGACCCCACCAGTGCCCAGATGGGCATTGAAAAATTAGGCTTTGAACCGGAGCAGCAAGAACTTTTTTTAAGCGCAATCCACAAGCCTTATGGCATGGTTCTGGTCACAGGCCCGACCGGAAGCGGTAAAACAGTCTCTCTCTATACCGGTCTCAATATCCTGAACAGCATGGAAAGAAATATTTCCACGGCAGAAGACCCCGTGGAAATCACCGTTGAAGGCATTAACCAGGTCAATGTCAATCCCAAAGCCGGCCTGACCTTTGCCGAAGCCTTGAAGGCCTTTCTGCGGCAAGACCCTGATATTATCATGGTGGGTGAGATCCGTGACCTGGAAACGGCCAGCATTGCCATAAAAGCCGCGCAAACCGGCCACCTGGTTTTATCCACCCTGCATACCAACGATGCGCCACAAACCATCAACCGCCTGATGCAAATGGGCATCGAGCCATTCAACATCGTGTCGGCGATAAACCTGGTCATGGCCCAGCGCCTAGCCCGCCGCCTCTGTGAGCACTGTAAAAAACCCGCCGATTATCCTGAAAAAACCTATCTCGATGCCGGTTTTAAAGCTGATGAAATCAATGATCTTGAAATTTTTATCGCCAATGAAGACGGCTGCGAACATTGTACCCGTGGCTATAAAGGCCGCGTCGGGATTTACCAGGTGATGACGATCAGCGAAAACATGCGTGCGCTGATTTTAAAAGGCGGAAATGCGATGGAATTGGCAGAATTATCGCTCAGTGAAGGTATAAATGATTTACGTTTATCCGGTTTACTGAAAATCAAACAAGGCATAACCTCACTCGAAGAAATCGACCGCGTCACCAAGGAATAACCATGGCAGAAAAAACAGAAACCCTGATTGATTTTATCTGGGAAGGGTTCGATAAGCAGAAACAAAAAACCAAGGGCGAAATCAGCGCCAAAGACGCAACCGCCGCCCGTCTCGAATTACGCAAAATGGGAATCCGGGTTATTAAAATAAAACCCAAGCCCAAACCACTGTTCACAAAAAGAGCCCAACCAATTACGCCGGGTGATATTGCCGTTTTCGCGCGGCAATTGGCAACCATGTTAGAAGCTGGAGTACCCTTGGTCCAGGCACTTGACATTGTGGGCCGCGGCCATGAAAACCCAAGTATGGCCGATATGCTATTATCCATAAAAGCCGATATTGAAGGGGGCGATACGCTGGCTCAGGCGCTCCGAAAAAAGGGCATCTATTTTGACGACCTGTTTTGCAACCTGGTGGAAGCCGGTGAACAAGCGGGTGTATTAGAAACCTTGCTGGATAAAATCGCGACCTATAAGGAAAAGTCTGAATCCATCAAGAAAAAGGTCAAAAAAGCATTGACCTACCCTATTGCCGTTTTAGTGGTCGCCTTTATTGTCACCGCCATACTGCTCATCTTTGTCGTGCCCGTATTCGAAGACTTGTTTAAAAGTTTTGGCGCCGACCTTCCAGCCTTTACCCAATTTGTTATTCATTTATCTGAATGGGCGCAGGAATGGTGGTGGGTCGTTCTGGCGATCATCGCAGGAACGGCGTATACGTTTAGCTATTTCAAAAAACGCTCACATAAATTCAATCAGACTCTGGATAGAATCCTGTTAAAAATTCCGGTTGTCGGCATGATTCTTGAAAAATCTGCCATTGCCCGTTTTGCCCGAACACTCTCCACCATGTCCGCTGCGGGCGTACCGCTGGTTGATGCCTTGGAATCAGTCGCCGGTGCCTGTGGCAACAGCGTGTTTTATGATGCGGTAATGCAGATGCGTGAAGATGTCTCAACCGGTCAGCAATTGCAATTCTCCATGACGCAGACAGGTATCTTTCCGCACATGGTCATACAAATGGTCGCCATTGGTGAAGAGTCAGGCTCAATTGATGCCATGCTGGATAAAGTTGCCGATTTTTTCGAAGAAGAAGTCGATAACCTGGTGGATAATTTGAGCAGTTTGATGGAACCGATTATTATGGTGATTCTCGGTATTCTAGTCGGTGGCCTGATCATCGCTATGTACTTACCTATCTTCAAACTTGGCGCCGCCGTCGGCTAACACAAAACGATGACTATCATAGCGTTACTAAAACAATTCCCGCTGATACTCACAAGCATTGTCTTTATTCTGGGGCTACTGGTCGGCAGTTTTTTAAATGTCGTCATCTACCGCTTGCCGGTCATGATGAACCGCGCCTGGCGGAAAGAATGTCTGGACTATCTGGAAATGGAATCCGACACAGAACAATCGCCATTCAATCTGTCTGTGCCACACTCACACTGCCCAAAATGTAAAGCACCGGTCAAACCCTGGCAAAATATTCCGGTGCTGAGTTATCTACTGTTAGGCGGCAAATGTCATCACTGTAAAACGCCTATTTCGATTCGTTATCCCTTGATTGAAGCCTTCACCGCTGTATTATCCGCCATTGTCGCCTGGCATTTTGGTTTCAGTCCCGTGTTGTTATTTGCCTTAGGTTTAACCTGGGTGTTAATCGCCTTGAGTTTCATTGATATTGATCATCAATTACTGCCCGACCAGCTCACCTTGCCCACGCTGTGGCTGGGTATTTTGCTCAATGTATTTAATTTATTTACCGATCTTGAATCCAGCGTTATCGGTGCAATGGCCGGTTATTTGATCCTCTGGTCAATTTATCAGCTGTTTAAACTGTTCACCGGTAAAGAAGGCATGGGTTATGGTGATTTCAAGTTACTCGCCTTGCTCGGCGCCTGGCTGGGCTGGCAATACCTACCACTCATCATCCTGTTATCTTCCCTGGTTGGCGCCATTATTGGCATTGCTATGATTGTGTTTGTCAAACACGACCACCGTCAACCCATCCCGTTTGGCCCCTATCTGGCTGCGGCAGGCTGGCTCGCGTTGATTTGGGGCAACCAACTCAATCAACTCTACCTCAATGCAACAGGCCTCTAACCCACCCTTAAAAATCGGCTTGACCGGCGGCATCGGCAGCGGCAAAAGTACCGTTTGCAAATTGTTTGCCGCCTTTTCAATTCCAGTTATCGATGCTGATATCATTGCCCGTCAGGTGGTTGCACCCGGACAAGCCGGGCTCGCCCAAATCCAGCAGAATTTTGACGACATCCTGTTACCCGACGGTACCCTGGATCGTAAAAAACTGGGGCAAATCATTTTTGCTGACCCTGCCAAAAAACAATGCCTGGAAAATATCCTGCATCCTTTGATTTACCAGCGTTTGAAAACCGAAGCGGCGACACAACCCGGTCCTTATGTCATCCTCGCCATCCCGTTATTATTTGAAACGAACATGACTGATCTGGTCGATCGTATTTTGGTCATTGACTGCCCGGAAGACTTGCAATTTCAGCGTGTTAAACAACGCGACCGATTAGACGATGAGCAAATCCAGCGTATCATCGCCAGCCAATCCAGTCGCCAGGAACGTTTACGCCGAGCCGATGACATTATCGACAATTCAAAATCAACCGCCGAACTTGCAGAACAAGTTAAAAACCTTCACAATTTATACCTTTCATTGATTTAATCAAGGTGCGCTTCGGTTTGAATACACAAATCACTTATGAATTTCCGCTCAATGAGCGCATCCGGGTTTTTATGCGGCTTGAGCAATTATTTATGCAGCTCAACTATTTTCTACAAGGCGACACCGTCTATGAAAAACGGGCCGCAGTATCTACTCTGCTAGAAATTCTGATGATTTTCAGCCGGAATGACCTGAAATCAGAATTATTGAAAGAAATGGATCGACAAATCAAAGTCTTCACACAGCTGAGCAACAGCCAGAATGTCGACAACCAAAAGCTCAGCGAAATTCTGGATGACTTACAAAAAACCAGCCAGGCGCTGCATAAAGCCAATGGAAAAATCGGCATCAATGTCATGGAAAGCGACTTATTCCAAAGCATTTCACAACGAAATTCGATTCCAGGTGGCAGCTTCGCCTTCGATTTACCCGCCTATCATTATTGGCTTGAGCAAAATGCCGAGCAACAACAAAAAGACCTGGAACGCTGGACCCGTCCATTCCGCACTATCAATCAGGCCATCGACATGATTTTAGGCTATATCCGGCAATGCAATATGCCTAAACAATACACCGCCGAAGCCGGTTTCTTCCAAATGGGCTTAGATAGCAGTCAACCGGTACAATTATTGCGTGTATTACTGGATAAAAGCATTCCCTGCTTTGCCGAAATCAGTGGCGGTAAATACCGCTTTACCATCCGCTTCATGGAGCCATCCAACGACAAAAACCGCCCCGTACAAACAACCCAGGATATTCCTTTTTTATTAACCCGTTGTATTTTCTAAACCTCATCCCCATTATCAGCGTATGAAAGTTAAATGCCCGACCTGCAAAAAGGAAGTCCTTTGGCTCAAAGAAGAAAAATTCAAGCCCTTTTGCAGCCATCGCTGCCGCTTGATTGACCTTGGCGATTGGGCGACCGAAGCGCATAAAATTCCGGGAGAACCCGCCTGGCTTGATGACGAGAATGCATACAACAACATCGATTCAACGCAAGACGACGTTTTTTAACCTTACTTAACGTAAGGCTGAATTAAATTCTCGCCGGGGTCGGTTTCTGATAGAAGCATAACAACGAGGAGAAAAAAATGAATAAAACCCATATCGTCTGCCCACATTGCAACACCACGAATCGTGTATTGACCGAAAAGCTCGGCCATCAACCGAAATGTGGTCAATGTAAAAAGCCGTTATTTACCGGTCAGCCGGTCGAATTGAACAGCCAGAATTTCGCTAAATTTATCCAACAGAACGATATTCCTGTCATCGTCGATTTCTGGGCCCCCTGGTGTGGCCCCTGTAAGATGATGGCACCACAGTTTGCCGATGCCGCACGGCAACTTGAACCGTCTTTCCGGTTAGCCAAGTTGAATACAGAACAGGAACAAATGATTGCAGCCAATTTTAATATCCGCAGCATTCCGACCCTGGTCGTGTTTAAACAAGGTCAGGAAGTTGCGCGCCAGGCCGGTGCCATGAACAGAGCAGATATTATTCGCTGGGCACAGACCTACCGTTAAATTTCAGCAGCCGCCCCTGTCTTTGATAAATGTTCGAATACCGGCAACGCCCTGGCCACCACAATCTTTTACCTGTGGCAAATCTGCCGCACCGACACCGCCTAAGGCATAAACCGGGAGGCCACAGTTCTCTGTCAACTGTTTGAACTGTGGCCAGCCTAAGGCGGGCGCATCCGGATGCGAGGCGGTTTTCTGTACGGGGGCTAACACGACAAAATCGACACCGATTTTTTCAGCCTGTGCCAATTCTGCCGCCGTATGACAGGATGCCGCTACCCATTTAAAACCTTCCGGCCTGGAGGCATAACGCATCAAATCATCACTGGTTAAATGCATACCAATAGCATGGCTATCAGCAAGGCAAACCGGTAAGGCAGAATTCATCAAAAGTTGACACCCGCCTGCCTGGGCTTTCTGCCTTAATTGCGCGAGCAATGTATCCATAACCGGCATTTTCAAGGTCTTCAGTCGAATTTGCACCATTTTGACTTTATTAGCCAATATTCGCTCGAACCGCATCAACACCTGGTGCTCGTCCACGCCTTCCAGAATCGCGTAAAACGGCGGCAGCCTGATGGCATTGATGATCGGTCGATTCGCCGCTGGAAAGTCATATTCAGACAAATTATGTCGCTGGACCCAGGTAATCTCCTGCCCTTCCCGCCCAGATGGATTCCCGATAAATGCGTTAACCCGCCAAACGTCCAATAAAACACGGCAATCGTCATATTGATAAGGAATTTTAATCAAAGGTTCGGCATGTTGGACGATAATGCCCAGTTCTTCAGCTAATTCTCGCTGCAATGTCCGCGCAAAGGTTTCACCCGTCTCACGCTTCCCTCCGGGGAACTCCCATAGCCCGCCCTGGTGCGCATCAGCATGTCGCTTGGCAATTAAAATGTGACCATCATCCCGTTCAATAACGCCAACAGCCACCTGTAAAAATGGCCTTTTCATTGTAAATATTCAGAGCCCCCTACTCTATTTGATACGCTCATCCCAGCCTTCCCATAGGGCGAAGGCGATGTTGAGAGGATTCCTGAATATTGACGCTTCATCAGGTTCGATACTCGGCATTGATACGCACATAATCATAAGACAGGTCACATGTTAGCAGCTGTTGGCACGCCTGACCGCGCTCGAGCACGACCCTGACCGTTATCTCTTCTTTATCCATCACGGCCTGTCCGGCTTGCTCGGTATAACTGAACGCCCGGCCACCATCCTCGACAATACAGACATCACCCAGATAAATTTTAACCCGATCAATATCAAAATTCTGTACCCCGGCTCGACCCACGGCGGCCAATATCCGACCCCAATTGGGATCGCTGGCGAAGAATGCCGTCTTCACCAACGGTGAATGAGCGATGGTTTCAGCGACCTGTAAGGCTTCTTCCTCGGTTAATGCCTGCTCAACCACAATACGAATCAGTTTGGTCGCGCCTTCACCATCTCTGACAATCGCTTCGGCCAACTGCGCCGTAATCCTGTTCAACGCCTCACAAAAAGGTATAAATGTCGTGCTATCTTCACGAATTTCTGCCACAGAACTGCACCCTGTCGCCAGCAAAACACAGGCGTCATTCGTTGACGTGTCACCATCGACGGTAATTCGATTAAACGACTGCTCAACGGCCTGTTGCAAACAACGTTGCAGCAGTGGCTGCGCAATGCTGGCATCGGTTGCAATAAAACTCAGCATCGTCGCCATATTGGGATGAATCATCCCCGATCCTTTCGCAATCCCGGTAATCGTCAACGATTGACCATCAATGTCAATCACTTCCGACGCGCCTTTGGCAAAGGTATCCGTGGTCATAATCGCCTGCGCGGCCTTATGCCAATGCTGTTCCGATAAATCCGCCACAGCCTCAGGCACCGCCCTGAGTATTTTTTCCACGGGCAACGGCTCACCAATCACGCCGGTTGAAAAGGGCAAGACCTGCGCTGACTCTCCGCCCATACATTCTGCAACCTGTTGACAACACGCCTGCGCATCGTCCAGCCCTTGCTGTCCGGTGCCGGCATTGGCGTTGCCCGAATTGACCAATAACCAGCGAGGCCTGTCAGTCAGGTGTTTTTTAGCGACATGCACCGGCGCCGCACAAAACGCATTGCGCGTAAATACCGCCGCGCAATGTCCCGTTTCAATCATTTCAATGACTAATAAATCATCTCGCCGATTTTGTTTAATACCCGCCGGTGTGCTACCTAAACGAATACCTTTCACCCTGTGCATGTCAGGGAATGACGTGTTACCTACAGCCATATTGTTTCCAGTCTCTATATTATCCTATGCTTTTATAAATACATTGATTTTGCCGATTTTCTCGACTTTTCTTTCCAGCAAAACACAATGTTGTTTGATTGCTTCAATCAGCTTGACCTGGCCAAGAATTAAATGCGGCAGCATGACCTCAATCTCCAGCTTGCCATCGAGATAATGAATTTTGATTTCATCGATAAACTCAAATAAATCCCCGAGTGTCGCCTTAAAAAGACTAATAATTTCCTCGCGTTGTGGCAATACATCATCTTTATCAAGAAATTCATCGTCTTCAGGATCGACATGCACCAAAACATCTTGAATATCGTCAAATTCATTTTTCAGCCGGTCACGGACGAGGTCACCAATCTGGTGCCCTTCAGAAACCGTAATGCGCGGATCGACGACGATATGCGTATCCACATAGGCATCTTCGCCCATTTGTCGGGTTCTGAGCAAATGAATCCCTTTGACCCCATGGGTGGTTTTAATGGTTTTTAGAATCGCCTTGACCTGCTCTTCCGGCAAGGCGGTATCCACCAATTCATTAACACTTTGCAAAACCAGACTAACCCCGATTTTACCGACCATTAACGCCACAATCACCGCCGCAATGGCATCGGCATACGGATAGCCGGCGAGTACGCCAATAATGCCAATTAAGACCACAACGGACGAAATCGCATCACTACGATGATGCCAGGCATTGGCAATCAATAAGTTAGAGCGTGTCTTGAGTCCAATGCGTTTGGTGTAATGATAGAGCCATTCTTTCGCCAGAATCGAAATCAGCGCCCCCCATAAGGTATTTCTATCGGGCAGCAACAATTTTTCCGCATGCCGCAATCGTTCACTGATATCCCAAACCATACCGCCCGCAATCACCAGCAATCCCAACCCGAGCAATACAGTCGCCAGGGTTTCATAACGCCGATGCCCATAAGGATGGTCATAATCTGCCTCGCGACTGCCGGTTTTAATCGCACCGATGACCAATAGATCACTCAATAAATCTGACAGAGAATGAATACCATCGGCAATCAATGCGGCAGAATGGCCCCACAGCCCTACGCCGACTTTGAGCAGGGTCAAAAACACATTGACCACCGCGCCCACAAAGGTAACGCGCGTTTTTACGCGCGCTAATTCTTCACGCTCCAGGACATCAACCATAAGCTAACCCACTTCAAGAACAATAATATATTCACCATCCTGTTCGCGGCATTCCTTCACCCGATGTCCGTTAATTCGACACCAGGCCGGAATATCCTGCATCACACCCGGGTCGGTACAAATCACGGTCAACTCATCGCCCGTTGTCAGTTTTTTGACTTTATCCTGCGTTCGGATCACCGGCATGGGGCATAATAAGCGGCGGGCATCCAGCGTTTCCTGCATCATACGAACCACTCCTCAGGCATCTCATCGGCGGACAGCGGTTTCACCGTAATCAGGCGTTCGGGTTTATCTTTTTCCCGAATCTGCAAGGTGACTTCTTCGGCATCCCGACCTTGCCCATAACGTGCGGTAATCTGCCCGGCCAAAATCAAATCCTC
>Ga0114934_10000672_pt1 | contig 21661 bp, 15 predicted proteins | sample 4SBtaG_2_FD_99695 | JGI IMG/M metagenome (GOLD analysis project Ga0114934, IMG submission 99695) | Deep subsurface microbial communities from Kolumbo volcano to uncover new lineages of life (NeLLi) - 4SBTROV10_white metaG | ecosystem: Environmental > Aquatic > Marine > Volcanic ...
ACGACTTCACCTGAAAATAAAATCATAAGCCCGTTTTTGTTGATCTCGTTGAGATTGAGCGCCTCTGCGGGGATTTCCACAACCTGGTAATAACCACTGCTGGTATCATGGGGGGTATTAATATCGAAAATATGATAAACCCTACCACTCCCCTCTTTAAAACGACCTAAAAACTCGTAGGTTCCTGGGTCAAAGGGTGAGTCTGTGGAGGCTTGAAAGCAAACTGAGTCTTGGCTTTTATTGTGCTCACTTTCACTAATAATCTTTTTTATATGTCGGTATTCTCCGGTGACATAGTTTTTACTATCCCCTAAAGAGGATAAATCTCGGCACTGAGAGCTATCACAAGACCAACCTGTATTTTGGGGAAGGTAATAATATCGAATAGGCATAGAATACAAAGTGGGGTTCACCCCTGAGTCGCAGCAATACATTGCTCTTGAGGCGAGATTAGATGCCCTCGCATCGGTTTTTCTTATTCTTCGTTCCTGCTTACAATCAACTTCAACGGTTCTTCGAGTGCAGACCGGTCCATTATTGGTTGTTTGACATTTTCTTTTTTCCTTAATGAGTGCAATGTTCACAATATCTTCAGTACTTTGGGTGTATCCATCAGGGCATTTAAAACGGTTTTCTCCTAGCCATTGAAGATCTTTAAGCTCGCAATATTTTCCTTCTTCTGAAAACCTACTCTGCCCATATTCCATCGCAGAGGGGTTACTTGAAGGATCTAGATCGTAAAACCCCGACAGAAAAGATTCCGAGCATACTTGAGCGGTGCTCTTACCAGGCTTCCCCGTGTATCCATTAAGCTTAATCCCTAAATCCGATAAGATGTCGCCGACCACCATGAGGTTGCTGCCTGGTAGATTTTTTGAATCTGAGCTAAAATCGATACTTATAGCTTTTTTACTTTCTGATTTTTGAAATAGAGACATCCTGACGTTAGGAAGTTTCTGAAAGTCAACTTTTGAAAACGTAGTTGGTTTTTTAAAAAACGATAAATTTAAAGAAGTAAAGTTAGTGCCTCCTCCGAGAAAATCTGGAGTTTGTCCAGAAGTGGAATAGCACCCGGCTTCTTGGCATTCAATGAGATTCATGTCTGATTGGCCAAAGGCTGATGACGCCAAAACCGACTGAATTATTAACGCCCCGATTATATAAAAAAAGTCACTGTTTTTTATCATGCATTATCTATAGGCTATATCTAGTCGACAAACCTTTTGGCCCAAGAGTCAAGATCAACCATGTTGGATAAATACTTTATACTCGTCAGCACCTCTTCAGTTACCTTGGACGAGAAACGAGAGACTTCCTTGTAATCTTTAATGATTTGATAGTGGAGTCCTTTGAGCTCTCCATTATCTATTTTTTTAATGACTTGATTGGCCGCCGAAAGAACTCTTTTATCGGAGCCTACTAGGCAAAAACTGGATAATTCATCCCTATCTGAGGGCTGAGACTTCATTATTTTTAAGACTTTGTGAGATTTTATCAAATTAACTAGAGTGAGTCCTTTAGCATCTTCTTGCCAACACTGCGAAACCTCTGGAGCCCGTTCTGCAATAAGGAGCTTTTTAGTAGAGAAGATTGGCTTACCACGACCACGGGCCGGTCGCAGTGAAAGAGTATAAAGCACTTCGATCCGCTCTCCCCTGCGAGAGTTTAAAAACCCATAGGCAACCTTGTAGAGCATTCTTTTATGATTATCAAAAACAATAGGAACCGGATGGAGATTAGATTCAATACTAAATGATCGGTTAATAATTCTAAGCCCTTGTTCGAGCACAACTTTTTCTATCGCCTGAATATGTTTTAATAGGTTCTCTATATTGATAAGACCAAAATCTTGAGAAGAATTAATTATTATAGGTTTTGACATCTTCTTTTCCCCTTTTTAAAGGAGATTCACTTTTATATCTCCCTTAGGTAATATCTATCGATTTACGCTTAATTTTATCGAGAGTGAACACCATAGGAATCGGAGTCATATATTGTTGAAGAATATAACTTTTGATTTTAGACACTTGGTCTTCTCCTCCCGCGCTAGGAAAGGAGCTTTCGACAAGCTTCTTTATGTACTCCTCATTTTTTTTAGCCGAATAATAATAAGTTTCCCCATCGTACCTGATGGCATTTTTATGGATGTAAAAATCTGAAAAGGGCTTACAGCGATCTTGCACCATCCGAATGAACTCGATAACTTTAAATAATCTTAGAAAAATAATCGTATCCCCAGAAAAAGATATTTCCAGTGCAGCAGTAAAAGTCTCCCCAGAAAGCCCCTTTTCTTTTAAATCTTGAGCATAATTAAAAAAATCATTTGAGATCAAATTCATATAAACTCCTATTTTTATATCTATAGATGAGATTAATCCTCAAAAAGGAAAAATATTTTCAATATTTAATATCAGAATAACTCGTCTATAGAAAGTAAATGAAGCGAATAAAACTTATGCCATTGTTAGCTATAGTCTCATTATTTGGATTATTTTCTTGCGGGACCAAATCTAATTCGACTTTGAATTATTCTGGCGACATCAAGATAGTCGAGGACTCGCCGGCCCCAGAATTGAGTAATCTCGACCCTAGAGACAGCGAGCGGATTAATGAACTATCTGTTTTCGTTAAAAATTATAAAAAAAGATATCGATTGGCCCTGGGGTTAGATCTCAATGAAGAAGTGACTTTTGATTTTAAATCGTCTTTTAGGGATTTACCCAAAAATACACTAGGAGAATGTACCCTATACACTAATGTTGAGGGACATATCATTAAAAAGGAAATCCACTACGACCGCAAGGAGTGGGATACGGGAGATGACAAACAGCGGGCCATAACTGTATTTCATGAAATCGGGCATTGCCACTTACTCCGAAGGCACTCTGATGGGAGTATTAAAGTTGAGGATGATCTCAGGAGCAACACTTCCATTAAAATTTATCCTGACAGCATTATGACGTCAAAAGTAAAATCTTCTGTGATTAGAGAGATTTTTGATTATTTTGACCCATACTCTTCTGAGTTATTCTTAAAGAACCCCTCCCCGATTATATTAAAAATAAGCTCCGATAATCCCGACAAAATTATCGTTGTCTCGCCTAGATCTCCCAAATCTGACATTCCATTGGATGAGGTAAAAACTAAATAAGCTAAAGTTTTGCCTATAGATAGATTGTAAATGGCCAACAACAAATACTAGAGACTTACTCAAAGTAGAAGTTTAATTCATTTATCTCTAACATTTGTACCGCTTTGGTCACAAACCCAGGCTTTATATTACTAAGCTTTAGTGGGGGCAAGCGTGACGTATAAAAAAGATATTAATGCTATTTTAACCAAAACAGTTCTGGGCATTATTTGGAGCCTGGGGCTGGGTCTAGTGTTATGGCGTTTGATTTTAGGTCATCCACTGCAAGGACCTATTATTGTTAAAGATAGACTACCTGAGATTAAAATTGGCCAAAAAAAATCATGCAAATCTACTGGTCTTGATAAATTTAAAAAGAAAAGGGGTGTCTCCTTTTATAATATATACGAATCAATCGAAACTTATTCCCAGTTATACGGAGTAGATCCCCAAACATTGTTTGCTATGGCCTTAGTGGAGTCCTCACTTTATCCGAGCAGTAGATACCCTATTTCCCATTCGGGGGCCCGAGGGCTCCTCCAATTGATGCCACTAACGAGAAAAGACCTATTTAAAAAAATGGGTTTTAAAAAGAACAACCATTCCCTGGATGCCCACATCCAAGCGTCTATTTATTATAAAAAATGGATTAATGACATGATTCCAAGTTGGATCGAAACCCCTTACCTAAGCAATGAAGAGATTAGGATTGCTGCTTATAATTACGGGGTCAGCGGAATACTTAAAAGGATAAAAAGCAAGAGGCTCCCACCTTTAACAAGTCATCAGTACTCTAACTCTGTCATTTTATATAAAAAATTACAGTCCCCATCCCAAGATATATTTAAATACTAATCTCTTGTATTGTTACATGAGAAAGAGCCTTTCTATCTACATATTGACCTTGTCTGCCACTATCCTGGGATATAATAGTGCTTCAGGCAAAGAGTACTGTTTAAAAAATGAGAGCTTTCTTGATTATATCGGCTATATTCAGCCCCATACCCGACCTCCCTTTAAGGTTAGGGTGGCCGTGGTGGATATGGCCATACCGAATGGGCACAGATGTGCTAAGAAGGTCAATTTTGATATCCTGACTCAAGATAAGGGTCCTGAATCTTCTGTCATTAAATTTAAAAATAGTTCAATTGCTTACCACGGGTTAGATATGACTATGGCCATTATGAATATTGCGCCATTTGCCGAAGTAAAGTTTTTTAGTATTAGCGATTTTTCAGACCAAGGAATCTCTTTTGTTTTTAATCAAGCTCTAGATTGGAAACCGGACATAATTAATTATTCTATCTCTGGAGACGATTCGGACGGATTTTTTCCTTTAGAACACAAAGCTTTTAAACGGGCCGAAAAAGAGGGAGTTATTATTGTCGGTGCCGCGGGGAACGAAGATAAACCTTTAGATATTTTTATCAGATATCCTGCCGAATATACCGTAAAATTAAAAAATGTGATTTCAGTAGGGACTATAGAAAAAGGAATAAGCAACTACTCTAGCAAGAAGGTTTTATTCAATAATTACGGGAACAGGGTTCCTGTTATTCCCGCCTCCAAAAAATACAAAAAGAGCACAACCGGGAGCTCCATTGCCACCGCAACGACGACAGGTATATTGGCCCATATGCTAGGTTTTAGATCGGATTCCAACTTAAAGGCCAGAATAGACCTTTTAAAAAAGGTTAGCTCACCTTATAAAAACGCAGTTCCTAGAAGTAAGTTTGGTTATATAGACTTCGAGAAAGTAAATAAGGCCATAAAATTATATTCAAAAGTTAAATTTCGGACACCTAGTTGCTTAAAAAATGAAGCTCTCATGGGAAATGTGTCCTCTATCTTCTCGAAAGATAAAAAATCCTCGAAAAAGCGTCTTCAATGTACCAGCCTCGTCACAAAGTAACCTGTCTTGTTGATAATTTTACATTAGGTCATTCATTGCTAAATAGGAGATAAAAAATGAATCCAATTGTTATCCAAGAATTAAGTGAAAATTTACTCATGATTATGATCGATTGTGAAGAACATGGAGTGTATTACACGACCTGTACGAAGGATGAGTATGCTAACTGCTCCGAGGTTATTTATGATGTGGATTAGTCTGTTACTGCTTTTTTCTCTTTTTATTTTTTTTTCTATAGATAGAAAAAGAGGAAAGAGAATTGCTATGATAAATGAAAATAGATTAATTGATTACAAGACATCCAGAAGAAAATTAAGGGCCCTTAAAAGCGACCTTGTTGATAACATCTCGGAGAATAATAAATCAATCAGCCGAGATGCCAAAGATCTCAAACAAATGGTGTCCGAACTTTCTCAAGAAGATCGTGAAAGTTTTTTAAAAATTTTGGATCTTAGTGTTTATTTAGAAAAAACAGTAGAGGAAGCTTTTGGGATTAATTTTCAAAACAAAAGAATATCAAATGGCATTGTCTATGAGTATCTTATCCAAAACAAAAGAGAGACGTTAGAACTAAACGACACAGAAGTGCCTCTTTTTGTTAAAAACGTGGAATTTAGAATCTCGTCGCTGGCGTCCAATATTGAAGAATACTGCCAACAACTTAAGAACCGCATATCTAGGCTCGGTCTATCAGCAAACGTAGGCCCCAACCTCTTGCGAAGACTTGAACAAATTCAAGATGTTGTCCTAAAAATGAAAGATAGCGGGATTAAAATGTCAAAATTAGAGGTAAAGAGAGTTAGCTCAAAACTTCTCCATTAAAAAACCATCTTCAAAACGATCGGAAAACGTAAGTTCGAGACTATTATTACATTAATAATATAAAGAGAATACGTCTTGTATATCGGTATTACTACAACATTCAAAATGCAAAGGAGATTGAAATGGCCGTTAATAAGAAAAGCAAAACAAAGAAATCGAAAAATACCAGTGCGCCCAAAGGGGCTTTAGATGCTCTTTTTAAAAAATATGGCGAAGAAGTCATCAACAAGGGGGCATCAATAGTTTCTAACATTAGTAGGATTTCTTCTGGTGTACTAGGAATTGATTGGATTCTGGGCCTAAATGCCGACGGAACAGGAGGAGCCCCCGAAGGTCGAATTATGGAAATTTACGGCCCTGAATCATCAGGTAAGACGGCCCTAACTTTGTATATTATTGGCCAGGCACAAAAAGCGGGTAAGACCTGTGCGTTTATCGATGTGGAACACGCATTAACAGAAGAGCGATGTTACGCCTTAGGCGTAAACTTTAAGGAGCTTATTGTAGTGACCCCAGAATGCGGAGAAGAAGCTTTGCAGATTTCAAGAGAGCTAATTGACTCCGGAGAAGTTGACTTCCTAGGTATCGACTCTGTTTCGGCCCTTACCCCTAAGTCAGAATTAGAAGGAGAAGTTGGTGCTTCTCAAGTAGGGAAACAGGCCCGAATGATGGGGCAAGCACTTAGGCAAATGTGCCGATCTATCGCAAAAAACGGAGTGACTGCCATTTTTATTAATCAGATCAGAATGAAGATTGGAGTCATGTTTGGTAGCCCAGAAACGACTTCTGGAGGTGAGGCCTTGAAGTTCTACGCATCAGTTAGGCTTGACGTTAGAAAGAGTACAAAAATAAAAATTGACGACGAAATTGTAGGAACAGAAGTTAAAGTTAAGGCCGTAAAAAACAAAACGGCCCCGGCCTGGAGAGAAAAGGTATTTAAATTTTTCTATAAAGACGGATTTTCTATCGAAGATGACCTTCTCGACTATGCCGTTAAATTTGGGATTATTGAGAAGGCGGGGGCCTGGTTTTCAATGGGGGACGAAAAAATTGGGCAAGGTGCCCTAAATGCGATGGGATGGCTTAAAGAGCACCCAGACCAATTGGCAGCAATTGATCGTGCCTGCCGAGAAAAACTAGTGGAGCATATGAACCCCAGTCTTAACGAGAAAGATACAGACCCCTCTCAAGAAGGCGAAGAAGCCCCGCAAGATGAAGTTCAAGAAAAAGTTGAGGCTTAGGAATCAAACAAAGGGGCAGTGCCCCTTTTTGCTTAGGAGGGTCATTGGAAATTGAACTTTATCATCACAAGGCCTATGTAACAAAATACACTAAATCCGAGCTGTCGGCCCTAAAGGATAGTTGTAAGATTATATGTTTTCGCCGCAGCGGCGGTCGCAAGGTTTACGAACGCACAGTTCATCTTCTTAATGAGGACGAAATGAGCTTCCCTGCTCCGTATTTTTGGAGATTGGCAGAAAAACTCGACAAGAAAGATATAGACATAGACCTTTATGATGAAAGAAATTTTCCCACAGGGACACTGCATTTAAAAAAGCCATCTTTTAAAGACCCCATGTATGAAGACCAAAAGAAAGTCATCGAAAGGTGTGTTTCAGCTCCAACCGGGGCCATTATTAAAATGACAGGTGGTGGAAAATCTAGAATTATATATGAACTCATTCATCAAAAAAAAGTAAAAACTCTAATTATTGTTCCAACGACCTCGATTCAAAATGGTTTGTATTACAATTTAAAAGAAATTTACCCTAAGTTAAAAATATCTACAAAAATAGAAAAGAAAGATTGGGAGACTCTCTCTAGTTGGAAACGGGGGAAGACTTATAAGCCTCGGTTTGTCGACCTCAGCCACATTGAAGAAGATGAGGACGCCCTTTCTCCCGAAGAGGCCTATCTCCAAGAAAAGGGGTTTGAAGAAGTCAGGGGAAAGATACGAAAGGTGCGGCGAGCAGATGAAGTTCCAGAAAAGAAGCTAAACTGGCCTGATGTAACAATTATATGTTTTCAATCTTTAGAAAAGCTTCCTTTAGAGTTTGTCGAGTCAGTGAATATGGTGATTGTGGATGAGGGTGATACTGCGGCCTGTTCTTCCATCAGAGACTCACTTATTGAGTTTAAAAACGCGGCATATCGGTACTTTTTAACGGCAACCTTTTGGAGAAATACAGTCGAAGATACAGAACTACTTGTGGCAGCGGCGGGGAATCAAGTGATCTACGAAGAAATTCCTAGTGAAACTATTGATAAGAAACAAACACTGAGGCCAAAATTAACCACCATTAATTCTCCTAGCCCAAAATACCGAGGCTCAACCGATTGGTTAAAAGATATTAAAGGATTCGACAATGTAGTTAAACGCTGTATTGTCGGAAATGCGGAGAGAAACAAGATTATAATTGATAAAGCCTCGCTTTTTTATGCCGCAAAACGCAGAACCATTATTTTTATTTGGGAAGAACACCATGCCCGAATTTTAAAGAAAAGGCTTGAGGATATAGGAATAGAGTCCTTTATATATTCGGGGTCGGTGGATTCTAAAGAAAGAAAAAGAATTGAAAATATAGCTGCTTACGAAAAAGACCCTTGTATCATTATTGCGACTTCTGCCCTCAGAAGAGGAACAGATACCGTCAATATTGACACTATTATTCTAGCTGATGTGAGAAAAAATCCTACTTCCCTGTTTCAATCAATAGGGAGAGGGACTAGACTTGGAGATCGTGAAGATCTTCTCGTAGTGGACTTTGTTGACTGGTTTCACAACACGACGCAAAGATGGTCAAGTGAAAGACAAAAAGCGTTCAAAGACTATTACGAGTCAAAAGAAAGCTTTACTCTAAAAAAGTTTAAAAAATCAAAGATTAAACTCATTTACTTAGACTAAAACGATCGGATTTTTTTTAATCAACCTAAAATATAACTTGAGAGCATAATCGAAAGGGGATTATATATGTCTTTATCTAAAATAAAAAAACTAGAAGAAAAAATCATCGCTTGCAAACGGGACTACTATCAAGGTTCTCCAACCTTACCAGATCACGAATACGATAAGCTTGAAGCCGAATTAAGAGAACTCTCCCCTAATAGTCCAGTTCTCGACATGGTAGGCTCTGTGGCGACGGGACTCTCAAAGATTGTCCATGATACCAAGATGTTATCATTAAATAAGACCTACGATATCGAAGAATTAAAAAAGTGGATTGATACCAACGAGGTTATTTCGATGCACAAGTTTGATGGCGTTAGCTGTAGCCTAGTCTATAAAGATGGTGTTCTGTCTCTGGCCAAAACGAGAGGCAACGGGACAAGAGGAGAAAACATCACCAAAAAGGTGCTGTGGATGCAAGGAATTGTTAAAGGCTGCGACCAGTATAAAGATTTTGAAGTAAGGGGGGAAATGTATTGTACCGAGAATGACTTCTATGATCTATCAAAGGAAATGGTCTCGATCGGGCTTGAAAGACCATCTTCTCAAAGAAATATCGTTGCAGGGTTAATCGGTCGCAAAGATCATATCTCGCTTAATCATTATATTCAATTCGAGGCATTTGACATTATCCTCCCCAGTAAAAAAATTAAGACAGAAGTTGAAAAATTTAAAATATTAAAAACTCTCGGCTTCAAAATACCAAACATCGTCCTTCATAAAAGCACAAAAAAGGTGGAAGAAGTTTTAAAAGAATCTCAACTCTTTATGTCGGAGGGTGACTATCAAATCGACGGAACCGTTTTTTCAATTAACGATCTAGCAAAGCAGAAAGAATTAGGATCAACTTCTCACCATCCTCGTTATAAAATGGCATTTAAATTTGAAGGAGAATCAAAGATTACAACGATTAAGGATATAGTCTGGCAAGTATCTCGTCAGGGCATTCTTACTCCTATAGCCGAAGTGGAACCTGTTGAGATTTCAGGGGCCAATGTTTCGAGAGTTACTTTGCATAATTATGGGGTTGTCGAACAACATCAATTAAAAACTGGGGACGAGATAGAGATTATCCGAAGCGGAGAAGTTATTCCTAAATTTCTCAGTGTTAAGAAATCGGCGGCAGATAAAAAATTTACTATCCCCTCGCAGTGCCCTAGCTGCGGAAAGAAAGTCGTCATTGAGAGTATCCGCTTGTTCTGCCACAATCCTGAATGTCCTAGTCGAAAAAAAGAAGGCATCCTTAGCTATATTCGCAAAATAGGCATTGACGATTTATCCACAAAAAGGCTCGATGATATGATTCAGTCGGGCCTAGTATCGAGCATCCCAGACCTATATCGCCTTTCTAAGCCTGACCTCTTGAACCTCGATAAAGTCCAAGATAAGCTGGCCGAAAAGCTTCTCAAGGCCATTGAGAGGTCTAAAAATGTAGATTTTTACCTATTTCTAGGGTCGATCGGAATATTTGGAGGAGGAAGAAGCAACTGCAACCGAATTGTTGCGGCCGGATACGATACTGTTGAGAAGATTCAATCCATGACGGTAGAAAATCTTAATGAAGTAGAAGGATTTGCTCAAAAATCAAGTCAGGACTTTATTGGCAGCTTAAAGTCATACTTGCCAATGATTGAGGAGCTTGTTGAGCTAGGATTTGATTTTGCTGAAAAAGAAATTAAGGACACTCCCTTTAAAGGTAAGAAATTTTGTATCACAGGAAGTTTGTCTCGCAAGCGAAGCGAGATCGAGAAAGAAATAATCGCCATAGGTGGTTCAGTTTCTTCTTCAGTATCAGCGAAAACGGACTTTCTCTTGACCAACGAAACAAAACCTTCGAGCAGTAAATTTAAAAAAGCAATCTCTCTTAATATTCCGGTAATTACTGAGGATGATTTTTTTAATCAAGCTTGAGATCAGATGGAAGTTTAATATCCGCTAGTAGTAGGCATTCCTATTATTTGGTCTTGGGCTTCCGTTCTTCTTTGCGAGCGTTGGCGTTCGAGTACTCGACGTCTTCTGCTCTCTTCTAATCTCCGTCTTTGAGCGGAAATCTTTGCGTCGTGTCGCATCCCTATCTGGATTTTATTATTGAGGAGCATTTCACGGTTCTCGGCGTTGATGGCATTCAGCTCTGCCGTTGCTTCTGTAATTTGAGCTGAATTTAGTTTTTCGGAACATCTGACGCTTTCATTAGGCATCATAGTATTTTGAAATTCAACCTGAGTATAGCTGACATTTCTCATTGTCCCGAAAACCTCCGATTCCCTACTCCAGAGATCGGCCTGATAGGTTTTTTTAAGGAACATAATTCTCTGTAGTTCAACCACGAAACGGTTGAATATATTTTCAAATTGATAATTATTACTATTAGAAAGGCAGGCCTTCTTCCTTGCCCTAGCGTCGGCCCTAAGCCTTGGGTCAGATAGTCCCTGATAATTACCACTACGAGACAAAGCGTAGGCGAACTTATGTTCTCTGCATTCAAAAATTTTGTCAGTCCATTGATCGTCAACTTTAGCACTTCCTCTAGTGAGTGCCCCTTTAAAACTGTGGTCTATGGCCAAAGAGGCCTTAGTGTAGTTCTTCCACTTTGAAGTGTAGGCCGCTTTAAAAACTTGAAAATAAGACGGATTAGTTCTAACTGTAATCTTCTGGATCTTTTTAACCAATTTTGTTTCTTGTGATTTTCCATTTTTGGCCGTCACAGTCTGGTTGTAGTTTTTTCGTGAAAACTGGCTTCTGTAGACAACCCCTTCGGCGTAGGCCTTTTTATAGAGCTTCAAATAATCGACATACTCTTTTTCGGTTGAACTCATTTCAATTCCCATATCTATAAGCTGGGAATCTAGGTATTTAATATCTGCCGTGAATTGATCTATATAATATTGGTTTTGGTACATGACATCTTGATAGGCTAAAGCTTTTTTCTTATCAATAGGAACTTTCTTGGGGCATCTTAAGTAATTTTGAAGTTCGGAGCGTCGTTTTGTTGTTCTCGCAATCTTTCTTAATTGTATTTCTTGTTGACCACGAGTATTAAGAGCTTCGATGCTATCGTCATTGTTTGACTTGTAATATTGGTTTATATTACCTAATACCCTATTAATTTGAACGGCCCTTCGTTTTGATAATAAATCAGACTTCAAATTCCCTTTCTTATTCGCAGTATAAAGAGAATCGGCCACACCAAAAATGTCCTTGGTTAGATTTAGGCCCTCGTTATACTGATTACCACTCATTTTATTGGCAAAATCTGCCACAGCAAATATCTTTTGACTTCCTTCCATCTTATCTAATCGCTGCATAAGGCGGCACACCTCAAAAAATGGGGACTCATTGATGGTTATTTGAGAAAAACCAATATTGGCCACGGGGGTAGCGGGAGGCGGCAAGAGGGTTATCCCTTGGAATATTTGAGCAGACCAAGGTCCCAGTATTCCCCCTATAACCGAGGCTTCGTAACACATCTTAGCGATTGGACTCTTAGCGTAAACTGAGACTGAAACGAAAAATAAAACAAATGTAATCATTTTTTTTATAAGCATCCCAGTATCTATAGGATGAAGAAGAAAACGCGATCCAACTACTTTTCAGCTCGAAGATAAGAAATATCGTCATATCTCCCATAGTTGCCCACCAAGGAAGAGTATTCCTGGGCGTTAGCAATTAAATCTTCGCAAATGGCCTTCCCCAGGTCAGAGGCGTCTTTAAAATCATTAGTAAGAAGCCTCTGGTGTTTGCCACTTAGAATCGATTTGAGTTGATCTAAACTAATAGCTTTAAGTAAGGATTCCAAATTATCTTTTTCTGGTTTTGAAGCAGTGGAATATCGTTTCTTTAGAAAATTTATGGCGGTATCTTTGTCGGTACGTTTATTATGAATAACTGCCTTGCTAATTCTCTTCAGGGACTGTAGGGAATACGGCGATAAATAGAACTTAGCGTTGTGGATTTCTCCTCCCATGAGGTTAAACAGTTCCATGTCTTCTTTAAAAACTGGCATTTTTAATTCATTAGGGGAAATGACAATCCTAACGCTTTTAAACCTTTTTAGTAACGATTCAGCTACAACATTAATGGAGCTTCTGGCCCCAGGGTCTGGAAAAAATACCGCTTCTTGGGCCGGTAAGAGATCAAGTAACTTAAAGCGTGGTTGAGCTGAAGATATCTCCTTGCCTAAGATGGGAACACTACGGTTTAACCCCGTAGCGACAGCATCGAAGACGCCCTCTACAAACACAATTTGATCTGATTTTATTATATTGTTAAAGTTAGTTATAGAAACGGAAGTGAATGCCCCAGAAGAATTAAGCACTTTGGGACCAGAAAAATCTTTTGCGTAAGCACGAGCAATAAATCCTAAAAGTTTTTTACCCACATAAGAGGGGATAATGACTCTTTGTGAAAAATTAGCTCTTTTAAATATGTCACCTACAATTTGATTTAGACTATCGTCTTGAATTGATGATTTGTTTTTTATTGCGGCCCATATCTCATGCTCTTTAAAATTAGTGTTTTTTAATGCCATCTCAGTTTTTAGAGAATCTTTCAAACTAGACTTAGGGCAGACCCATATTTTCATCTTAAAAATTTCTGATCTGGTGAGATTTCTTGACTCTAAGTAATCCACGGCCGCTGGGAATTTTTCAATATTATCTAGTGCAAGGGGGACTGCCCCTGGTGGCATAGATATTTCTTTGAGGGTTTTGGCGAAATCAAAAGTACTTTGGGGTCCTTGATCGATTTCTTGCGTCTTAAAATCAAATGACATAGATTTCTTCGTGTTTTTCTTATAGGTGAAGCACTTTTTAAAGGCCTCTTTACGCTCAATGCCCATAATGGCCGCAAAAAAGACCTCGAACCCTCCCTTGACATTACAGGAGTAACAATTAAAAAAACCGACCGGCAGCTCAAGTTGAGAATCTTTTTCAACTAGGAGGTAAGCCTTATTGTGTCCCGAGCAAAATGGGCACTCAGAAAGAGTGATCCACCCTCTTGAATTAGGCCCCTTATACTCAATTTCTCCTTCGTCGAGAAACTCCAGTGGGTTAATATTGAGGGTCTTGTTGTCTTTCATGGTCTATGTGTCTTCTTTTAAGGCAAAGCTAGAAATTTCTTGGAGCATTCCGCTGTAACGGAGGAACCCGTCGAAAGCGGAAGTATCTACTAAAGCTTCGATCTCGGTTTGGAGAGCTTTAAATTCTTCAATTTTGATTAAGCTCTCGTTAAGGTTTTCACCATATACTTTTTTAATAAGATCTCGAATTTTCCCATCTGCTTCAATCTTAGAGATCTCGTCTTTTAGTTCTTTAGTTCGCTCTATATACTCATCGGTTGAGTAAAGCTCCTTTTCTAATTCGATTTGTTGTCGTTGACCTTCCAGATCGTTTCGTTCAATAACGAGATCTTCTAGGTCTTCCATCGCACTAAAGTTATTAAATTCAAAAGCCGTTTTAAGATAGTCCTTTTCTTTAAGTCTCGTTTTTAATGACTCTTCATTTTTTTGATTAATTAGGATATCAGCTCCTGACGCGTATAAACTATCGATTTCTCTTGAAGTAATAGATGAAACATCATCCTCTCCTTCACCCGTTATTTCGAGGTAAACAGTACTCCCAGATATATCCAGATAATCCCAATCAATCTCGTAACCGACCTGATAATCGACCATGCTCTCTCTTGATTTAAGTACCCCGATGCGACCACGGCCAGTTCTCTTCTCTTCGTCTGTTCGATTAAAGGTTAAACAGCAAGCCACGTTATCTATAATTTTTTTAGAGTCGGCAACATCTATTTCTCGATACAATGGAAAGGGAATATTATCTTCCGAAACTTTGCGGCGGGCCTCTTTGATACCTTCGTTTTTTATTTGAACGGCCGAAATTGCAGATATATTCAACTCCGATGCCAATCTTTCAAATTCTTCTACAATGTAGCCTAGCTCCAGATCGGGCCTGGAAAAATTCTTTCTGGCCCTAACCTTTTGGATGTAATCCACCACAATAGCGTCAAATTTGAAGTCTTTATATTTATCCCGAACAAAAGGAATGAGGTCTTCAATTTCGTTTCTCTTAATTTCGTGGCAAAACCCGATATTCCCATTTATGAGATCTTGGGCCTCTTTAATTCTTTTTGTTTCGTCTGCTTTAAGATAACCAGATAAACCCGAAGTGTTGCCGTCAGACTTCCATCCTTTATATTGTTTAATTCTACTAAACTTTATTCGAGCAAAATTTGATATAAATCTAACCTTCGGTTGGGACTCTTTCCCTTCTAGGGAAATAAATAAGACTTTTTTCCCCGCTCGAACAATATTAGCAGCAATATTCACTAGAATAACAGATTTCCCTTGGTTAACAGGTGCAGCAATGAGAGAAACCTCCTGTCTGCCAAATCCGCCTCCGATGAATTCGTCAATTAATTTAAACCCTGAGGGGATAACACTCACCTCTTCACTGGATTCTCTTTCGATGAGGCCTAATATGTCGGGGACTGTATCAACGTCGGGGTTAGCGAAGGAGACTTGTTGCAGAACCCGAACTAGCTCATCATTTTGTTCTCCTACCCTCACAAAGTTATCTAAGGAAGGATCGCCTAATAATGATCTTGATATTTTTTCTTGATGGGTTGCTACTATGGCGGCCTTAATCAGTGTAATTAACTTTTTTTCGTGGGCCGAAGGATCTTCGATATCTATTTTTAAAATTTTTTCTAATTTAGAGCTGACCTCTTTTTTCTCTGTTTTATCCCAGGATTGGGATAAAATTCCATTTTGAAGAACCCCTGGCGATGGATGGGTTCTATCGTTTTTTGTGTAGACTTCGTAAAAAACCTTAACAATCCTAGAGTTGGTTTTGTCATTTAAAAATCTAAAATGAGGGCCCAAAAACTCTTTTTTATCTGCCAACATAGCATGGAGACGGCTCGCGAAAGATTTGTTCTTGACGACAAGAGAAACCAATTCGTCTTGGAATTCCGGAGAACTTGCTGTATTTACTGTCTTACTCAAGGTATATCCTTTTATACGAATACAAGAAAAATCTCAATATTTATTGATCTTTTTTTAAAATTGTTTTTTTTAATTAAATTCGATATACACAGTGGCCTATTTTACCGCAATCCTTGCACGATACCTCGCAATCTATAGTTAATATACTTCCTGAGATATCCTCTTTATAAAATTCAGAGTTTAAAACGTCTCTTGATCTTCTATTTTTGCAAGGACATGAGAATTTTTTAGAAACGGGGGCGGAAATGTCGATAGGATTGCCTATGTTTTTAAAGCGTATAATACATTTGTTTTCGTATGGTTGGACTTTGACGCTATTGTTTTTCTTTAACTGGTGGGCATTATTGGCCAAGAATTGGGGTAAGGATACCCCCGCATCGGAGATTTTGGCACAGACATAAAACTTTCGGCCATTAAAAAAAAATTCTCCACAATATCCATATTGTTCCTCGTGACCTTCAATAAATTCGTTAACATCCATTACTTTTCTAAACAGACGAGCACTTCGATAAACTCTTGGCCCCATTCCGGAGTCCACACAAATGACGGGATATTCTTCACCATATTTTTCCATTCTTGCTCACCTTTAAGTTGGAGGGATCATCTCAAATGTTATCTATAGATTATTTGATCAATTCGCGACGGATAGTTTTAAATTTTCTTGTATATATTTGAAGCGATAGACAATAGTACAAAGGCGGAAATATGAAGGGGATGCTCTTATTCACAATTCTAATAACTTTTATGGGGGCGGGATGCTCTTTTCAAACCACGGCACCAAAAAAAACGAAGGTACAATGCTTTACGTGTCGGGATCGATATTATGGGGCAAAGGAAATCTATCTCGTTAAATTGCTAGATAGACGCCAAAAACGACGGTCACTGCCCCCTCTCGTCGATAGAGCATATATGAGTGCAGATGAAGAACTGTCGCCTAATTTTGGGCGTGGATATACTAGATCCCAAATCTTACGAAAAAAAATGCGTTACCACTACGAGAGGGCCCTTAAGTACAAGCCTAAGATTAAACATCCTCAAGGACGTGCCCATTCTAGAAGTGAATACCTGGATACTTATCGTTACGAAATGAGACTGGCCCGAAAGTACTTTCGACTCTATCAAAATTCACGAATTGCAAGGTGATCAATATGTTGAGTGACGCAGATCTCAAAAAAATAAAATATGTGAACCTTCACGCCCACTCCCACTATTCTCTGCAAGATGGAGTCGGGAGCCCTAAGCAGCATTTTATAAGAACGATGCAAGCTGGTCATTGTGGATGCGCCTTAACGGATCACGGGTCTTATGCTTCGGGGATAGAATTGTTCCTATTACAAAACAACTCCTCCGGCGATGCCATGATAGATAAAGAGTTTAAGGAAAGGAATATTAATCAGTTCCCGACAATGAAAGGGGCAGAACTTTATATATACGATGATCGATACCGTAACTGGTTACTCGAAGCTTGTAAGCCAGACTTTGAGGATCAAGAAAAAGCTATAGAGCGACTTATTCTTAAAATGGATCAATCACCTAGATTTTCAAGTTTATTTAATAAGACTACCAAAGTAACAGATATAGAAGTAGTTTCCGTTAAAAAGGAAAATGCTAAAAAGAAAAAAGAAGGAACCCTTGCCCTAGAACTCTTAAAAAAGAATCGATCAGCTTTTTTTAATACCGAAGGGCGGTTGACTCCCAAAGGACTAGAAATTGTCACCAATCTTGCTCATGCAAGCGTCAAATTTGCGGGGAACAAATATTCACATATTACGATTATAGCTAAAAATAATACTGGGCATAAAAACCTTTCTACCTTGACCACTAAAGCCACTCTCCCTGAGAACTTCTATACTAAACCCAGAATTCCTTTGAGCTTATTGATCGAGTTAAAAGAGGGGCTAATTGTTACTTCGGGTTGTTTTATTGGGATGATCCCCCAAGCAATCTTTAAAGGTGACATGGATGAGGCCAATCAATATATCGAGATTTTTAAAAAGTCCTTCGGGGAAGATTTTTACCTAGAGATGCACTTGAGTTCAATTTCTCATGATTGGGATAGAAAAAGTCAGCAATTTGTTAATTTAGGAAAAAACTTGCAAGAACAAGTTAATGGCCCCCTATATGAACTTGCTAAGAAACATGGACTTACTCACAAGATTTATATCACCCAGGATTCCCACTACCCCGAAAAAAAAGACAAAGTCAGCCAAGATTTAATGATACTTTCTGACCCAAAAAATAAAGGTGGATGGCACTTTTATGATGCCTATCCAGTTCTGACGGTATCGGAAATGTACGAAAAGTTTAGGACAAATTACGGGCATCTCTTTAGTGATGAAGATTTTGTCCAATGGTGCGAAACCTCGATTGAAGTCATCGAAAAAACCCGAGAGTTTAATATCTCCACCGATCTGAAGATGCTGTCAGTGAATTACGACGCTCACCCTATGAAAAATAGTATAGTTTTAAATCCTGAGGCCGTGACTAATTTTCTCTCGGAAAACGATATTAATCTTGATCGTATCGAACGATATGTCTTAGAAACTCAAATAAGATTTGCACTCTTTATGGGAAGTTCTGAGTTTTTAGATAAAACGATGGAAATCCCATATAAAAAAATCGAAGGGATATTGCTCTTAAAGGATGAACTTATTAATCGTGAGTCCTCAAAGAAAAATAGTGACGCCATCATTGCCGCTGAGTCAGAATTGGATCACTGGGCCAAGGAATATACGAATGAACATAAATTACAGAGGGCATTAACCCTTTCTAAAGATCCCAGATTTCCAGAATTAGCAGAATGCTTACGGGTGGCACTTAGGGTGTGCGTCAACAAGGGGAAAGTTGATTTTAAAAAGAAAGAATATCGAGATCGTCTTTTTTTTGAGCTCGACACTATCCAATTTAACGGGATGTGCTCATTTGTTGATTATTTTATGGTTTTTGAAGAATTAGTCCGCTTTATTACGGCCCCGACTATCGCGGAAGTAAAAGGTCCAGGTAGAGGCTCTGCGGCGGGGTCGATTCTCAGTTATGCTTTAGATATTACTGACGTAGATCCTATTAAACGGAATTTGCCGTTCTTTAGGTTTCTTCTTAAAGAACGAATTGGTGTTTTATATCCTTTTATCGACGGGCATCTCCCTGAAGATATGGACTTCTATAATAAAACTGTTCTCGCCCAAAATGGTCTTGAGCAAGATGAATACTTTGAAAAAATATGGAATCACATTCTTGATAAGAAAATTATTATTAGTGAAGAGGCCCGAAAGGAACTAGTTTTTATTAGAGTCAATTCCGACCTGGCCGGATACTTTTGGCACCTGATCGAGAGCGGAGTTAAGGTCGATTCCAACGGTAATAATTCTCACCTAGGCCATGCTCTGGGCCTTTGCCCAGAAGCAAAAGGTTCTGTAAAATCATCGGCCAGAGGGGTTCCCGATATCGACTACGATTCATCTTGTAGAGATGATCTCGTTCGCTATCTGGTGCTATCTAAAGGCCCTGATAAAGTTGCCCTCATAGGTAGCTACGGTTCGTTAAAAATCAAATCAGCCGCAAAAGTTGTTTTTCGGGTAAAGTCTCAGCTCACCTCTGTCCAACAAAATAAAATTACTGCATTGTTCGATCGAGTAAAATTCTCAGAAGCTGAGGCCTCCAAAGGGGAGCTCTATATGTTCGAGAAGGCCTGTAGCAAGGTTGATGAGCTGCGGGAGTTTTGGGACGCAAACCCAGACCTAAGAGACTACACTAAATCGATTTTAGGAGTATATTCCTCCTCTGGTATTCACGCTTGTGGTGTTTTGATATTAACCAATCCCGTTTATCACACTTTCCCCTGCCGTTACGACAAGGGCAAGAATATGTTTGTAACTGAAAACGACAAGGACTTTATAGAAGAACTTGGTGGGATCAAAATGGATCTCTTAGGTCTTGGGACCTTAGAGATTATGAGAGACGCCTTTAAATTAATCAAAAGAAATCACGATATAGACTTCCTCGAAACTGGGATGCTTGAGAAACTTGTCGACTTAAATGACCAACTGACTATGGAAAATCTAGCGAAGGGTGATACCTTATCCGTTTTCCAAGCAAATACTCCGGTTCAAACCGCAACTTATAACGACCTCAGGGTAAAATCGGAAGATTTAAGCGTTGAAGATTGTTCCGCCATCAATGCAATCGATCGACCAGGCCCAATGCTAGAGGGGTTCCATCACCAATTTGTCCGGCGCAAAAATGGGGAAGAAAAAGTTGATTACTTACACCCTTCTTTAGAGCCTTACCTAAAAGACACAATGGGGCTTTTGGTTTATCAAGAACAAGTTATGCAAATATGCCAGGATATTGGCGGGTTTACTCCTTTTGAAGCAGACAAGATCCGTAAAGCAATGGGAAAGAAGAAGTTTAAAATTATTGAAAAGTTTGAAAAGGTTTTTAAAGAAGGCGTTCACAAGAATAATATCATGCCGGAAGACAAGGCCATCGAACTCTGGGGGCAGATGTCCAAGTTCGCTGAATATTCATTTAATAGGGCCCATGCCTTTTCCTATGGATGTTTGACCTATCTCTGTAGCTACTTTAAATCTCACTATCTTGAAGAGTGGGTCTGTGCCAATTTTTCTAGGGCCAGTCGTAAGGGTAATGATGAAGACTTTAAGAATTTTTACCGCCGTTGGGGAGACTTAATTATGCCTCCTAATGTTAATTCTTCAGGAGAAGATTACGACATTGTTGATGGCAAAATCTATATGCCACTTTTTTCTATTAAAGGAGTCGGAGAAGAGACTTCTCGAAGAATTGCCGGATTGCGGCCTTTTAACGATTTTAAAGATTTTATCTTAAAACTAAGATTGGCCAATCTTGAAGAAAAAACAATGATAGAGCGTCTCATTTTAACTGGGGCTTGTGACCACTTTGCAAATTACGATATAGACTCAGAAGAAGATCTTAAGGAACTCATAACCTCGCAAGAAGATTATTTAGACCTTCCTGGAGATTTCTTACAGGAAATTAAGACCAAACTGGAGCTAGGAATTGAACTCGAAGAAGATGAGGTGGAGCTTATAAAAGAGAAGGCGCAGAGGGATTTAGATCAAGACAGTAAGATCGCCTTCCGTAAGGAACTGTTAAATAGTTACTTTTTTAAATTAAGAAACATGAAGATTAAGAACAAAATATCTGAATGGATCAAAAAAAATCCAAAGAGTATCACTTCCGAGGACTTATACGAAATTTATAGATATAACGATCTTCGTGGGACCCCTCTGAATAAAACAGATTTGAATATCGACGGCAAGGCATTTGACCCTATTAAATATTGCAAAGGGAGCCCTTTAAAATTAGACTTAACCCCCAAAGAAGAAGAGAAGGCCAGTGAGATTATGGCCGCTTATTCTAAGATGAACACGGGACACTTTATTTTAAAAGAATTGGAGTTCTTGGGGTTCACTAGCTATGACTTCAGAGATCTCTTTAAAGAGCAATTGGAATCTTACCAGGCGAAAACACGCAGAAGTGTTACCACTCCTGAAGACCTAGTTAACGCTCGCTCGGTAGTTCTTAGTAATTTTAATAAAAGTATGGACTCAATGGGGGACTGTTTAAAGGCAAAGCTTTCCTTTTCTGAGAAAGTAAAAGCCTCAAGAGATTTTATTATCCCGTTGGTCAAAATAAACGAAGAACTGATTAACAACTATAAAATCGGACAAGAGATAAAGTCCAGAATGAAGTCGTATCTCAATAAGATAGAAGAAGATGATAAAATCCAATGGATGGCCGCCCTTGATATGGTGTCCCCTGGGTTTAAAAGTATCCCTTCTCTTAAGGGTTTTTTACATA
>Ga0114934_10000673_pt1 | contig 21646 bp, 10 predicted proteins | sample 4SBtaG_2_FD_99695 | JGI IMG/M metagenome (GOLD analysis project Ga0114934, IMG submission 99695) | Deep subsurface microbial communities from Kolumbo volcano to uncover new lineages of life (NeLLi) - 4SBTROV10_white metaG | ecosystem: Environmental > Aquatic > Marine > Volcanic ...
CGTATATGTTTTTAAATAAACTTTTTTTGTTTTGAGAATTAGCAGAAACCGCAAATACCGCCACAAAGAGGACAGTTAAAATTTGTTTCATTTGTCATTTTTTTCTAGTTTTACGTTTTTTTCTTTTTTTCTTCTCCCACTCTGTAATAATATAAACCGCAACTGTTATTTCTTTAGGTTCTACACAGTGGTTTGTTTTAATTACTTTTACTTTATAGTTAGGTAATTTTTCTTCTGTAATTGTAATACATTTCTTTTTGATCTCTTGTGAAGATACACTAAAAGAAATTAATAGTAATAATATTAAAGTAATTTTTTTCATTTATTTGTATTTTTTAAACATTAATTTATATAGCAATTTGTTCCAAGCTTGCTGTAACTTGTCAATTATTTTTTTCATTTTATTTTCATTTTAGGAATTATCCAATATTCAATATCACCTGATGGTCTAGTTACTTCTATAAAGTCTACATTTACTTTACCTTCAGGTTTACCTCTAGTCATAGGTATTCTTTTATACCCTATATTTTTAAGTTTTCTACTATCATTAGTATATTTTTCTTTAATCGCAGCATCCTCAGCCGCTTCTTCACCTACTGTGGTTAATGTTCCCCAATATGGTAAACCAACACTCCAGCTACTCCAACCTAATGCTAATGCAAATCTTTGCCATGTAGCTGTTTCTCTATCTGAAATCTGTTTAAGACTCATAGCCATTCTTAATGCTCGATCTAATGGTATATTAAGTCCAGCATCTATAACTTGAGCTAGAGAATAATAAGCAGGGTTTTCTAGACTAAATCCTCTACGTTTAATTTCTTCTCTATTGTATACAAATGTTTTTCTAACAGCTCTAAGTTTTCTTACTTTTGTATCAACTGTTGGTGAAAAATCAAAAACATTCCAAGCAAAGTCTTCACTAAAACTTGGCAAACCATCTTCTTTGATACTTATTTCTCTACCCATAGATATAAGAGTATCGACTAAAGCACCTCCATATCCTAAACCTCTTAATAAAGAACTAAGCATTCCAAACCCTATATTCTTAGCTCTATTTTCTTTATTTTGTGCTTTCTTTTGTTCTTCTTCTTCACCAAATGCTAATGCAAATAACGCTTGTTGTAAACCATTAAATATTAAATTTTGTATAGTTCCGTAATAAACTATTTTACTTACATTAGATCTCCAATCACCTCTACCAGCTAATAAATCTAGACTTGATTTTTTAATTATTCTAGCATACTGCATAGGAGTGTTAGCGTAATTTAATATAATTCTACCTAATCCACTAGCTTGCTGCATAGATATTCTATCGGTTCTACTTGACTGTTGAGTTTCTTCAGATATTTTATAAAAATCATTAAAAGCCGCAGCGTCAGCTTCTTTTTTAGTATAAAGTTTTCCAGTATCAGGGTTAACTATAGTTAATAACTTATTAAATCTATTTCTATAAAAAGTTGCACCACCTGTTGCGATAGCAAAACTATCTGCTAATCTTGTGAATACAAATCCTTTGTTAAGCAAATAAGAGACTGCTCCTTTAAACCCACCTTTTTTAGCTGCTTCTGCTATTTCAGATTCTGCTACATTAATTTTTAATCCATTACGTCTTTGCACTAAATAATCTGAGTTCAGCAAAAACATTACATCTTTCCAGTATTGTTTTTGATTAGCAAATGCTTTACCAGCTTCTATTAAGTTATTATCACTCCAATTTAAATAATTTACATTAGAAATCATCTGCAGTAAAGCTGATTTTCTATTTAAAAACATTGTAGTACCTACAGAATTATTAACCCAATCAATAACGTTATCTACTTGAGGATTACCACCAAACGCTCTGTTACTACCACGTTTCATTCTGCCAAGTATATTTTTTAAAGCTACAATATAATTAGAACCATATAAAGCTTCTAATTTATTCATATTTTTTTCAGAAAATATAATATCTACATTTTGTTGCCACTCTACTAAAGCTTCTTTTCTATAAACTCTTTGAATCCCATCAATAATATCTGAAGTTATACTACCTCCAACCCAGGTATCTCGCGGTGAAGGATAACTTTTATCTTTTTGAATAAATGCTATTTTTTCTGCAAAAACTTTCATCGATGTATTGTTTTCAATAAGTTTTACTAACGCGCTTTTATCTCTATTAGATAATCCAGGTATAATATCACCCTGCATGTTCCATATATAGACACGTAAAGCTTGTGACCAAGTAAAATTACTATATCCAGATTCACTCATTAAGTTTTTTGGTATATCGTCTATGCTATCTCTTAACGATTTAAAATCATTAGCAACTGCCATTTTAGCTGATATAACATTTTGCTCAGCTTTATTAAATGGATCTAATAAATTATCATTAATCCATCTCATAGCTAAGTTACCTTTTTCGCCTTTAGGTAAAACTTTATACATTAAACCTACAAAGTCTTCAGCAGATGGTGGTATAAAGAATTCAAACTTATTCGCTTTTTTACCTTCTACTTCTGCTCTTGCGTTAGAGTATTCTTTAAACCATTCTTTACCACTTTGTTGCTCTATTATAACATTAAACTCTCTATCAATATCTCTTTTTTTACTTGACTTAGCTTGTTGTACTTTAGATTTAACATCTATTTGACTTAAAACATTTTTAACAGCTAAAACATTAGGTAACGCGTCGTCAGCAAAATAAAAATCATTATAACCATTTGCAGCTTTATCTACAACCCACAAGGCTTTTGCTTCAGGACTTCCATTTTCTAAACCAGTTATATTTTTTAAAGGAATATTTAAACCAATACCATCTAAAAATTTTTTAATAGCAACTGCAGATAATTGAGGTCTTGCAGTTAATACAAATATATCGCCACTACCAAACTTTTCTTGACGTTTTAATGCTAGATCAGCTAATGGTCCTTTTCTTCCTTTTATCACCTTATTGAATTCGCTAAAATTAAAACTAGCTCCATTTAATTCTAAATCTTCTGCTTGGTTTGCAAATTCTGCTGGTGTTATTTTAAAAGTTTTACCATCTAGTGTTACAATAACTTTACTATTACTAAACGCTAATGTATCATCAAAATCAAAAACACTTATACCTTTTCTTTTTTTACTATATTTAATACCTTCTTGCATAGCTTTATCAGCTTTAGACATTGCTTGTATAGAAGCTTCAGTGGTTCCATTAGGATTTATTAAATTAAACAAAGTTTGTTGATTATTGTTTACTTGTTTTGAAGATTTTTTATCTACTTTATTTGCTTTTGTTAATTCTATTCTAGCAGCTTGTACAGTTTTTGTTCCTAATAAAATTTCTATTAATAACTTGTTTTGAAAATCTATAGTATCTGGATTTTGATCTTTTTTAGCTAAAGGTAAACCTAATGATTCAGCAACTGTAATTACTTTATTACTATTTGTATCAAACACTATATAAGAATTAAGATTTATGTTAGGATTTCCTAATAAATATCTAATCCAAGCGTTAGGTTTTTTCATATCAAAAAAGTCTCTTGGCAGTTTAATTTGATAACCAGCTTTAGTTATTATATTATCATCACTTTTTAATAATTGTCCCTGAATAGAATTCTCAGCAATAAATTCAAAATCTTTATTTACGCTATCCTTAATAATCATATCTAATATCAGTCTAGTAACATTATTAACAGGAAGCATGTGCTCAGCTTCATAGTTTTTAAGACCTCCTTCTATAATTGTATTATCTTTTTTTCTAACTTTTAAAACTGGTGTTGTAAAAGGAATAGAAGATGTAGAAAAGAATCTAATAGGAGATAAAACTCTTACAGCATGAGTAGAAACATTAGCTTGACTTTCAAACCACGCGGCGTAAAACTCAAGTCTTTCTGCTATTATATCTCCATCTTTATTTCTAACATCTCTATCTATTGCACTTACTATTTTCTTTAATACCTTTACTTTATTGTCTTGTAATTTTCTAAAATTCTTATCTTTTAATTTACCAGCTCTTTCTGATCTAGATAACTTAGCATATTCAGCTTGTTCTGTTCTTGCTTTTTTAAGAGTTTTCCACTCAGACTTTGTTAATGCTGGGCCTTGTTGAGGTAAAGAGTTTTCATTTAAAAAATATTGATTACCTTTTTTTGTAGCATACTTATCTACAAAAGCTTTATTATTTTTTACAAACTCTACATCTAAAGGTTGAGCCATAAAATTATCAAACTCAGTTTTATCTTTAAATACAGAACTATTATTTTTAAACCATCCGTAGGAATTAAAAAAATCTAATCCAAATTTAGGTAACAACCTTAGAACCGCTTGATTTCTTTCTTGTTTTTGTTTAGTTGAAAATGAATCAGATCCACCTGCAGGATAAGGGGTATAACCAGCATTTTTTAATAAAGTTTTTGGATTGTTTTTAATTAACAATTCAATTCTTTGATAATCTTGTACGTTTAATGAGGGTTTTCTTTTTCTACTAGCTTTTACTTGATCAAAAGAAGTATCTTCAAGATTTCTTTTATCAAGGTTAAACTCTACCTGATCCATAAGTTGCTCTGCTGTTAAATTAGATTTTTTAAAATCTAATCTATTTTGCAGTTCTTTCATAAAATCTTTATCCATACGTAATTCTTGCATGGACTCAACAGCTATACCTTCTCCAATTATTTCAAATAATGATTGTGATCTTTTTTCGCCTGCTAAGAAATATTGTCTTATTTTATTTAAACTATTTGGAGTAATAGCGGGTATACTATAAACTTGCTTATCAAAATAAGTAGTTTTACCGTCTTCTACTTTTTTAGTTTTAACAGTATCTATTTGTTTTATACCAAATAATTTACCAAATCTACGTTTAATATTAGCTACAGGTATTGCTTTAATAAAATCTTTATTATTAAATAACTTATAAACATTATCAATATATTGTTGACTACCAAATCTCCCTAATTTATTTTTTATAAGAGCTCTGTATTCTTTTGTTTTAGTTTTCTCTACAATGTATTTAGCAATAGCTTTAGGATTAGTACCAACTCTTAATATAGCTTCTTGTATATCATTTTTAAGCATTGCTTTTTGTTCTGCTCTAGTTTCACCTGTTATCGTATCGCTTATTACCCTTATAGCGTTTGGAAATACTTTCGCTCTTTGTCCTGTAGGTGCTTGTTTTTGATCTATATCTGGTTGAACAGATACTTCTGGTGATATACCTTTTTCAGTTAATACATCTTGACTAACTTGTTTACCTTTTCTAGTAGCTTCTTTTACTATTTCAGGACCAATACGTTTTGCAATATTTTCCATATAAGTAGAAGCCTCTGCTTTACTAGAATCAAAGTTTCTTGTAAAACTATCAAACTCTTTATTTAAAAGACTTGTAACTTCTTTATTAACCTGTGGATTACCTAGATTAATAGTAAGACCTTTTGAAGCTGCCCATCTTTTTAAAGCATCTTTACCAGTTTTTTGATACTGAACACTTAAATCTTCTACATTATCAAAATTACCATCTTTATATTCATTTGTTAATTCAGTTAGTTTTTTACTAGATTTTTCTAACGCAGCCTCACGATCACGCGTTTCTTTAGTAGTATATTCTCTTTTAACTAATTTACCCGTAGCTCTTTCACTAAATAATTTATCTTGAGCTTTAGTAAATTTACCCTTTTTTATACTTTTATTATAGTCTTTTATAAAATTATAAACATCTCTACCACTATTAAATGTAATATCACCCCAACCTAATGATTGAAATATTCTAGTAAAAAAATCTTGCACTTTAGCTAACGCGCTGTCATTCAACTCTATAGCACCATCTAATACGGCTTCAGAAAAAAGAGTTAATACTTCTTCAGCTTGTTGTTCACTAGTTACACTAGGATCATCTTTATAAGCTTGTATTCTTGATGCGAGTTCAGAGTTTTTCATTAACTCAGGATTAACCTCTTGTAAATATGTTACTAAATCATTACCTAATGCTAGCGCTGTACCCTTACTATTTTTAACAGTGTTCCATAAAACAGCATGTAAAAATTCATGAGCTGCGGTATTTATAGCACCATCTTTTAATATTTCTTGTGTATTTAATACAATAACTTGTTGATCACCTTTTTGAAATATAGTACCATAATTAGTTGTTAAACCTTTAGAAGCGGCTATTTTCCAACCTTGATTGTTTAATCTATCAATTTGATTTTTTACTCGCTTAGCTCCATCAGCTTTTATTATTTTAACGTTAGCATTTTCATTATTATTTATAATGTTTAATATGTTACCAACTTGTTTTTCGTATTTAGTTTTATTATTAGCTTTTCCTATTAATAATTGTATTTCACTTGAAACCTCTGCTAGTTGTAAAATATCTTCAGTTGATATATCTTTATCATCAACAGCTTTTATTTTATCTTGTAAAGTTTTTTTAGTTAATAATAAATTTAATAATCTTTTTTTAGATCTACCATCAAAGTTTTCCGGTATTTTTAAACCCATGTTTCTTATAGTAGATATTTCTTCTATTTTTGCACTACCTAATTCCTTACTTATTGCTCCACTATCTATATCTTTTCTTATTTTAGCAATAGCATCTTTAAAAAATGATTCTGTTGCAGCTCCTTTTAAATTAAAGTTTTCAGCAACCATTAAAGATATTTGTCCTAGTTCTATAGCTGATTGACTAGTAATTTGACCAACTAAAGGTAAAAATCTAGCTATTTTTCTACCTTGTTTTGCACCTTCAAAATCAAACTCTCCACTACGGATAACATCCATTATACTTGTTCTATCACCACCTACTTGATATTTTTGATTAATATCTGATATTAAACCTTGTGTACCTTCAGTTACCCACTCTGATACACCTGCTAATTCTCTTGCTGTTAAAAAATATGGTAAAGTTTTTAAATAAGTTTTAAATTGACCTCTAACTAATGAAGCTACTTTATTAGTTGCAAACTTACTTGCTCCTAATATTTTAGATACAGAAAATCTTTCCATAGCTAATTGACTACCAGTGCTTAAAATATTGGAAATCATATTTATAGAGTCTGGATCTTCTAATAAAGCTAAATAATCATCTCTCGTAGGTTTATAGTTTTCGCCCTGCTCTTGTTTTATTGTTTTATCTAATACAGCCCAAATATCTCCAGCCATTGTTTGAGCTACAATGTCTGTTGTACCTAATAAGTCTAATATTACACCAGCCGCTTTAGTAAAAGGATTATTAATAGTTTTTAAAGCCATACCACTATACATAAACAACATGTTAGATTGGTCTAAAACTCTTTCAATATTAGTTAATAAATCATTAGCGTCTGGATCTATTTGTTCTATTAAAGACATTACTTCTTTGTCTTTAATGTTTTCATCTATAAAACCAAGCAATTCATTACCAACTACTGGAAGTGCCGTTTCAACATTTTCTATTATATCATTAATAGTAATATCACCAAGCGGTTGCTCTCTACCTTCAGAAGCCTCTCTCCATCGGCGGAATTCCCGCATTTTACCTTTAAAATTTTCAACTACTTCTTTATCTTCTTCACTTAATGACTCATCTTTAGCTAAATCAATTAAACCATTCATAGTAAGTCCACTAAGATTTAATCTTTCAATAGTATCTTTATTGTCGTTAAAAAAGTTATTTATTTCTGTTAATTCTGCAAACCTGTTAGCAGTAGGAGTAAATTTAAATATATTACGCATACCTTGTTTCCATTTAACAGCTGTATTTATACCTCTATTTCTCAATCTATACCACCACTCTCCTATTACACCGTTTTTAAAATCTTCATCTAGCTCTTTAAATGTATATTCACCATCCTCATTTTTAGCTGTAGATCTACCATACGCAACATATAAATCTTCTAATACTTTAGCGGTAGTAAACTCATATTCAAAAGCTCTTTTTTCATAATCAGTTTCACTTAATAATTCAATGTATCTTTCTTCTTGCCATTTTTGCCATTTAAGATTTAAAGCATCTATATCGGCTTGAGAATTAAATAATCCAGCCTCTTTAGCTTCATTAAGCATGTCAATATATTTTGCTGTGGATTCATTAAGTAAATTTAAATTTGCATTAGCAATGGTTTTAGCTATTAAAGGATCTTTAGCAATTAATTCTTGTATTTGATCACCTGTAGCTGCCGCAAAATCTTCAAATGATTCGTAATCTTCAAAGTTCATATTTTGAAGTATAGTATCTTTTACATACTTAAACGCTTTTTCATCTACTTCAAATTGATTATCAAGTTGACTTATATCATACACATCATAAAAAAGATCATAATCATCTCCTTCTACTTTAATAACAGCTTTACTTTTTTCGTTTATTGCCTCAACTTCTTTTTTAGTCAATTTACTTCTGTCACCTTTTTCATACAAGTCTACATATAAATCGATTTGATCTTGTGTAATTCCCGGTGGTAAAGCACTATTTAGTAATTCAGAAACAGCATCCGCGTTTCCTGCAGCTATTTGATCATCAACCCAGTCTGGATCTATTAAAGCTTGTATACCTCCATCAAAAAAAGTTTGTATAGTATTAACTTGGTCAAAACTTAATATATCACTAACTAAAGACGTGTCTTCATCTTTACTATTTATTATATTTGGACTTTCTAAAATTACATCATCAATTTTTTTAAGAGTAGATTTTATATCTACTAAAGCAACATCATCAAAACCCATACCCAACATGTCAGCTTCTGCTGGATTAATTGAAGCTATATTAGTTACTACTGGATTTTTTTGTATCTCATTTATTAGTTCAGTTATTCTAACTGTTTCTAGATAAAAGTCACTCTTGTTAGGATCTTCCCCGTCATATAAACTACTAGTATACGGATTTTCTACTGGAAGTGAACCTAATGGAGTTGACACTTCTTCTTGATCAGCTTCGCTTTTTAATTTTAAACCAGCAGGTGCCTCTGTTGTAGACGGAGTATCAGGAGTTTTAAAAATTTCTTCTAAATCTATGGATTCTTCTTCTTCTTCTAGTTCGTCTTCAACTACAGGAGATATTTCATCAAAAAGATCTTCAAATAAATCTTCTTGCTCATTGATTAAATCAGCCATATAATTTTATTACATATATTCTTGTACCTTAGCTAAAGTTTTTTCATCTAATTGCTCAGGTAAATTAGTTACTTGTTCCGGTAGTTTTTGTAAATATACAGGCATACCTACTTCCCATCTAGTTATACCTAACATGTTTTTGTAATACTCAGGTATAGGCATTTCATTATCATTTAATGCCTGTATTAAATCTTTTCCTTGTGGAGTATCATCTCTTAGTATTTCTTTGATCATTTGAGGTTGTCCTGGTACATTTTCTTGTATTAATTTAATATCTAGGTTAGAATCTAAAACTAAATCCATTACAAATGCTTTTTGAGCATCAACTAAACTTATTCTTTTTTGATCTAAACCAGTAGTATTAAACATGTATCTATTACCTACAAATCCAACTTTACCTTCTGGTGATAACATTTCATACATAGCTACTAATTCTTCTGTAACTACTTCATTCATACCTAACGGTAAATCAATACCTAATCTTTTGTTTGTATAACCTGATAAAACAGATATATCTCCACTTGCAACTGCAAATAAACCAGATACATGAGCATTAACTTCAGCTGTATAAGCTGGGGTTTTATTTATAGCAACTGTATTAATTGGTTTAACAAAAAATCTTTTTAATTTATTTTCTACAACACTATACATAGGTATTTTTATAGAAGTGTCTTGATCAGCGTTAGTTCCCTCTGACATTACTGTACCTCCTAAAAAAAACTGTGGTTGTAAAGTTGCGTTTTGCATAATACCACCATTTTGAAAAGTTTCTCCTAAGTCCATACCTTTAGGAACTTCACTTAAATATAAATTTAATAAATCACCGTTTTCCACCTGCGTACTATCAACTTCTCCATATATAGTATAATATCCTTTACCCATTTCATCAAAAGTAATATTTTTATTTTGTAGAAAATCCTTCACTACATAATTTTTTTTATGTAAATATTTTTTAAACGTTTGACCTTTTATTAAAAAACTAATTCTTTGAGTTAACACTGCTATTTCATCGTTATTAGTTTGTCTAAACGTAAAACCTTTTTCTACTTTTACATCTTCAAAATAATCAAATAAATTAGCCCATGCAGCTAACATAAACATATTACGATCTTTACTTTGCTCATTAGTACCATTTATATTCATGTTTCTATAATTAGCTATAAATGCTGGTAGTGTTTCAGGTTTTATATTTTCTACTGCTACAATTAAATAACCTCCTAGTTTTTGAATTTTTTCTAGTCTACTAAAATATTGACTAATAAACTTTTTGTCTTCTTTAATTTGTTGCTGACTCATGTTTTTAATATCAGTAGCTAGTCTAGTAGATCTAACAATAACACCTAGTTCTTGAGCTTGAGCTTGTTGAATAAAATCTTGTTTTATAATATCAGATAATTTTTTACCTTCATGAGGATTCAAAGCTAATGGTGCATTTAAATACTTTTGATATTTAATGCTGCATTCAGTAAAAAAATCTAATTCATTAACGCGTCTCATGGAAGAAACGTTAACTAATCGATTCATTTTATCGTTATGTGCTTGTATTAATGTATTCATTATTTAATTTTGTTATGATTCATCTGAACTAAAAACACCTCCAATTGCATCACCAATACCTCCAATCATACTAGCTGAGGCTTTTCCTTTAGCAATTCGTGCTTGATTTTGTTGAGCCGCAAATCCTTGATACATACCTTGATACCTTTCTATGTCTGCATTAGATCTAGCCTCATTAGCTTGATACATAAAAATTTCACCTTCAATATCAGCTTGTTGATCTCTTTCACCTTGTTCTATTAAAAGATCTTGATAACGTGTTTGAGCAGCTACTTTTTCTTTCTGCATATTCGCTTCACCTTGAGCTTTTGCTTGTGCATTTGCAGCTTCTTGTTCGGATATACTAACTGCAACGTCTTTTTTAGATTTTAAAGCAGCCATTGCTAAAGCTGTAGCACCACCAGCACTAGCACCAGTTTGTTCTAATGTGTCTAGGGTGTTAGCTAAAGCTATATCAGTTTCTTCAGCTTGCATTTCTGCGGCTGCTGTAGATACAGTTAAATTATTAAATGGATTAGTTATTTGTGAAGACAAATCGCTAGCTAGTCCTGATAAATCTGTAACACCTGCGTATGGATTAGTTATATCTCTTCTATCAAGTATAGCTTGTTCCATTTTATATTTAGCTTCATTCTTAGCATTACGCGCACCACGCATAGCTTTATGCGCTTGTCCCGCTGCTACTGCTCCACCTACTGCCGTTGCTACTCCGCCGACGATTGCTGCTACTGCTGCCATATTATAAATTTTTAATTATTTCATGAGAAGGTTTTGGATCTATAATCCAACCTAATTCTTCATGTATTTTTAATAAACTTGGATGTCTGCTCATAGTCATTACATGAACTACACCTTGTATTTTTAACACTTCTTCAGCTACCATTATTAATGTAGCTAAAGCTTCTTTTCTATCTTTATCTCTATATTGAGGGTTTGATATAATCCACTCAACAAAAGCTGCTCGCGAGTTAGTTAAATAATAATAACACGCTGCTATATTTTTATCATCTTTAGTTACCATTAAACCTGTTTCTGGTAAAAAAGTTTTAGGTGGTGCAACCCATCCAGGCCACCAATCCCACCACTCAACAAGAGTTTTATAATCAGACTCTGTTAAGTTTCTTACATTAAATTTCATATAATTATCTATTGTTATACTCAGTTCCTACACTAAACAATTGTTTTGCTCCTGTAGGATCTGTATTTCCATCTTCTTTTAAAGTTACATTTAAGTACTGTGCTTTTAATCCAGTTGTTCTTAAACTACTTAATACTTGACCGGCTAATATACCTGTGCCTCCATTACCTTTTATTGAGGCATAATAAACATTTTGTTTTCTATTAAATCCTGCTCTATATTCTACACCTGTATTAGGATCTGTATAAAAACCATCGTCATAACTTAATATTGTTTGTCCTGTATCTAAATATGTAGTATCGCCTAAAGCTGGTTCTTGAGGATTTGTATCAACACCTGTATAATCACTTGTTAAAACTGTTGCTGTCCAACCATTACTACCTGTATAACTTAATGTTTTAAAAGTTTTTGTTATAGTAGGTTGAGGATTAAAAGAAAAAGTTACTTGTGATTCAAATTGTTTACCATAAAAATTATTATATACTAAACCTATATAATGTTGCCATACCGCATTGTTTTTAAACGTATAAAATTCTCCTTGCGAACTTGTCATTAATTGAGGTGAATAATCTTGAAAACTTACCCAACCATTTATAAGATCATCAAATACTACAACTTTATCTCTATCCTGCATATTTAATACATAGTTTTTTTGATACACATCATAACCACCAGTTATTTCACTATTAGGATTTATTCTATTTAATTGATCTCTAAAATAGTCTATCATACCATAATTAGATATTTCATTTAAACCGTTTGGTCCTAACTGTAATACAGCGCTTCTATCTCTATCTGTAAAATATTTGTTATAACCATAAACTGCAAATGAACCGGGATCTCTTGATATACCAAAATTACCTTCAAACGCACTAGGAGTTCCAATAACTTTAGTACTATCTGCTGTTACTGGTAAACCTTCTTGTGTAAATATAACATCTTTATCTACTGGAGCTCTATTTACTTTACGCTCTTGTAATATTATTAAATTAGTATTTTCAGCAAAAAGTTTTTGTATGCTTCCAGACGCTGGGTCTACTGCTCTTGTAATATCTTCACCAATAGGAAATTGATTAGTATTGTTTATACCAGTTTTAGAATTTATAACACCAGAATATATTATAGCATTTTGTCTTCTTTCTTGAACATCACTCTCTTCAACAATATAAGCTTTATTACCAAAATCTACCGATGTATTATTATAACCACCTCTTATTCTAGATTCTTCAATAAACCAGTCTTCATATACATTAGGATTAATATAACCTTCTCCAGTAGTTAGATCTGGTGTTCCTGTAGTTGTACCACCACCTCTTTCATAAATAGTATCTGGAGCTGGATCATTAGTTAATTCTCTAAATTGAGTTTTATTTTTTAACCTCTTCAACCAGAAGGTATTAAAGTATGATACTTCTAAGGTAGTTGCCATATATTATTATTACTCGTTTTATTAAATTATTACAATGGTCCTAAACAATCAACACAAGGGTTACCAACTGCTCCAAATATTGCGTCTTCCCACTCTACACTAAATACTCCATCACATTGTTGAGTTGGATCAGCACAACCATTAGAATTTTGTGTAACACCACTATTTCTTATAAAGTATTCGCCAGGTACATCGAAAACATATTCAACATAATTAGTTAAAGCTGCTTGAGTTTGCACATCTAATAATTCTCCCACAGATGTTCCTGGTCCTGTTACTGGTCCTGTACCACCATTAAAAAATTCTTGTCTACTTTTATATGTAGCTGCTTGCCATGCTCCTTGAACTCCACCTGGTGTAATAGTTCTATAACCAATCATATAGTAGGTTAAATAAGCATTATTACCTGGAGTTGCGCTAGCTCCTTTTGCTAACTTTACTTTTATTCTTAATTCACCTTGAACTAATTCACCTGTAGTAAATGTGTCTATAACTGGTGGTAATCCACAACCAAACTTTGTGGTATTTGGATTTGCTGTTTGAGCTACTTTTAATACATTGTAATAAAATACATTAGATCCATTACCTCCTCCTCCAAGAACTTCTGCTCTTTCAAATTCATTAGCGCCATTAGGGACACCTGCCCCAGCATCTATAACTTGTAATAAATTTGTACTATCACTTCCTACAGCACCTGTACCTCCATTAGATATACTTGCAGATCTTAAAAATCCAACTTCAACAGGTTGTTGAAAACCTGATAAACTACCACCTGGACAAGTATTAGTACAAATAGATTGCCAATTAAAACTAGCAAGTGGTCCAAAACATAATATTTTATTAACTGGTGGTATACCAAACACTAACTCATACTCACATGTAGTTGATAAGCTTCCTGCTGAAGGGGTGCATATTGGATTTGTCGCATCAGTTAAAGTACATTCAAAGAAATAAGAACCTGTTACAATAGTACCTCCTGTTAAACTTAATTCTCCGTTATTAGGATTAATAGCCCAAGTAGCTGTACCACCTGGAGATGTTACATTAGTTAGTTCATAACAAAGTTCTTGTGTGTTATTAGCTATATCAGCGCTACCATTAACTCCTCCTGTAAATTGACCAAAAATACCAGTCATTGTTGGATCATAACCTGCTGTACCACCTGGTTTACTACAAGCTTGCTCAATACCTAATTGCGCTACGTCTGTAGTTTGAGCTGGAGTAAATCCACTAATTGATGGTTGTACATTTCCTAATACTACTGTTATTACATTAGTTAAATCATCTATAAAAGTTTCACCACCTGTTGTATAAGTTGTTTGAAAACTTAACGTATATGTTTTTGCTAATAAATCTGCTTCGTACCAAAACAATTGATTTGTTTCTAAATCAAAATCATCATACACAGTTGGTACTGTTTCTGTTAAACTAAACAATGTTGTAGGTTGAACAACACCATTTCCATCTATTATATTTGTGATTATTGGCATTCCATCTAAAACTAAAGGATTACCAGCACCATCTTCAAAATTAAAACCTGCTATTACATCTGTTCCGACCACATCACTTTCTACAAATGCACCGGAAGTTTCAGACACACCTGCTACGCCTGCATAATCCGCGGTAACACTTCTATTAAGTTCAATAAAATTACCTGAAGTAGATGATTCATAAAATATTTCTAATTGACTTTCTACTGGCTCTGTTTCTGATATACTTAAAAACGGTACCATACTAAATACATTCACTGATGGAGTTGCTGGTGGTGGTGGTGGTAAAGCTGTACCAGTTACTTTTGCACCTAATGTATTTAATTCATTTCCTTGAGGTTGAGTTAATTGAGGTTGACTATCTTCAGAACCTACTTTTAAAACAGCTGCTAAAGGATTAATTTCTACATTATAAAAAGCTTGTGAAGCAGGAGCAGCACCCCATGGCACTTCACCTGTGCTAGGATCAAACGCTCCAGCTGGTGCAGGAGTTACGAAAAAAGGTGTAGCTAATTCTAAACCACCTAATCCTATTGGTCCTATTTGTACAACTTCATCTTTTATTCTACCTGGAAAATATTGAGTATTCCATGGTAAAAATCTTTCTAAATAATAACTAGCAACTCCTTTACCAGGTGAGTTACTAATATTAGGATTATTTACTCTACCAAATAAACCAACTTCAGTTGAAAACTCTGATTGTAATGGACCCACTTCTTGTAAATCTCTTGGTATTTTATTTATATTATCTCCATACACACTAGAAAAAGCTATTCGACCATAGTCTTTAGCTAAACCTACGGGATAACCTAATACATATCCTGGAAGATATACATTATAATATTCTTGTTCTTGTTGTTTTACTACAAACTTATATGATTGCCAACCTAAAGGATTAGGTTCAAATACCACAACTCTTATTTGAGCGTTAGCTCCAGATCCACCAGCTACAAACAATAAAGCATCGTTTTGATAACCAGTTCCTCTATCTATTATTTTTATACCTGTTATCCCACCAGCACCATCTATACCAACAACTTCAAATTCAAAACCGCTACCTAAACCTCTTAATCCAGGAGCTGGATTAGTTGTACATACATCTCCTACTGCATAACCAGCACCTACAACTGGAATACTAAAGCTATCAACACTAGCATCATCATAACTTTTATATAAACCAGGTTCACCAGTTGAGGAGTTATTTGTTATTTGTGTTATTCCATTATTAACCTTAACTCTTAATACATTTCCTAACCAAGAATACATAGCACTATATATATCAGGCGTTACACCTGCGGGAACTGCTCCACCACTAGCTGAAACAGCTTCAGGTCCACCAACTTCTTCCCATCTTTTATAAGGAACATATATTGTAGAACCTGCTGTATTAGGATCATCGTCGTTAGAAGATAAAACAACACTAGAAGCTCTACCAAATCTATCTGCTAAAACAAAACCTACTTGATAATTTCTATTTTGTTTAACAGAATGATTAGGGTATTGTGCATAATTATCATAAGCCACAGATTTATCTGCATTAATAACTTCATAATCTATTCCGTTAGGAGGAGTATGTTTTTGTACAAAATTACCATACATAACTCTATTAGAAGTTATTTCTTGACTTAATGCTTTTATAGGAACATTATCATATACTCTATTTTGTTCACTAGTAGGTATTGTTTTATATGGTTTTATAGATTTATAATCAAAATTATAATAAAATTCTGGTCCAGTTCCTGCTGAATTAGGTATTTCCTCAATAGAACTTAATAAGCCATTATTAACATCAATAGTTTCTACGATTTTAGTAGACAATGCATCTGATTCTTTGTATAGTATATCTATTTCAATAACTTTTTGTCCATCAATTAAATTGTTTAATGCTGCTGTAGCTGAATTAAATTGATCTGGTAAGGGTATTTTTAAAGATACAGTATCAGCTAAATTTTCAAACCATTCAACTATTGTTGAATCATAAGCATTCACCATATCTTGTAATGAATCATTTTTACCACCACCAAATAATCCTATGTTTTTAGGTATAAAACATATTTGTGTATAAGGAGCTGCTAAAGAATACTCATTGTCTTCAAACTTAAATCTATAACTAAATCTAACAAATTTTTCTTCTATTAAATCAGGATCACCTGTAAAATTTCTATCAAAGTTTTGATTAGCAGAAACTATAACACTAGGGGAAGCAAGTAATATATATATGTCTTTATTAAATTTTAATTCAATAGTTCCTGGTGGAAATGAACCTACGTTTATTGCTGTAATTTCTGTAATAGCTACTTCGTCACTTACTAATATTAATCCTGTACCAGAGCCAGTTACTTCTATTCCACCAGCAGCTGCATCACCTGTTGTTAATAAATCTCCTACCTGTGGCGTGGGTTGTGGACTTGGATCAGTTGATATATTATTATATGGATATCTAAATGTAATAGCTGTACCCGCAGCGTATGTAGCTATTGGACTTGTAGCCGTGGTTTTAAAACCATTTGTATTTTTTTGATTAGCTGAATTTTTTATTTCTGTATTACTAAAAGTTACATCTAATGGAAAAGTTAATGTTCCATCACCTGGTAATTGAGCAGCGCTACCATCTTTAAAATTATTATAAATAGTAACAGCAGTATTGTTTCTTATAAATATAACATTCCATAACTCTTTTTCATCTTGTCCAGGGAAACCTGAAACTACATCTCCTATATTTATATTACTAGTATCAGCTATAGTTAGTTCGTATCCTTTTAACGGTACGTTTTGAGCACCCGCAGTTACTTGTCTAACTGTTTGTTTTAAAACTAAAGGAGTTTTATATGGATAATATTTAGCAACTGATATTTGATCTTCTAAAGTATAATGATCAGGTATTATTAATGAACTAGGATTAGCTAGATTTACATTTATTTTTCTAGGTTGATTTCTATTATCTGTCCAAAATAACAAATCGTCTATCAAGTTAATGCCAAATATTCTATTACTTTGATTAAAGTTTAAAAATGAACCTATAACTAATAATGTTAAGGTATTACTTCCTATGTCATACTTGTGTATTGTATTAGTAAACCCTATATAAATAGTATCACCTGGCACTCCTATTCCACCTGAGTTAGCAAAACTAACCGTTTGACTTACTGTTATTGTGCTACTTGTTACGTTCGTAACAACTGGATCAACTTGTTGTCCACCTGCGCCTGACGGCACACCGTTCCAATTATCACCCCACAACAACATACCTTCTTGCACACCTAATACTTCTGGATTAACAGCAACACCATTAGCATCATGTAAACTAAAAGTAGTTCCTGTAAAAGCGGTATTTGGTTGAGCTGTAACCACTAAATCACGAGGACACATTCCACTACCTGAAAAACCTGAACTATAAATATAAAGAACATTATTACTCTCATCAGTGTATTGACCAATTATTTTACCATAATAAGTACTACCACTTCTTCCAGTATATAAATAAGTTAACTGCTCATTACCTAAAACATTCTCAAATTCTCCTACCTCCGCCCCTTGTGATCTACTTATTTGTAAGTTTTGAGCATCTCTGTATTCGCCATTTGGTAATATTCTACTATCTAAGTCTTTATTCATCTTAGACTTTAGAAAGTTATTCTCTATTCTTGGCATGTGTTTAACGTTTTATCCATTTAGCTTTTCCACGCATCACTTGAACTATTTCATCTAATTTAACATTAGATAATCTAATTTTTGCGTTTCTAAGTTTAGCACTTTTTTCTTGTTTTAATCTTTGTACTATATATTCTGGTTGATTAATTCTAGTAGATATAATAGCATATGAAATATAAGAGTATAAAGCATCTTCTGCCATTTTAGGTATTCTACTATCTAAATCATAAGCAAGTCCATCAGATATATATTCTAATACTATCTGAGCACCAATTAAATTACTAGAAAAAGATATTTTACCTTCTCTTTCATTCATATTAAACCAACCATTGTATTGAGCGTATTGTGGAGACATACCATACTGTTCACCCCAACCCCAATACCAGAAACCACCATAACCCCAATTATAACCTGCCCAGTCCATGCCTTCATTATATAAAGCAAAACTAGGTAAACCATTTATTAAATTACTATTAGCATGTTTCCATTTTCTTTCTGTTTGTGAAGTTCCTTCTAAATTGTCTTCAAAATTATCTTGAGTTGGTTGACCTAAGTTATCTTGCAACGGATTTTCATATGGAGATATAGTTAAATTATTAGCTGGATATATAATTCTTTTAACACCTAAATTATCTATACGTGATACTCTTACATAATTAACATAGTCTTGAGGTAATATATTACTTAATGTATGAGGTACTGTTAATTCTTGAGATTTAATAGATTTTAAAGTATCATAACTAAATTCTTGTAAACCTCTTTTAGCATGAAATATTATATCACTTCTATTTGCTCTAGCTATTAATTTGTCTTGCCCTACAAAACCCACTAAAAAATTATTAACTACATCCTGTAAAGTTACATAAGAATAACTACCATAATTTTGTTCTGTAGTCATTCCATAAGCATCTCTATTACCAAAACTTCCTCCATCAATAGTTTTTAATTGACAAACCAAAACATTGTTTTGAGGTAGCGGTGCGGCTAATTGAATTAAAGTGTCATTATTTGGTTGAACATTTACAGTGTAACTTAAAACATATTCTGTATAAGTTATTCCATCAGGACTACTATATAGTTTAAAATTATTTAAAGCATATTCAGGTATAGCAGGATCAAATGAACCTAGTTTTAAAGGCGTGTTAAATGTAAACGTAAAATCATTTTGACCAGCCACTGCTGTTACTACAAATCCCTGCGCTCCGGCGTAATATTGTGCATTAGTTTCGGTGATTAATCCACCATTTGGCATTGGCATATCTTATTGTTTTTCGTTATTATCTTGATTAGCAATTGCTTGTGAAGCAGTTTGTACAATACTTGGGTCTTGTATTATTACTCCAGCGTATGCTAGTATTCTCATTATTAATTCATCTTGTTCTGTTACATCTAAATTAAACTGTATTGAAGTACCAGAATCATATAGGTAAGCTCCTGTTGCTGGATCTGTAGTAAAACCCCATAGTATATTTTGTGGTTTAGCTAAATATGCTATACTTATTCCTGACTGTATACTGCTTGGATATAATCTTAAAACATTGTTCTCATATGTATATATTGGAAATTTATCTGTAGGTTGAGTTAAAGGGGATAGAATTAATTGTTTTAACTCATTAGGTTGTACATATTGACCTAGGTCATAGTCTCTATAAAATACAGATCCTAGTCTGTATAAAGTATCAGTAGTACCAACTACCACTGGCGCGTCAATAACTGCAAAATCTAATAAAGGAAAATTAGCAGCAACAGCATCATATGGAATTGGTGCAGTTCTTTGGAAGAATTGTAATTTTTCTTCAATATTTTTTATACGATTAGCGTATTCAGTATCATTTTGTTGTAGACGATATTGCTGATTTAAATCACTAGCATATGCCTCAAATATATTTAATTGAGCTTGAGTGCCTATTTTATTAAATTCATCAGGAGTTATATAACCTCTTTGTTGTTGGTTAAGTATTAATAAAACGGTTTGATATACTGAATTTACGTTTATCATTATATTTATATTTTAATAAAAGGCGGGCGAACCCGCCTTATTACTATTATTTAAAGTCTTTTTTCTATTGACTTAAATACTTCTATTCCTTCATCAGTTTTAAACCAACTAGCTATTGCTGAGTATGGGTTTTCTTCAAATGGAACATTCATTAGTTTTCTATCATTACTAGTCCAATGTACAGATCTTTGATCCGGTGATATTCTAATAATATTTGCTTCAACAGCGTTGATTGCAAAGTTTCTTAGTTGCACGTTTTCATCAGCAGCAAGGGATAAAAATAATTTAGGGTTTTGTTTAGCTAAAAGTAATAAATCTCTTTTTAATTCTTTTGAAGACATTTTATTTACTTTTGAACCATACTCTACTCTTACTATTGCTTCGGCTATATCTATGTCCATGTTTCTAGCAGCATTTAAAGCTTCAATTTCCCATTCAATTGCATCGATTTCATCATCAGCTATTTGTTGAGGAATTAACTCTTTATATCTGAGTTTTTTCATTGGATGATATAAAGAAAGTAATTTTTGTAAAGCAACTCTTTCTTTAGGTACGTGTAATGTACCATCTCTAAAAGTTATATGTCCTAATGTTACTTCTCCTTTTTGTTCATCTACAAAAGGACTTGACATATTTGTAGCATATCTCAATTCTCTTTGTTCTCCTTTTAAAGAATCATACCAAAGTAAAGCATGTTTTCTAGTATGCTTACCAGGTATTGTAAATGTTAAAGGTTCTTTATTACCTGTTAGTATATAAGTTCTATCTTTTACCTCCCAGTCTGGTTTAACTGGTTTAGGATTTTTAGTAGGTTTAACCGCAGCAATTGCTACTTCTTCTACTTCTTCTTGTTTTTGTTTTTTTGCCATAATATAATATAATTAAATAAGTTAAAAGGTATATGGGCGCCGAAGCGCCCTAACCTTTATGAATAGTTATACTCCTTTGAATAATACAAAGTTGTTAGCAGCTTGAGTTACTAAACATCTTTCTGAAAGGAAGTTTACTTCCATTGCATCAAGATCACTAGTAAACGCACCACCAACAGAACCTGTTAACCAAGACTTCATTCTTCTATCATCCGTTTGTGAAGCTCTATATCTTACGTGTAAGAAAGGTCTTCGGATGTTAGTTCCTAAAATTTGATCATAAACAGTTGTAGTACCTGCAGGAATTAAAACTCCTTCAACTGAGTTTGGTCCAACTTGCGCACCTCTTGTAGAAGCATCGTTTAAGTATTTCCAATCTGTTTTATAGAAGTCATATGAACCTCTTCTGAAACCGCTAAAACCTAAGTTTAATGCCATTTCTTCTGAGTTTTCAAATAAACCAAAAGC
>Ga0114934_10000675_pt1 | contig 21643 bp, 19 predicted proteins | sample 4SBtaG_2_FD_99695 | JGI IMG/M metagenome (GOLD analysis project Ga0114934, IMG submission 99695) | Deep subsurface microbial communities from Kolumbo volcano to uncover new lineages of life (NeLLi) - 4SBTROV10_white metaG | ecosystem: Environmental > Aquatic > Marine > Volcanic ...
AAAGCGACCTTCACCTTCGTTTGTGTGTTATGCTTTTTTCTGCTGATCGTCATCTCTTATTCCTCGCATTTGAGGACAAGATTCTATCTTAAACACTGGTCCAGTTTTTGGGGAGTATTATAAGAAGCTGAAAAGTCTATAAGTACACAAAAAGATATTATTGCTGTACAGCAGAAAAATACCATAAATATTGAGCAGTCCATCAATTTTATAAACAATGGCTTAGTTGAATTGGGACTGGATGATTTCCATATAGAAAAACACTCGGATAATCTTTATACAATAAAGAGAAGTAAACAGGATGCTGATATTTTTCATTCGCTAAGTGAGGGTGAAAAGATGATCATCAGCTTTCTTTACTTTGTTGAAATGTGTCGAGGCAAAAAAAGTGCAGATGATGTTGGTGGGGAAAAAATCATTGTCATTGATGATCCCATTTCCAGTTTATCTCATATTTTTATTTTCAATATTGGTCAATTGATTAAAAAAGAATTCCTTAATTCTGATTCCTACGAGCAAGTTTTTATTCTTACCCATAGCCTCTACTTTTTTTATGAATTAACGGATACGAATCACAAACGCAGAAAAGAGAATCAAAAATTATTCAGAATGACTAAAAACAATGATGGTAGTCATATCTGTGATATGAAATATGAAGAAATTCAAAATGACTATCAATCTTACTGGCAGATAATAAAAGATGAAAAGCAGCCACCTGCTCTGATTGCAAATTGTATGCGTAATATTATTGAGTATTTTTTCAATTTTATTGAAAAAAAAGACTTAAACAATGTTTTTCAAAAACCAGAATTACAGGACAATAAATTTCAATCATTTTGCCGATATGTAAATCGGGAGTCTCATTCTTTGGGGCAAAATATCTTCGATTATAAGGAATTTGATTACAATATCTTTAAAGAGGCTCTTGGATTAGTTTTTCAAGAAAGTGGCTATAAAGAACATTATGAGGAGATGATAAAATGATCAACTCCAATAATTCCGAAATCGTCCTCTACACCACCCCTGACGGCGAAATCAAAATAGATACCATTTTTCAAGGTGAAACCATCTGGCTAACCCAGAAAAAGATGGCGGAACTCTTTGATGTAAAACGCCCAGCCATCACAAAACACCTGAAAAACATCTTTGACAGCGGAGAGTTAGACGAAAAAGTGGTTGGTTCCATTTTGGAACATACCACCCAACACGGCGCAATTGCGGGTAAAACCCAAACTAAAGCCGTTAAATATTATAATCTGGATGCCATTATTGCGGTGGGCTATCGAGTTAATTCCAAACGGGCGACCCAGTTCAGAATATGGGCAACCAATATCCTCAAAGAATATATCATCAAAGGCTTTGCCATGGATGATGATCGCTTGAAACAGGTCGATAAATGGGATTACTTTGATGAGTGGTTGGAACGAATACGGGATATTCGGGCTTCGGAAAAACGGTTTTACCAGAAAATAAAGGATATTTACACCACCGCTATTGATTACGATAAGAGTTCCAAGCAGGCACAGATATTCTTCAAAAAAGTACAGAATAAAATGCTTTGGGCGACCACAGGTAAAACGGCAGCTGAACTGATCGAAGCCAGAAGCAATGCTGATAAAACCAATATGGGACTGACTTCATGGCGAGGTTCAATTGTAAGAAAACAGGATGTTGCCATTGCCAAGAATTATCTGAAAGCGGACGAAATCAAAGATCTGAATGAAATTGTTACCATGTATCTGGATTATGCCGAGAGACAGGCGCGCAAAAGGCAGACCGTTACCATGGCACAATGGGCGGATAAACTCGATGGCTTTCTGGAATTTAATGAACAGGAAATATTGACCCATGCCGGGAAAGTGAAAGCGGAAGTCGCTAAAAGAATTGCCGAAGAGCGTTACAATGAGTTTGATAATAAACGCAAAAGAGCAGAGGCATTGGCAGCGGACGAAGAAGATTTGAGACGGCTTGAAGAAATAGAGAAAAAACTGCTGGAAAATCGGGGCAAACAGGATGAATGAAGCCGAAACCAGAGCAGAATTAATCGACCCTAAACTTCAAAGTTGCGGTTGGGGCGTGGTCGAGGATTCAAGAATCCTGCGTGAACGCAATGTTTGTAAAATAACCGATGGCAGAATACAGGTTGGCGGTGGCAGAAAAAAACCGCTGATTGCTGATTATATTCTGGTTTATAAGGGCATCAAGCTGGCAGTAGTCGAGGCGAAAAGCGATGAATTGGAAGTGGGTGAAGGCGTAGCACAAGCCAAACTCTATGCTCAGAAACTTAATCTTGAAACCACCTATTCCACCAACGGTAAGGAAATTTATCATATTTGTCTAAAAACAGGCGAAGAAAAATTAGTCGATGATTTTCTGTCGCCACAAGCATTATGGGATAAAACTTATAGTGATCAAAATGACTGGCGAGATAAATTTGCTTCGATCCCCTTTGAAGATAAGAGTGGTACTTGGCAGCTTCGGTATTATCAGGAAATTGCGGTAAAAAACACGCTTGAAGCCATTGCCCAAAATAAAAACAGAATTCTATTAACCCTTGCCACTGGCACAGGGAAAACCGCTATTGCATTTCAAATTGCCTGGAAATTGTTTCAAACCCGTTGGAACTTGAATCGTGATGGAAAAAGACGACCACGCATCTTGTTTTTGGCAGATCGGAATATTCTGGCAGATCAGGCATTTAATTCATTTTCTGCTTTTCCCGATGATGCAATGGTTCGCATCAAACTCAAAGAGGTTAAGAAAACAGGAAAAGTACCCACCAATGGCAGTATCTTTTTCACCATCTTCCAGTCATTTATGACAAAAGCTCCAATGAGTAAAATATCCCCATCAAAACCAATAAATGATGAGATAGTCGCTATGGTGGCTGAAAAACAACCACAATATGAAATTAATTCATGCAACTTTGGCCAATATCCAAGTGATTTTTTTGATTTCATTATCATTGATGAGTGTCATAGAGGTGGGGCTAATGATGAGGGTAACTGGCGAGGTATTTTAGATTATTTCTCCCCAGCCGTTCAACTGGGTCTAACGGCAACACCCAAGCGTAAGGATAATGTGGATACTTACGCCTATTTTGGTGAGCCTGTTTACATATACTCGTTAAAGGAAGGCATCAATGATGGCTTTTTGACACCGTTTAAAGTCAAACGCATTAAGACGACATTGGATGACTACATCTATACACCTGATGACAATATTATTGAGGGTGAAGTTGAAGAAGGCAGGCTATACGAGGAAGATGATTTCAATAAAATCATTGAAATCAAAGAGCGAGAGGCGAAACGGGTTCAGGTTTATATGGATGAAGCCAACCCGGATGATAAAACCATTATCTTCTGTGCCACTTAGGTTCATGCGGCGGCAGTTAGAGATTTAGTGAATCAGTATAAAAACTCCACGGATACAAATTATTGTGTACGTGTTACCGCTAATGATGGCGAAATAGGCGAGCAGTTTTTACGGGAGTTCCAAGACAATGAAAAAACGATTCCGACCGTTTTAACCACCTCGCAAAAACTTTCCACGGGCGTGGATGCCCGAAACATACGCAATATTGTTTTAATGCGTCCCGTGAATCAAATTATTGAATTCAAGCAAATTGTAGGGCGTGGAACACGGTTTTTTGAGGGTAAAGAGTTTTTTACAATTTATGATTTTGTCGATGCCTATCAACGGTTTTCTGATCCCGAATGGGATGGCGAGCCTGTTGAAGAAGATCCCTGTAAGGTTTGTGGTGAAAACCCTTGTGTTTGTAAAAAAGAACCTCCCAAGCCATGTTCTGAATGTGGAGAGTCGCCCTGTATTTGCATCAAGGAGCCACCGCCACCTTGTGAAAAATGTGGGCAAAGCCCTTGTGTTTGTACCAAAAAAGTAAAAATAAAGCTAAAAGACGGAAAAGAAAGAGAAATTCAGCACATGGTTGCTACTTCTTTTTGGAGTGCAGGCGGCAAGCCGATTTCAGCAGAAGAATTTTTAAATAATCTGTTTGGTGAACTACCTAATTTATTTAAAGATGAAAACGAATTACGAACTCTATGGAGTAACCCGCAAACTCGTAAAACACTATTGGAAAAACTGGATGAGGCGGGTTTCGGTAAAGATGAATTGGATACGCTGAAAAAATTAATTGATGCCGAAAAAAGTGATCTATACGATGTATTGGAATATGTTTTTAATAGTGACATAAAGCCCATAACCAGAGAAGAAAGAGTAGGCAGAGCAAAGGCCACGATATTGGCATTTTTAAATAAAAAGCAGCAGGAGTTTATAGAGTTTGTCTTAAACAAATATATTGAATCAGGTGTAGAAGAGCTTGATCAAGAAAAATTACCTGTATTGCTTACCAACAAATATCATTCACTTGAAGATGCAAAGGAAATATTAGGCGAAGTGACAGAAATCAGCTCTTTATTCATTGAATTTCAACAGTATTTATACTCTCAAAAGGTAGCGTAAGTGCATAAAAAGGGCTAACAAAAAAATCCAGCGGACGCAAAAAGCCGCGCCGCTGATTTAGGCGTTAGTAGAACCTGACTGATGACATAATGCACACATAAATGCTATTCTTACTCGTATGCGCATTTATGATTGGGATTCCGAAAAGAACGAGCATTTAATTGCTGACCGAGGGGTTTCTTTCGAAGAAGTCATTTTCTTTATCGAAAATGGTGGTTTACTAGATGAAATTGCTCACCCAAATCAGAGGGACTACTCCCATCAACGAATATTTATTGTTGCTATAGAGGACTATGTATACCTGGTTCCATTCGTTGAGAATGAGGGAGATTTTTTTCTGAAAACGATCATTCCCAGTAGAAAATTCACCAAAATTTATCTTGGAGCAGACTAATGAAAAAAGTCAAATTAAGTAAAGAGGAAAAACAACTACTCGAAGCGGTAGAAGCGGGTGAATTTGAATCTGTTCTTACAGACAAACGCAGAGCTGAGTTAGTTACTGCTGCTAAGAATACTGTGCGCAAAGACAAGCGCATTAATATTAGAATTTCTAACCGTGATTTGAAAGCTGTTCAATTGAAAGCATCAAAGGAAGGAATACCTTATCAAACTCTAGTATCTAGCATTATCCACAAATTCATTTCAGGTTCGCTAAAAGATGTTTCCACTAACAAGCGCATGCACTCGGATCCGGCTAACCGCCGGACTCGTGATGCGTGACGTTCTGTCTGTAGAAAAACCTAAAAGGGTCTTAAGATTTGTTAAAATAGTGCCATTGAAGAACAAGGAAACAGGATGGCTAAATACAAGCACTACGACTATCGCCAAACTGGGGCAGGGATTCTGCTATTTTCTGAGCTCCTGAACCAGGATCCACGGTTTAACAACTACGGACCACAGTGAGGAATTGGCTTTATACCAGTTTAATGCCTGTTCGTCAGACACTTTGTTAATCTCTTTATTTTGCATCCATGTTTCAATTTGAGCTTTGTTGTTTTCTGCAATCTGGCAGGCGACATCGATTAAATCCAGATCTTCACTAATGAAAATTACCTGGCCTTTTGCAAAGAAACGTTGTAAATCCTGCCAGGCGATTTTTGATGTTTCTGAGTGGAATCGTTCATGCAATTTCAAAGTTTTATTTTCCAATCTCATTTTCTGGCACCTGCTTTGATTTGAGCGGTTGTCTTGGTTATAGAATTACTTCTCGCCTGTTCTTTGATATTTGTAGATCTAGCGGGAATATCAACTGCGCCAGCCAAAGTAGGCTATTCATCGCCATCGATACTGTCGAGCGCATGGATAAAAAATTGGCGGTTTGCGACGCTGCTTTGATTGGCGGATGTGTATTTTTAGATAATATTACAGGATTGCAATAGGTGTTTTTCAAAAAATGTTCTCAGGCACCCTTTTTTTTGGGTGAAATTTCGTCCGTAATAGATTCAACAAATTAAACTTTAAGAAGAACGGTTGCGAAACAAACTTATCATCCGGTAATTTTTAACACATTTTCTGTGTATCGAATCACTGTGTTCATCAATCAAATCCTGGAAACTTGAACCCAGGATGAAGTACGACATAAATCCTTTTCTATATAGATATTCGAAAATTAATATTTGGATTAATCATAATGAATAAGCTATTAAAACAATCAGTTAAGGTGTTTTCGGATGGATACGATATGGCTTTCAAGAAAATACAAATGCTTAAGGAGATGATTATGCTAAACGATTCGCAGCGTAAACAAAATTTTGGGTCAGTCGGGAATAGCGCAGCGCCAAACGCGCTAAAAGAGCGGTTACTGACGTTGATTTCAATTGTTCTGTTTATAATTGGGTCGAGTGTATTTCCGGATGCTGCTCAAGCAAATTCACGCGGCAAATCTGCTACGGAGAAACAGTGCCAATGTATACTCGATTTTGGTGAGGGTTGGGACTTGCAAGGACAAAGCAAACAATTTGCCTCGTATTTTAATGAAGGTTATGCGGAGGACAGGTTGGTTTAGGCCTGTATTATTTGTATTTGCTCAGCGAATTTCGTGGTTTGCACCTTCAGATAAATTTACGCAAGTACTCCATCACAGTTGTGTTGGGGGGTAGGTTATGTCGAGAAGTGGTCAGCTGCTAGGCGCAGGTAGTCGCACGTGTCAAGCGAGTGCAACAACGCAGATGGCTGCTTATCGGCTGATATACCCGTCAATACAACAATGATGGAGACTAGTGTATACACGAAGACAACTACAACGACTGATCGAAAGTAGGGGTTCTACCAAGCTGGTCGATACTTAAGGTTAGTAATTTCTTTGAACTGAGAATTCAGCCAGTGCCACCATCGCGTTTTTGTATTTGGATGGCGGTAATATTTCTAAAGCTTGCTTTGCGAATGCTGCTTCTTCGCGTGCTCGTTGTTCTGTGTATGTGATGGCATCGCAGGATTCAATGATCGCGAATATGTCGGCAAAAGCATCTCTATTACCTTCTTTGATCGCGGTGCGGATGATGTCTGCATCCTTTTCGCTGCTTTGTTGGATCGCGTGAATTAAAGGCAATGTGGGTTTTCCTTCGCTGAGGTCATCGCCGATGTTTTTTCCTGTTTGTTCCGGGTTTGCGCGATAGTCCAAGACGTCATCGATTAACTGAAACGCAATACCGAGGTGCATGCCGTATTCCTTGAGTGCTTTTTCGGTAGAGGCGTCAGATTCATTAAGAATTGCGGTGAGCTGGGTTGCTGCACTGAACAAAATAGCTGTTTTTCGGGAGATGACTTCTAAGTATTTCTTTTCGGTAGTGGCTGGATTGTGAATATTCAGTAGCTGTAAAACTTCGCCTTCAGCGATGGCAGTGGTTGTATGTGAGACCAGATCCATGACGCGCATATTACCTGTACGCACCATCATCTCGAAGGTTCTCGATAATAGATAATCGCCCACCAGTACGCTGGCTGCGTTACCCCAGACTGCATTTACAGTGTTGCGTCCACGTCGTAGATCGGATTCATCGACTACGTCGTCATGCAAAAGTGTTGCTGTATGTATGAATTCGATAACTGCGGCGAGTATCAGGTGATGTTCGCCTTTATAACCCAGTGCTTTGACGGCGAGTAGCAGTAGCATTGGTCGCAGCCGTTTGCCGCCGCTGTTGACGATATATTGACCAATCTGATTGATTAGAACGACGTCTGAAGACAGTTCCTTTAGAATGAGCTGATCGACTTCTTTGGTTTCTGATTGAGTTAATTCGCGTATTGCGTCGAAATCAATCCGGTCGTTTTCCGCAGTTTGATTATCCGGGCAAGAAATAGTAGATGTCATTAGGATTATTAGCGGAGTAGGGTAAAATGTCGTTCTGTGAAAGGTTGCATGCAGCGTATTTGCTGCTCTGATCTGTGTCAAGGACTAGATCTAATTTTTTTAAAGCGGTGATTATAGCATAGCTATTCGCCGCTATGTGTTTGACCTGAGCAGGTTTTAAATATAGAATTCCCTGTTTACTTTTATCATGTGATTTTTACTTAAAGCGGGGTTATGCAGATGTATGCGGTTATTCAGACGGGTGGGAAACAGTACCGTGTCGAAGAGGGGCAAACCCTGAAATTTGAAAAGTTGGAATTCGAAGACGGATCGGATATAGAATTCGATAAAGTTTTGTTAATTCAGTCTGATAGTGGTTTACAGGTTGGTGCACCCTTTGTTGATGGCGGAAAAGTCACGGCTACGGTTAATTCGCAGGGTCGGCATAAAAAGGTGAAAATATTGAAATTCAAACGCCGCAAGCATCATATGAAGCAAATGGGGCATCGTCAATATTACACTGAGGTCAAGATTACTGGCATTACGGCTGGATAACTGGAGTATAAAGATATGGCGCATAAGAAAGCAGGTGGTAGTTCTCGAAACGGGCGTGATTCGGAGTCAAAGCGACTGGGTGTAAAGCGTTTTGGCGGTCAGGTTGTTTCAGCAGGTAGTATTATTGTTCGTCAACGGGGTACGCGGTTTCATGCGGGTGACAATGTAGGCTGTGGAAAAGATCATACTCTTTTCGCGAAAGCTGATGGCCAGGTGGAATTTCGGCAGAAAGGGCCGAAGAACCACAAATATGTGAACATCGTTGCTGTTAAGTAAAACGATCAATTTTCTCTGGATTTATTCCGGAATATTAAAAGCCCTGTCTTCGGACGGGGCTTTTTTGTATGAGTTATGCGGTTTGTAGACGAAGCAGAAATTACGGTTGAGGCAGGCGACGGCGGTAATGGTTGCGTGGGTTTCCGCCGTGAAAAGTTTATTCCACTCGGTGGTCCAGACGGTGGCGACGGCGGTGATGGGGGGAGTGTTTATCTGATCGCCACAAGCAATATGAATACGCTGGCAGATTTTCGTTATCATGCGGTTCATCGGGCTGAGCGAGGGCAGAATGGCAGTGGCGATAATTGCCGGGGAAAGAGCGGTGAAGATTGTAATGTGCGTGTACCTGAAGGTACTTTGGTATTCGATTCTGAAACCGGTGAGACTATAGGTGATCTTGTTAGTGAAGGCGAGTCTTTATTGGTCGCCAGAGGTGGTTTTCATGGTATAGGTAACGCCCGATTCAAGAGCAGTACCAATCGGGCTCCACGAAAAGCCACCAGTGGCACTCCCGGAGAAAAACGTCGTTTGCGGTTGGAGCTAAAGCTCATTGCGGATGTAGGGCTGTTGGGAATGCCCAATGCGGGCAAATCCAGTTTAATACGTAAAGTCTCGTCGGCGCGCCCCAAGGTGGCGAATTACCCGTTTACTACATTACATCCAAACCTCGGTGTTGTTGGTGTTGATTCGCTGAGGAGCTTCGTAATGGCTGATATTCCTGGGGTTATTGAGGGAGCGGCTGACGGAGTGGGCTTGGGGCTACAGTTTTTGAGGCATTTGTCCAGAACCCGGTTATTGCTACATATCGTTGATATTTATCCCTTTGATCAGCAAAGTCCGTTGGATAGTGCCAGTAAGGTGGTCGCGGAGTTGGAATCGTGGAATACGGATCTTGCAGAGAAACCTCGATGGCTGGTGTTGAATAAAACTGATCTTTTACCTGAGGATGCTGTTGACGAGGTGTGTCAGGCACTTATCGCTGATTTGGCGTGGAATGAACCGGTTTTTAAAATTTCTGCGTTAAGCGGGGCAGGTGTGAGTGAGATGGTTAACGCGGTGATGGACTTTTTGCAAATACTAAGTGATCAGGATCAGCAGGGTCGATCTAGAGATGAGAAGTAGATCTGAGTTTTCCCAACTTCGGCGTGTAGTCGTCAAAATAGGAAGTTCACTGTTGACAGATTCCGGGCGAGGGTTAAATCTGTCCGCAATCCGCGATTGGGTCGAGCAGATGGCAGAATTTCGCAGTCGTGGTCTGGAAGTGGTATTGGTATCCTCGGGATCTGTGGCGGAGGGTATGTGTCGGCTGGGTTGGCATACCCGCCCTCAGGCGGTGCATCAATTACAGGCTGCGGCGTCAGTTGGGCAGATGGGATTGGTGCAAGCCTATGAGTCAAATTTCCAGTGCCATGGTTTGCATACTGCACAGGTTTTGTTAACCCACGAGGACTTGTCTGACCGTAGACGATATCTAAACGCCAGGAGTACACTTTTAACCTTGTTGGAATATAAGGTGGTTCCGGTCATCAACGAGAACGATGTGGTTGCTACCGAAGAAATTCAATTTGGTGATAACGATACTCTGGCAGCACTGGTTGCTAATTTGATAGAAGCAGACCTGATGATTATTTTGACAGATCAGCAAGGCCTCTATGAGGCGGATCCGGTCTTGAGACCGGATGCTCGATTTATAGATCAAATTGATATCTCTGATTCACGACTTGGAGAAATGGCTGGTATTAGCCACAGTGGTCTGGGTCGGGGCGGCATGGTCACCAAGGTGAGAGCGGCGTCTTTGGCGGCGCGTTCCGGTGCGGCAACAGTCATCGCTTCGGGGCAGGATAATCGGGTATTGGCGAGAATTGTCGCCGGTGAACTTGTGGGTACTTTTTTGGTTCCGGACGTTGAGCCTTTGCAGGCGAGAAAACAATGGCTTGCTGGCCAGTTACAAGTTAGAGGGGTTCTGGTGTTGGATACGGGTGCAGTGAGAGTGCTTTCAGTTTCCGGAAAGAGTCTTTTACCGGTGGGGGTTGTTGACGTTAAAGGTGATTTTTCAAGAGGCGAACTGGTGGCCTGTATGGACGGTAACGGTCGGGAAATTGCCCGTGGCCTTGTGAACTATGCGGCTGAGGAAGCGAAAAAGATCAAGCAATACCCAAGTTCCCAGATTGAAGAAATTCTAGGCTACATGGGCGAAGTGGAATTGATCCACAGGGATAATTTGATACTAAGTTAGTCCTTTCTTCCAGGAGCCTTCCGGTGGCGATATTTGTGAAGTCAGCGTTAGTACTAGTACTCCATCATTGTTGTGTTGGGGGGTAGGTTATGTCGAGAAGTGGTCAGCTGCTAGGCGCACGAGCACAGGACTAGTCGCACTAATTCAAGCGAGTGCAACAACGCAGATGGCTGCTTATCGGCTGATATACCTGTCAATACAACAATGATGGAGTACTAGGCTTGTAGCAGCGTCTTTATGCGAGTATTGAGACGACTTTTATTCCGTGCAGCCTTATTTTTGTGAATAAGACCTTTGTTGACTGCAGAGTCTATGATGGGCAGGGCTTTGCCATATGCAGCCTGCGCTTTTTCGGCGTCACCTGCTTCAGCGGCGGATACGACTTTCTTTATTGCAGTGCGTAGATTGCTGCGTTGCCCGGTTTTAAGCGCTCTTCTCTTTATTGCTTGACGTGCGCGTTTGGTTGCTGAAGGTGAGTTTGCCATATTTTTTATGCTTAGTTACTTGCTGAAAAAACGACTGATTATGTATCTTCATAATTATTGTGTCAATATTTATGGTGTTTTTTGTATCGTGGTGGTGGTTCAGGTGATTGCGACTGGCAGGCTTATAGCCCAAATAATGTTTCATTTCCGAATCATGGCGTCAAGTTGGTAATTTTATAAATAGATGATAATAAAAGTCTTTATTGATAGGTTATGGGTGCCGTGCTAAACAGGGTTCATATTGTCTGGTAATAGCCTGGTGCACAGTAAATGCAGGATAAATTAAATAATGGAAGTGGAGAATTAAACTGAGTAAGAAATTGTTTAAATCAACAGCAGTGGTCAGTGCTATGACATTGTTGTCTCGTATTCTGGGATTTGTTCGGGATATGATGTTTGCTCGTATATTTGGAGCGGGCGAAGGTACGGACGCTTTTTTTGTTGCCTTTAAAATACCTAATTTTTTACGACGACTGTTTGCTGAAGGAGCGTTCGCTCAGGCCTTTGTTCCTGTTTTATCTGAATATAAACAAAATGGGTCGCGAGATGCGCTAAAACTGTTTATTGATCGTACGGGTGGTACATTGGCCGTAGTTCTGATGATTGTTACCATTCTTGGAGTTATTTCTGCGCCCATTTTGATTATGCTGTTTGCACCGGGGTTTTTGTGGCAGGGCAATCGCTATGATCTAACGGTCGAAATGTTGCGAATTACCTTTCCGTACTTGTTTTTTATTTCATCGACCGCTTTCGCTGGATCGATACTTAATACCTTTGGGCGCTTCGCGGTTCCGGCGTTCACACCCGTGTTTTTAAATATCTGCATGATATCAGCAGCGCTATGGTTGGCCCCATTGATGTCAGAGCCTATTGTTGCACTGGCCTGGGGTGTGTTCATTGCAGGCGGTGTTCAACTGGCATTCCAATTCCCTGTATTACTGCGATTGGGTTTGTTGCCACGCTTGCAATTTGGTTTTAAGGATCCAGGTGTGCGTCGTATCATTCACTTGATGCTTCCCGCAATATTTGGTGTGTCGGTGACCCAGATTAATTTATTATTTGATACCTTGATCGCATCCTTTTTGGTGACGGGTAGTGTTTCCTGGTTATATTATTCAGATCGTTTGGTTGAATTTCCCTTAGGGATTTTCGGTATAGCCCTGGCTACAGTGATTTTGCCCAGACTGGCTAAAAATCATGCAGCAAAAGATACTCGAGCATTTTCCAGTGCACTCGATTGGAGCTTGCGTTGGGTGTTGGTCATTGGTGTCCCCTCTTCTTTGGGCTTGCTGCTGCTGGCGGAACCGGTATTGGCAACCTTGTTTCAATACAATGAATTTTCAGTCAATGATGTTCAAATGGCTGGGCTCAGTTTGATGGCCTATTCTACGGGCCTGGTTGGATTCATATTGGTTAAAGTGCTGGTTCCCGGGTTTACTTCCCGTCAGGATACCCGAACTCCGGTTCGATTCGGTATCATTGCAATGATTTCGAATATGATGTTAAACGTGCTGCTGGTATTTCAGTTTGCCCATGCCGGATTGGCGCTGGCGACTTCGTTGTCAGCGTTTTTAAATGCATTTTTGTTACTGCGCAGGTTATTGAAACAAGGGGCTTACCTTCCAGGCAGTGGATGGCGAACTTTTTTTCTGAGAATAGTCCTGGCGAACAGCGCTATGGCCTGCGTTTTGTGTTTATGGGTTGATCCTTCGTTATGGTATGGCTGGGGTGTATTGGATCGGGTGACAAATCTATTCGTATGGATTTTTGTAGGTATGTCGGTCTATGTGATCGGGCTGCTAGTGGTAGGGATTCGGCCCCATCATTTAAGTGTTAAGTCCTAAAATTGGAATTTCTTGAAGGCTAATTATTGGCTACAGTGCGACTTGTTTTCTACAGTGGGAGGAAACTCACAGTGTTCAATAAGAAAAACTGGGTTAGAATCGTCTGTCTTTTGTGAACAAAGGCGTTCGGTTATTTCATGCAGTTAATTCGTGGTCTGGCCAATCTAAGAAAGTTTTCCGGTGGGTGTGTTGCGACTATCGGAAATTTTGATGGGGTGCACCTGGGGCATCGGGCAGTTATCCAAAAGCTTTCGGAAAAGGGTCGGGAGATGGGATTGCCGGTGGTTATTATATTATTTGAACCGCAACCACAGGAGTTTTTTCTTAGCGAGGATGTCCCTGCACGATTATGCCGCTTGCGTGAAAAGCTGGCTCATTTTAAATGTCTGCCGGTCGATTACGCAGTTTGTATTCGCTTTAACCGAGAATTTTCGAAATTGCAGCCTGATGACTTTGTGCAGAATATTCTCATTGACGGTTTGGGTCTAAAATATTTGGTGGTTGGCGACGATTTTCGTTTTGGATTCAGGCGCAAGGGTGATTTTCAGCTATTGGAAAAGATGTCGGTGGCAGCCGGTTTTACAGTTGAGGATACCGGTTCGTTATATGTTAAGGGCGATAGAGTGAGTAGTACCCTGATTCGTGAGACACTGAAAGCAGGGGATTTGAACAAAGCGGCTGAATTATTGGGTAGAGCTTTTTCTGTATTGGGCCGAATAGTTTACGGGGATCAAAAAGGACGAACCATCGGATTTCCGACAGCGAATCTTCGCATGCAACGAAAGAGTTCTCCTATCGAGGGTGTATTTGCCGTTACAATGACTGGTCTGGCTTGTGGTGAGCGGTTCGGTGTTGCGAATGTAGGTTCGCGTCCCACCGTGCAGCGCGGACAAACAATATTATTGGAAACTCACTTGTTCGATTTTGATGAAAATATCTACGGTCAGCATGTAGAAGTGCATTTCCATGAAAAAATACGCAGCGAACGACGCTTTGATTCGCTTGATGAATTGAAGAAGCAAATTGCAAAAGATGTCAGCCAGGCACGTCAAATTTTAAACGTAAAACAAAAGATGAATCTGGCCGCATTCAGAAACAAGGCTTGATGAAAGATGTTGTAATACTGCGATCATTTATTGTGGTTGATACGAAATTTAGAAAAATAACAGAGGAACTACATTGTTCTCTTGCTGCGAAAGCAGCTAATGATTATTTCTTACCGATGGTAAGTTAATAAAACTATTTGTTGATTTTATTGATGCAACATGGACTATAAAAACACACTCAATTTACCCAAAACTTTATTTCCGATGAAAGCCGGTTTGGCGCATAGGGAGCCGGAACGTTTAAAGCGTTGGCAGGAGATGGATTTGTATGGAATGCTTAGAGAGCAATTTGCGGGCAAACCAAAATTTATTTTGCACGATGGTCCCCCTTACGCCAATGGGGCGATTCATATTGGCCATGCAGTAAATAAAGTGCTCAAAGATATAATTATTAAGAGCAAGTCCATGAGTGGATTTGATGCGCCTTATATTCCTGGGTGGGATTGTCACGGATTACCCATTGAGTTAATGGTGGAAAAGAAAATTGGTAAATCCGGGGTTCAGGTCGAACCAGCGAAATTTCGAAAATCCTGTCGGGAATATGCGGAAAAACAGGTTAAGCTGCAGTGTGATGAATTTGTCCGCCTGGGGATATTTGCCGAATGGAATAATCCGTATTTGAGTATGGACTATAGCTTTGAAGCGGATGTTGTACGTGCCTTGGCCAAAGTTTCCACTAAGGGTTATATCGATAAGGGCGCCAAACCGGTTCATTGGTGTACAGACTGTCGGTCAGCCCTGGCTGAGGCCGAGGTTGAGTATGAGGATAAGCATTCGCCGGCAATTGATGTCCGTTTTGCTGTGATTGACGAAAAACAATTTCTGGATTGTTGCCATCATATTCCAGGTCATGATGGCAATGGCCCCATCTCAGTTGTCATTTGGACTACGACACCTTGGACTTTGCCCGCGAATCAGGCGGTTGCTTTGCATCCGGATCTTGAATATGCGGTGGTACAATTTGAAAAAGACAATGGCCCCGAACGCGTTTTACTCGCCGAGGCACTGATAAAGGATGTGATGCTTCGTTATCGGGTAGAAGACTATGCGGTAATTGCCTACTGTAAAGGACAGGAACTGGAATCAATTGCATTACAACATCCATTTTATGATCGCCAGGTTCCGATTATTCTGGGAGATCACGTCACTGTTGAAGCGGGGACGGGTGCGGTACATACGGCACCCGGTCATGGGCAAGACGACTATGTGGTTGGGAGAAAATATAACCTGGAGGTGGATAACCCGGTTTCGGACAATGGCACATTTAAGCAAAGCACTGAAATATTTGCCGGCGAGCATGTGTTTAATGCAAATTCCCATGTGGTCAGTGTATTGGTTGAGCGAAAGGCCCTATTGCACGAAGAGGCTATCGAACACAGTTATCCGCATTGCTGGCGGCATAAAACACCGATTATATTTCGCGCGACGCCGCAGTGGTTTATTTCGATGGATAGCAGTGATCTTCGCCGCAAAGCACTGGATGAAATTAAGCAGGTTAAATGGATACCTGATTGGGGGCAGGCTCGAATTGAAGGCATGGTGTCAGGAAGGCCGGATTGGTGTGTGTCCAGACAACGAAATTGGGGTGTTCCTATTGCATTTTTTATTCATAAAGAAAGTGGAGACTTGCATCCGGATACGCCTAAATTAATAGAGTCAGTGGCTGAATTAATTGAACAGGAGGGAATTGAGGCGTGGTTTTCTCTGGACCCGAAATCTTTGCTGGGTGATGAGGCGGAAAACTATGAAAAAATAAATGACACGCTCGATGTGTGGTTCGATTCTGGTGTCACGCATTCCTGTGTCCTGGATAGAAGGACGGATTTGGGTTTTCCTGCTGATCTGTATCTTGAGGGTTCGGATCAACATCGAGGTTGGTTTCAGTCTTCATTACTGGCGTCTGTTGCTATGAACGATGTAGCACCCTATAAGGCAGTGCTGACTCATGGGTTTACAGTGGACGCGCATGGAAAAAAAATGTCCAAGTCCCGGGGTAACGTGGTTGCGCCGCAAAAAGTAGTGAAAAATTTAGGAGCCGACGTTCTTCGCTTGTGGGTGGCATCCACGGATTATCGCGGAGAAATGAGCGTGTCAGACGAAATTCTCAAGCGTACCTCGGATGGTTACCGACGGCTGCGTAATACTGCCCGTTATCTGCTTGCGAACTTAAATGGATTTGATCCGGCGCTTCATATTGTGCCTTACGAAGAATTGCTGGAACTGGATAAATGGGCAATTGACAGAGCATTTTGTCTTCAGCAGGAAGTGATAAAGGCTTATGAAGATTATCATTTTCTTGACGTCTACCAAAAAGTTCACAATTTTTGTTCTTTGGAGTTGGGTAGTTTTTACCTGGATATTATTAAAGATCGTCAATATACCTGCAAACAGGAGAGTCTTGCCCGTCATTCTGCACAGACAGCGATGTACCATATCGTGGAAGCTTTAGTCCGATGGCTGGCGCCAGTATTAAGTTTTACCGCCGAAGAAATCTGGGGCTTCATTCCTGGTAATCGTAAGCCATCGGTATTTCTTGAAACCTGGTACCAGGGTTTGACAGAGATGCAGGAGTCTTCGGACTTTAATCGGGAGTTTTGGCAGCAAATCATTTCGGTTCGAGAAGTTGTGAGTAAGGAGATTGAGCAACTCAGGGAAAAAGGAACTGTAGGTTCAGCCCTGGATGCTGAGGTGGAACTCTATTGCAGCGATAAACTTTTTCGTAGCCTTAATCGAATGAAGGATGAGTTGAAATTTATACTCATCACGTCATATGCAAGCGTGGTGTCGGATGAGTTCTGTCCGGATGACGCGATAGACACCGAATTATCGGGCTTGCGTTTGAAAGTATTCCGCTCTGAACATGATAAATGTGTGCGTTGCTGGCATTATCGCCGGGATGTTGGTGAGTCTTGTGAGCACCCTGAGTTGTGTGCTCGTTGCGTTGAAAATATTGCGGGACAAGGCGAATCCCGTCGGTTTGCTTAGGTGATACCAGGATGATGAAGTGGTTTGCAGTTTCGGGGATTGTTTTGCTTGTCGATCAGGTGACGAAAATCTGGGTGTCGAAGTCAATGGGTCTAAGAGAATCTATAGAAATAATACCCTATTTTCAATTAACTTACGTTCACAATCTGGGGGCGGCCTTCAGTTTTTTGAGCGACGCAGGTGGTTGGCAGCGTTGGTTTTTTGTTATTTTATCTGCAGGTGCGAGTCTGTTTATTACTGTTTGGTTATGGCGCTTATCCAGATCAATGGTTCTTCAGGCCTGGGGATTGGCATTAGTGTTGGGTGGCGCAGTCGGTAATCTGGTGGACAGGGTTATTTATGGTTATGTAATTGACTTTTTGGATGTTTATTACCAGCATTGGCATTGGCCAGTGTTCAATGTTGCTGATTCGGCGATCACAGTCGGTGTGATTTTGTTGCTAATTGAGTCGTTTCGTCAAACAGAATAGTTGTTTCTTATTAGCCACTATCCGTTTAATATTTCAAGTAATGCCTTTGGTTTGCCGACACCGTATCCCTGTACATAGTTAACGCCTATCTCACTCAACAGGCCTGTGATTTTGTCGTTTTCGACAAACTCGGCAATGGTTTGCAGTCCCATGACCTGTCCTATTTCATTAATTGATTTCACCATGGCATAGTCAATGGGGTCATCGACAATATCTTTGACAAACATGCCATCAATTTTCAGATAATCTACCTGCAGATTTTTCAAATAACCAAAAGAAGAGAGACCGCTGCCGAAATCATCCAATGCAAACAGGCATCCTCTAGTCTTTAGAGTGGAGATAAATTTGACCGCTATGCCCAAATTAGCAATGGCCGCTGTCTCGGTTATTTCGAAGCAAATTTTTTCTGCGTCAATGGTGGATTTGTCCATTGTCGTCAACACGAAATCGAGAAAATCCTGTTCAGCTAAGGATTGCCCCGAAAGATTAATGGAGAAAAAGTTCATTTTTTGCATGAAATTGGGGTTGTTTTCCAATTGGCTAAACGCGGTCTCAATGACCCAGCGGTCAATTTTACTGATCACATTGTAGCGCTCGGCTGCAGGAAGAAATGCGCCGGGAGGAATAATATTTCCGTCATCATTGGTCATCCGAATTAACAGTTCATAGTGATTGCCTGGCACATCATCTCGAAGAGAAAGAATCGTTTGCGCGTACAAACAGAATTTGTTTTCATTTAATGCCTGATGGATGCGGGCTACCCACTGCATTTCACCTTGCCTCTGAACTAGATTGGTATCGTCCGGGCGGTAGACATGAATTCGATTACGCCCCGAATCTTTAGCGGCATAACAGGCTGCATCTGCATGCATTAGTATTTCAGATAAATTTGTCGTGTCCTCCGTGATTTCTACTAATCCCAGACTTACACCGATCTTGAAACTGTGCCCCTCCCATGAAAACTGATAGTCTTGAACCCCCTTTAGTATAGCGGCGGCGACTCGATAGGCCTGATCCAGTGAGCAGTGTTCCATTAAAACACCGAATTCATCGCCTCCAAGCCGGGCCAGCGTGTCTCTGTGTCTTACCGTGGATTGCAGCGCTGAGGTGAGTTGGCGTAAAAGTTCGTCTCCGGCGGAATGTCCACAAGTATCGTTGACGACCTTGAACTGGTCGAGATCCATAAAACACAGAGCATGTTTTGTGTTATCGTTTTTTATGCTTGACAGTAGTCGTTGTGTGCGACGTTCAAATTCCCGCCGGTTAATTAATCCTGTTAAGCTGTCATGGGAGGCCTGATGAGTGAGTTTTATTTCAGCTTTTTTTCGTTCAGTGATATCGCTGACAAATGCGCATAAGCTTTCTTTGCCCTCATAGCAAAAATAACTAACGGTTATTTCTATCGGAAATATAAGCCCATCTTTAGTAATGTGATGTGATTCGAATGTGGATGAGCCTTTGGTTTTCCATTCGTGCCAATGAGATTCCCAATTTTCCATAAGGAAGTCTGTATGAAGATCAGGCACGTGCATTTTAAGCAATTCTTCACGTGTATAGCCGAGTTTCCGACAGGCCGTTTCATTGACGTCAATAAATTTCGATTCGGAATTTACCCAATAGATAGCGTCGTGTACGTTGTCAATTGAGAATTGTTTAAATAACAAATCAGATAATGAATTCTTTTGCTGTGTGATGTTCGTATCTGCACCCACCATCCTCAGTGGCTTACCTTTTTCGTCCCGCTCGATAACCTGCCCACGGTCCCGATTGAAACGATATTCACCGGATTTCATTCTCAGGCGGTTTTCGACATCGTACCTGACCGTGTGATTTTCGAAGTGTGCGTGGAGTGAATCGCTAACATGCTGTTTATCATCTGGGTGCAAGATGTTCTGCCGAAAACTTATATTTGCGGGTACTTCATCTCGACGATACCCCAGAGACTCAATCCATTTGTCGCTATAGAAAACTTCGTCGGTTTTGATGTTCCAGTCCCATCCACCGTCACTGACAATATCCAGAGTTAAGCGGAAGCGCTCCTCGTTCTCTTCGATCCTTCGTCTTTGCTTGTATTGTTCAGAAATATCCCGAAAAACAAGAATAGCTCCCAATATCTTATTGTTTTTGTCTTTGATAGGAGCCGCGCTATCCGTGATCTGATACTGGGTCCCGTGCTGAGATAACAATGTAGCGTGGGTGTTTCTGGTCACATCGTCATCAATTAATACCTTTATGACTGGGTTATCAAGAGTGCTCCCTGAAAGGGTATCAAAAATCTGAAAAACTTCATTTGAATTTTTACCCTTTGCCTTAGCCAGGGGCCATCCGGTGAGTCTGACTGCAACAGGATTCATCGATGTGATGCAACCCTTGGTATCCGTTACGATAGCGGCATCCCCTATAGAATTAAGAGTTACCTCCAGGCGTTCTTTTTGTCCCGAGATCATTTGATGGGCTCTTTCAATTTGCGACAGCATATTATTGAAGCTTTTTCGCAGATTTCCGAATTCACTTTTATCTGCTTTGTTTTCTTCAAATCTAAGGTTGTATTTTTGTGTGCTTGTTATTTGGGCAGTTTTTTTTGTGAGTTCGGTTAGGGGTTTAGTGAAAAAGCGCTGCAGATACATCGCGCCAAGAACCGCAAAAATGATGCCACCAAAAATCGTGAGGGTGATAGTCTGAAAAAACACCCGCAGACGGTTGTCAATTTTTTGGGTTGAAATTACATATTGGACAAGCCCTCTTTGTTTGCTGTGGACAACAATTGGGAAAGGAATGAATAGTCGCTCTTTGTCAAATAATGATGTCTCGCGGAAAATTATTTTAGGATCAGTGTGCTCAATGGGGCTGCGGTTGAAGTGCAGTATATGCGTTCCCTGTTCATTCCTTAGGTCGGCTTGTAGAATCATTGGGAATGACTTAAGCTTGGAAACAATATTTGCAGCAACTTCAGTTTTATCTGTCAGAAGCAGGTTCACAAAATCTTGTGCCAATACTCTGTTGGCAATCTCAGTTTCACCAATCAATTGCTTCTTTAGGTGCTGCATATCAAAAAAAACAGTGACTAAAGTGTTGCCGACTGTAACAACCAGAACAAGACAGACCATGCTGACTATGAGTCGCAATTTAATTGGCAAATAATGAATCTTTTCTGAAAGTGTCATTATTTGAATGTATCGGCGTGTTGTTCGGTGGGTGAGTTTGGATTAGCGACCGGCAGGTCCGAATTGTTACTCCATTCGAACCAGCCACCATCGTATGCAGATACTTTATACCCCAGGTTACGCAATACAAAGTAGTTAAGGGATGATTGAATGCCATAACTACAATAGACAGTTATGGTCTTTTTTTTGTCATGTTGACCATATATTAAAGACAATTCAGTCATCGGCCGAATCATTTGTTCGTCAGTATTTAAATTCAAACTGTATGGGATATTAATTGCTCCGGGGATGTGACCCAATGTGTCGGTTTTTGAATTTAGCCCCAAATATTCTTTTTCAGGTCGTGTATCTATCAGTATATGATTCGGATTATCGACAGTAAGTTGCATCTGAAGGGTTGTGGTCAAGTACTCTGGTTTTATCGCAGCTACAAATTGGATTGGTTTTGCAAAAGTTGCTGTATTCGAAAAAGGATATCCGGATTCCAGCCATTTTTCATAACCTAGGTTCAATAAAGATACTTTCCTGTGGCCAAACACTTCCAGTACCCAAAAAAGCCGGGCAGCATTTATGAACGAGCCATCGTCATACACGACTATATGCAACGATTTACTAAGGCCGGTTTGCCCAAGTAAATGGAATGGTTCGCCTCGCTCCCCCAACTGGCATCAAATGTGCCAGAATGGAATATCCATTCTAAAAGACAAATAGGAGCAAAGCGAACCGTGAAAAAGCATACCGCAAAACAAGA
>Ga0114934_10000676_pt1 | contig 21634 bp, 18 predicted proteins | sample 4SBtaG_2_FD_99695 | JGI IMG/M metagenome (GOLD analysis project Ga0114934, IMG submission 99695) | Deep subsurface microbial communities from Kolumbo volcano to uncover new lineages of life (NeLLi) - 4SBTROV10_white metaG | ecosystem: Environmental > Aquatic > Marine > Volcanic ...
AGCCGCTGCAGGTACTGCCGCCAACGCTCAAGCGGCCAGCGCTCGCCCGCGCGGCCGCTGCTGCAACCCGGGTAAAGGGCCAGTTCGGGGCAGCCGGCCTGGCTGTACATCTCCGAGGCGCGCAGGAGAGCGGCTGGATCCAGGTGCAGGCCCAGAAGCTCGCGCTCAACGGCCGTGTGGATGCCCAGCGGAGACAGCAGCTCCAAAAAACGCAGGACGCGGTTCTCCCAACTGTCGCGCAGGTTTACCCGCTGGTTCATGAACAGGTAATTGCACTCGCTGCCGTCTTTGCGTGAGTAGCCAACGCGCAAGGGCGCGCCACTCATCCAGGCAAGCAGCCCGCTCTTGAGCCTGCCATGAAAGTCGATGACGACTTCGTAGCCGCCGGCCCTGAGCTCGCGCCTGAAGCGTTTTATTTCGGCCCAGGCCCTACCGACACCGGCGTTGAGCTCGGAGCGACGCAACACGTGAAAACGGTCGATAGCCGGGTGCCCCTCGAGAACGGACAGCACGCGGTCCTCTACCGCCCAGGCCACCGTGGCTGCAGGACGGGCTTCGCGCAGCCGTTTTATGGCCGGGCACACGCGCAGACAGTCACCCACCGCGCCAAGGCGGACCACCAGTATTCGGGCCCCGGGATCGCTGAGTGCTGCACGGTCCACGACCGGCTCTATATCACGGACGCCCGCTATATCACGAAAGTAGTACCGGCCTGCCCGCGGGCCGCTTATTAAATCCATGTCGTTGAAGAGCAGGCCCTTGCCTTTGTACAAGTGTGGGGCGGCGACGGCACGAAACTGAGGGGGAACGAAGCCGGCGCCACGGGAGAGAAAAATGAAAGCAGTCAAGCAACCCGCAGGATTCCCCCGAGCCGCTAGTCCAGGTGCCGACCTGCTGGCCGTCGGGCTTCTACTGGCAGGCCTTCTTGCCCTGCCCACGCAATCTTACGGCCACCAGAGGCTCGTGACCGGGCCGCTGGCCATGAAGCCTGCACCCTCGGCCCGAGCGCCCTTCGAGCCGAACGCCCGAGACCTGGCCCGCCTGCGTTTCCTTCTCCTGCGCCTCGAACAGGAACACGACCAGCGGACCGCCAGGCGGCTGTACTCGCGAACCGATGACCTTTCCATATATTTCGACACCGCTCCCCGGCCGACCAGCGAAGGCGAAAACAAGTGAAGCCGCCGGTGATAACGCAGGCCCAGCTGTTGCCCTTACACGGCCTGCTCGCACTGCTGCTTGCCAGCGTAGTGCCCGCCCAGCAGTCCTTCCCGACACCGGGCGGGGCCTCGGGCTCGCAGACCGGCGACGGCTCGGCGCCTTTCGCGGCCCTGGCCGCCGATCCCACGGCCGACCTTTTTACCGGCTCGGCCACCGTGGGCCTGCCCATCACCGTGCCGCCTGGCCGGGGTGATCTCACACCCAGCCTTGGCCTGGCCTACAACAGCGCGGCCTCCTCGTCGCCGGGCGGCGCCTGGGGCCGGGGCTGGGGTCTGCCAACGGCAAGGATCAAGCGGTCAACAAGGTTCGGGGTGCCCCGTTACGACGGCAGCGACACCTTCGTGCTTGAACTGGGTGGAGCCGCCATAGAGCTGACCCACGAGCAGGGCCAGTTGTACCGGCCCGCCAGGAACGAGTCGGCGCTGCGGGCCGGCTGGGACCAGGCCGCCAACCGCTGGAAGGTATTCGACCCCAGCGGACTGCTGCACTGGTTTGCCGCCGGCACAGGTCCCGACACCGGCCAGCCCGATCAAACGTTCTCCTGGGTAATCGAAAAGACCGAGAACCTGTTCGGAAACACGATCGAGTACCAGTGGCAGGCCTTCGGGTCGGGCGAGCTGCTGCCCACGGCCGTGCTCTACGGCGGCAACCAGCAGATAGCCAACTTCATAGAAGTCGCGTTCGATTACCTCCCGCGCGTGTACCCCACCCTGCCGCGGGCCGACTACGGCGCCGGCTTCCGCCGCGAGTTCAGCCAGCTGCTCGACTCGATCGTCACCAGCGTAAATGGCCGGCAGGTACGTCGTTACAGTCTGACCCACGCCGTTGATGCCGTGACCGGCGCGGCCCTGCTGCAGACTGTGAGCCTGGACGGCTACGGCCTGCAGGCACAGGACGACGTATCAATGCCTCCGGCAGTGTTCCAGTACTCGCCTACACTGCAGACCGGCTGGCCGCTGGGCGGCCTTGAACAGCGCGCCGATTACGCCATCAGTTTTAACGGACCCAACCGCATCCGCGACCCACGCGGACAGCCGACCCTCGAACTGCTGGACATGACAGGCGACGGCCTCGTGGACCAACTCGAGACCCGCGGCGACGAGGTCACCCTGCGTCGCGGCAACGGCCGCGGCTTTGATCCCCTGGTCGACTGGCCATCTCCCACTCTGAACAACATAAGGGACATCGACCAGGCCTCGAACATACAGCACAACATTTTTGACCTCGACGGTGACGGCCTGCCCGACTACGTGGAGGCCGACGAGGCCAACATCTGCAGCGGCCCGGGTCAGCCGACCGCCTGGTGCCTGCACCGCAACACCGGCAACGGCTTTGCGCTGGAGCCCAGGACCTGGTCTGCGCCCAGCTTCGACATCCGCCAGGCCGACGCCAACGGCGACCGCGTACACGTTGATATCGTGGACCTAAACAGCGACGGCCTGCCCGATTGGGTGGCCAGCTGGCCGTGGAGTGCAGCCAATCCCTGGTGGACCGTGCACTGGAACACGGGCTCGGGTTTTTCAGCAGTGCCATCGCAGTTCGCCGCTCCGGGGGCCTGGATCATGCAACGCCACAGCGCGGGCGACAAGGGCTACCTGGTCAGCGGACTTATGGACATAAACGGCGACGGCCTGCCTGATTTCGTTAATGCGGCGCCCAGCACCTGGCCCAACGCGACGGGAAACTACTCGCCGCAGGAGATGTCCGAGCAGCACTGGCTGGTCTACTTCAACACTGGCAGCGGCTTCGAAAGCCAGGCTCGCAGCTGGGGGCCCGGCGGCGGCGTTACCACCGAGCCGCTACTGGCCAACTACATCAGCCACAACCAGTTGCTGTCCAACTCGGTGCACAGCAGCTCCACTGCTTCGCAGGAGCTGGTCGACATAACCGGCGATGGCCTGCCCGACCTGGTGGCGCCCATAACCGGTAGCGGGCAAGCACACCTCGAAGTACTGCTCTGCATCAACGGCGAGGCGGCCTGCCAGGTCGACCCCTTCAACGTGGTTACCCCGCCGGTCTGCTGCCTGAACAACTACCTGTTCGTGAACAATGGATCCGGGTTCTCCGACCCACAGCCGCTTGCCTGGTGGAGCGATAGCGGTCGCCTGCGTCTTGTCTCCACGCCCCCCGCGGTACCCGCCCCTTCGCCGCAGTTGAACCACGACCTGCTCGACTTTGACGGTGACGGCCTGATCGACCTGGTCGAACTGCACCGCCAACCCGACGGCAGCAACCTCTGGCAGGTTCACCTCAACCCGGCTTCGCCGGGGGCCGGCTGGTCAGCCACCCCCGATCACCTGCGCGCCCGTCCGGGAGTGATGGTAGCCATGGAAAACGGCGTTGGCGGAGTCACCCAGCTCGAGTACAGCCCGGTCTCCATGCAGGACGACCAGGCCTGCCAGTACGACGCCCAGGGAAACCGGCTGTCGGGCAAGTGCCTGCCCTTTCCCTGGTGGACTCTTACCCGGCGTACACTGCTCGACGTAATCGACACCGACAATGACCCGGTAGTAAGCGACTGGGCCTACCAGGGAGCCAGCTGGGATCCGGTGGAACGCGAGTTCCAGGGGTTTTCGGAGGCAGTAGCCGTCAACCCCGCCGGCATCGCCAAGTTCACCTGGTTTCACCAGGACCCTGTACGCAGGGGTAAAAGCTACAGCAGCGCCCGCCTGGGCAACCCGCCCTGCCTGCCCGGTAGCAACTGCAACCCCTGGGATTACCAACTCGACCGCAACGACACTACCTGGGCCGACCCCGATGACGTGCTTTCGGGCAGCGTGCCGCTGGCCCCCGTGTCGCAGACCAGGACGCCATGGCGGTGGGACGGCTCATGTGGGCAGCCGGCCTGCCCGCTCAACGAGCTCGCGCTCACCACCACCTGGCAGTACGACCAGTGGGGCAACGAGACACGACGCACGAGCAGCTCACCCTCCATCCCGGCTGCCGTAAGCACGGCCGAGTACGCAGAGTTTCCCGGACCCAACCCAAGCACCCTTGACGGCAGGCTTATTGTCACGCGCCCGTTGCGGCTGCAGGTGTTCCAGGACGACATACCCGGCGACGGTGCCAACGGGGTGCCACTGACCGAAACGACCTGGCAGTACGGCCCCAACTCCGAGGTCCTCTCCGAATCCCACTGCCTGGAGCCAGGCACCACCGGCTGCACGCGCTGGTCAACAACCGGCTACGGCTACACCTCCGACGGCCTGCTCTCGCGCGAGACCTCTCCCACGGGTTCGCGGCGCACGCTTGTCTACGGCGGCAGCGAAAAGCTCTATCCCTCCAGCGAAACGGTGGCCGACGGTACAAGCCTCTACAACGTATACGACCCCGGCACGGGCAAGCTCGTGCAGGCGACCGCGAGCGACGGGCGCACGAGCCGCACCGAGTACGACGGACTCGGACGACCACTGAGAAGCTGGAGCTCCGGCTTCACTATAACCGGGCCTCCCGAATCCACGGTTAGCTACACCGAGCCGGTGGCCGAGTGCGACCAGGAAGGCCAGTGCACGGGCGAGCGAGGAAACGTACTCGCCCAGGCTTGGAGGCAACCGAGCGTAATCGCCTTTTACGACGGGCTGGGCCGCGAAGTGGCAACCCGCACCGAGACAGACAGGATTGACAGCCAGCCCACAGCTGGGCTGATCAGCGGACTGAAAACCTACGATACCAGCGGCCGGGTCACAGCCGAGGCACTGCCGTTCGAAGAGAGCCTGGGCAATTCGGCCGCCCTGCTCTCGCTCGACCTGAGCTTCGCCGACACCGACCCCGACACGCACAGCCAGTGGTTCTACAATCCGGTGACAGGCAGCCTGCTCGCAACCGTCCTGCCAGGTGGCGAAACCACGTTCCACGAGCGTTCTGTGGCGGGCGTGCGCGCTGCAATCGACGCCAATATGATAGCTGGGGCGCTGCCCGGCCACGCGACCCTCGACTACCTCGACGCGCTCGGCCAGGTGACCAGGACCGAGGCCTGTGCCCGCCTGCCCGACCTCGACGCCGGCCAGTCCTGCTCTGACCAGGACCTGCTGGCGCGCAGCGACGTGGTCTACGACGCGCTTGGACGGGTTACCGAGCGATGGCTGTGGAAGCTGGAGAGCCAGCCCTTCGAGGCGGTGCTCTACGAGACCAACTGGTACGACGGACAGGGGCAGCTGGTAGCCCGATCCGAGCTGGACGCGGGTTCCGGGCAGCAGCCCGGCACCTGGCTCTACCAGCGCGACGACGAGGGGCGCGTGCAGTCCTTTGTCGACCCGGTAAACGAAGGTGCCACCCTGTCGGCCAGGCGCGGGGTCGTTGTAACCAGCTACGACAAGGCCGGCCGTGTGCGCAAGCGCAAGGGCGGCAGCCGCGCCGACAAGATCAAGCAGACCTACCGCTACACCAGGGCCGGCAAGCCCGGCGAGGGACTGGTAGAGCGGGTCAAGTCGATACGCGGAGATTCCAAGGTGAGCCGCAGGTTCACCTACAACGACCTGGGCCTGGTCGCCAGCGAATACGTCTATCTTCGTACAGGTCGCGCCAGGTCACGCCACACGACTACCTACCAGTACGACCAGTCGGGCCGCATGCTGTCGGTGGACTACCCACTTGCCGACTCCGCGGGCCGTCTTGCCACCGAACAACTGGTGACCAGTTACGATGACCTGGGCCGCCCGGTGGGTCTCAGCCTGGGTGGCCAGCCACTGGTGACCGCTGTCGACTACGACGCATGGGGCCGAATCAACAGGCTGGACTACGGCAACGGGCTGAGCGACCACCAGGAGTACCTGCCGCAGTCTGAAAACGGTTACCTGCGCTGCCTGCGTACCAGCCCGAGCGCATTCCACCAGTCCGGGGCGTCGGCCTGCGGTTCTTCGGGTTCCGACCTGCGCGCGGTCGAGATAACCCAGCGCGACGAGCTCGGCCGCGTGCTCGAACGCGTCGACCACCTGCAGCAGGACGAACTCGACGAAAGCCTGCGGGTGGGCTCGGCCGGACCGGTGACGGGCGACGGCGGCTACGACAGGCTGGGTCGCCTGGTCGAGATCACCTACCAGCAGTCAACCGCGTTCAGTCGCACCGAGCACTACGCCTACGACTCGCTTGGCAACATGGTGCTGTCCGACGGACAGGTCTTCGGCTACGACCCGGCCCATCCCCACCGCCTGGTCAATGCCGGCGGGATCCCTCTTTACTGGGACGCCAACGGCCGTCGCACGGGCAAGGGTTACTCGAGCCTCAGCTGGGACCTGGAGGGTCATCTCGCCTCGAGCACGTCGGAGACAGGCTCCGAAGTCAGCTACGCGCTCGACGAAGCTGGTGCGCGCGTGGGCAGGTACGAAGTTGCCACCGCCACCTGGTCGCACGTGTACTCTACCCACGGCGCGGGCGCGCTGTTTGAAATAGAAGACGACCAGCTGGTCCGCTACTTTCGCCTGGCAGGCCGCCTGGTGGCGGCCGACCGCATAGCCGCGCCGTCGGACCTGTCGCTGGCTCGCTACACGCAGCCGGGAAACCAGCCCGACTGGCCGCCCGCGGGCACGACAGTTTATTACCACGCCGACTACCTGGGCTCGACCCGCCTTGTCACCGACCAGGCCGGCGACCCGCTGCGCTACCTCCGCCACGACGCCTGGGGCGAAACCCTGGCCGTCTACCAGGTCCAGCCCGACGGCAGCGTCCAGGCCCAGTTGATCACCGGGTCGGGCAACCGATGGGGCTTTACCGGTCAGCGCGACGAACCCGGCCAGGGCCTGGTCGACTTCGGGCGGCGCTGGTACGACCCGGCCACGCGGCAGTTCCTGTCGCCCGACCCGGAGGGCCAGTTTGCCAACCCGCGCGCCTACGGCCCCTGGGATCCGCTTAACGGCACCGACCCCGACGGCGGATTTTTCTTCCCCGGCCTGCCCCTCGCACTAAACTGGGCGCTTACAAGCGGCATCGTAAACTTCGCGGTCACCGCGACCCAGTCGGGCGACCTGGGAGCGGGCCTGCAGGCGGGCATGATGGGCGCAATGACCGGCGGCCTGGGAGCTACCGGCATACAGGGAGCCCTGCTCAAGCCCCTGTTCACGGTGGCCGCGCTGGGCAACGCCACCGCCGCCACCGCCCTGCAGGCCACTTTCGCCCTGGCCTCGGTGGCCAACTCGGCCGCCCGGGGCGATATAGCCGGGGTTTTTCTGTTCGTCGGCGGAGCCGCCTTCGGCGAAACCTCCCACGGTGCTAAAAGCGCACAACTTGAGCGGAGGTCCTTGGCGGCCGCACAAGAAGTTGGTACTGGTGTGGCCGGTGGGTCGCCGAGTGATTCCTACTTAGCAAGCCGCCCCCTTGGTGGAGACAGCGAGTGGTTCTCTCACAATTTCATCGTCACTGATGCTGAGTACATCGGTGACCCCAACGCGAACATCGTGTCCTACGGCAACAACGCGCAAGGGAGGGTCGGTCGCGTGAATGAGAAGACCACCGGCTTCTCCGAGAGAACCTATGCTAGAGATAAAGCAGCCTGGGAGGGGTTAAAGGGATCCGCAGCCAACAATCCAAACCTCGTGGGAATTCCAGCTTCGTCTTCCGCTGTGCGATCGGCAGCGGCAGCCTTGATAGAGAACCAAGACTACTCAGCCATTTCTGGGCCTTTCGGCGCGAATAGCAACAGCGCGGCCCAGGCGGTAGCGAATCGCGCAGCAGGGTTCCCGTTGGCTATCCCAGGCGCGCCAAGAATCGCTCCGGGCGCTTGGAGCTGGCGCGAGATCCAGTTCCGGGGTAGATAAGATCGATGGAATCAGCAGGAGTTGTTAGGAATGTGGTGGTCGGGATTGGGGCGCTGATCGTGCTCGCCGTCGCGTTCCTGACCTACTCTGGAGCGGTGACTTTCTCAAACCCGCCTTGGACGAAGACGGAAGCCCACACATCTGGAACCGTGATGGGCTTCGAGATCGGTGCATCGAAGTTCGCGTGCTTTCAGCAGGCCATTGCTCTGGAGCAGCGAGGGGAGATCCGTGCGCTGGACCTCGTCGATTCTGAACCCGGCACCTACGGCGAGCGCTTCAAGGGCACGGATCTAACCCAGGCGGACTTTGACCGTGTCCGTTCATCGAACGTGTGGCGCCTCGGTCTTGTCGGAGCCAACGCATGGCTAGTGCTGACCTTCGAGGAAGATAACCTGGCTCGCGTCGAGAGAAAGGACTACCAGGGGCCGACCGAGTAGCCGCTTCATTCTTTCTCAGGTGACCCTCCTCGCCTGGAAGGAAGGCATCGATGCACCGAGAAAGCGTGGGGCCGACCGGCTCGTAAGCGCGAGCAGGTCTTCACGGGCCCCTGAGCAAACGTTCCATCATCGCACTGCGATCGGGCGTGAGAAGTTGACCCGGAGAAACGGGTGCCACCCACCATATCCCGCTCAACCCCTGAAGTTGCACCACTCGGCGCGCGCCCGGCTCTACTCGTCGGCAAACCAGTTGCCGTGAAAACCGAAGGGTACACGCCGGGGCATGGCCACCCTGGCGACCGGCCCCGCCTGCGGTCGCGTGGCGTCGAGTATCACCAGGTCGCTGCCGTCGCGCGACTTGTCGTAGGCAAAAAAGACCAGGTATCCTTCGTCTTCCCCCTCGCCGACCGGGCGCGCCTACGGCCCCTGGAATCCGCTTAACGGCACCGACCCCGACGGCGGATTTTTCTTCCCCGGCCTGCCCCTCGCACTGAACTGGGCGCTTACAAGCGGCATCGTAAACTTCGCGGTCACCGCGACCCAGTCGGGCGACCTGGGAGCGGGATGCTGGAATCGAAATCTCGACGCCGCTCGCCGCGCGGCTTGATGCCGCCCGCAGTTCGTGGATATATAGTGTCCACGAACTGCGGGCGGCACACTGCAGCGGCAGGCAGCCTCCCACGGGGAGCATATCAATATGGCCAGCGTAACACTGAGAGGAAACCCCTTTGAACTTTCGGGCACCCTGCCCGAGACCGGGCAGGCGGCACCCGGTTACAACCTGGCGGCCGGCGACCTGTCGGCGGTTACGCCCGCCACCCACAGCGGCAAGACCAGGATCATCGTCACCGTGCCCAGCCTCGACACGCCCGTCTGCCAGACCGAAACCCGCGCCTTCAACGAGAAGGCAGCCAACCTGGCCGATACCGTGGTGCTCATCGTGAGCTCGGACCTCCCCTTTGCGCAGAAGCGCTTCTGCGAAACCGAGGGACTGGAGAACGTGGTGGCCTGTTCTGATCTGCGCGATCGCGGTTTTGCCGAGCGCTGGGGCGTGGCCATAAGCGAAGGCCCGCTGCAGGGAGTGACCGCGCGGGCAGTGTTCGTCGTGGACGGCGACGACAAGCTGGTCTACAGCGAGCTGGTGCCCGAGATCGCCCAGGAGCCCGATTACGAAGCGGCCCTGGCGGCGGCTTCCTGACACCCGGCCGTCAGCGGCCGAAACGCGAGCGATCGGGACGACGCTTTTCTTTGAACGCAGCGCCCAGTTCCTGCGACTCTTCGCTCGCGTAGTAGTAAGGCGTGAGCGTGTCCAGTGCCACTCGCGACAGGCCGGGCGCACCCGCATGGCGGGCGTGGAACGATGCCTTTAGAGCGGCCAGCGCCTGGCTGCCACGGTCGGCCAGCTCGTCACACAAACCGTTGACATGATCGCGCAACGCCGCGGGCTCGATCACTTCGTTGACCAGGCCCATCGCCATTGCTTCTTCAGCCGTGTACTTGCGGTTGAGCAGCCAAAGCTCCTTGGCCTTCTTGCGACCGATAGCCTCTTCGAGGTACCAGGTGCCGAAGCCTGCGTCGAAGCTGCCCATCATCGGGCCCACCTGCCTGAAGGCAGCCGCCGCCGACGCAATCGTAAGGTCGCACATCAGTGCCAGGACATTGCCGCCGCCCACCGCGAAACCGTTGACCATGGCGATCACCGGCTTGGGCAACTTGTCGATGAGGTCGTAGAGATCCACCACCGGGAACACGGTGGAGTAGTCAAAGCCTTCCACGTCCTCGTGGTCGGCGTGGTCGCCACCGAGGCAGAAGAAGCGATCGCCTGCGCCGGTGAGCACCACGCTGCGGCAGTCGCGGTCGCGGCGTGCCGACTGCAGCGCGTCGCAGAGTTCGTCAAGAGTACGCGAGCGAAAGGCGTTGCCCGCCTGCTCACGGTTGATGGTCAGCCAGAGCGAACCGTTGTCGGGGTTACGCTCGCAGAGAATATCCTGGTAATCCATACCGCCATTTCCATCATGCGCGAACGACTGTGACCAGCGACAGCCCGGTCCAACGCGCAAACATGGCTCCGATGTCATCGCCGCCGGCCCCGGAGTCGGCCAGCTGCTGCACGGTCTGGCCGAGAGTAGCCCCCGCTCTCATGCTCTCGAGGGCCGTCGCCTCGGCCTCGCCCAGCCCCTCGGTCACCACGTCGAAGCCCGCGCGATACACGAGCACGCTGTCGGGGCGGTCAACGAGGTCGATATCAACGCTGTCGCGGTCGTAGTCACGCGCGTCGCGTATTTCCTTGATCGGCCAGTCCGAAACCACCAGCGCCGCGGCCGGTTGAAAGTCCAGTCGCAAAGATGCCAGTTGATCCTGGCCAAGGTCTTCGAGTAGCGACAGGTCGGCAGCGGCCAACCACGCGCCGTGAAAACACTCGAGCACGGCCCACTCCAGGCGCGCGAGATCGGGCACAAAAGGCAGGGCCACGCCGAGCTCATCGTCGGCAAGAAAGCCGGGCAGGTCGCGGCCGATGTAATTCAGGTTGGGCTCGTCGCGATTGATGCAGGGCAGGTACCGATGCACAAGCGAGTGAAACGCAGCGCCGCCCAGCACCGCGGCAAGGGCAGGAAAGGATTCGAGAAGCGATTCTTCCACGCGCGCGTGGTAACCGCCGGTGTAGGCCCCCACCCGGTGCAGCAGGTCGCACCCGGGCGGCGGGTCGGCCAGGTAGTCGAGCAGGCCAGCCTCTTCGCCGGTGAGCACCGCGTTGGCCATGGCCCGTTGCAGCCGAATGACTTCCTCGATCACCCGGTTTCCCCCCGGCCACCGTTTGCCGCCCGGCGCGCGGCCACGGCACGGGCCTTGTCCAGTTCCTCGACCAGCCGCTGCCACGAGGGAATGTCGGCGTCCCACTCGACCATCGAGCTGACCGGCCCCGTGAGCGAAAGCGTGTAGTCGTACAGGTCCCAGACATCGTCGCTCACGGGCCGGCTGTGGGTGTCGAACAGGTAGCCGTCCATGTCGGTAAAGCCGGCCAGGTGAATCTGTCCTACCCTCTCCGCTGGCACAGTGCGCAGGTATTCGCGTGGGTCAAAGCCGTGGTTGCATGCACTCACGTACACGTTGTTCACGTCCAGCAGTATTCCACAGTCGGCCCCGCGGGCCAGCTCGGCCAGGAACTCGGCCTCGGGTATGTCAGATGCTTTCCACGCCAGGTAGCTCGACGGGTTTTCCACGAGAATGCGGCGGCCGAGGTAGTCCTGTACCCGCGCGACGCGTTCTATGACGTGGGCAAGTACTTCCTCGGTGTAAGGAAGCGGAAGCAGGTCAAAAAGATTGCGGCCGTCCACGCGGCTGAAGCAGAGGTGATCGCTGACGATCGCCGGCTCCATCCTGTCCACGAGCCGCTTGAGGCGTTCGAGGTAGGCGCGGTCAAGCGGGTCGGGCCCGCCCAGCGACATGGCCACCCCGTGCAGGGCCAGGGGGTAATCCCTTCGCACCTGCTCGAGCACCCACAGCGGGCGCCCCTCGGTATCCAGGTAGTTATCGGTAAGGGCCTCGAACCACTGAGCACCGGCCGCGCCCGCCAACACCTCGTCATAGTGTTCGGCACGCAGACCCAGGCCGTACCCCATATGGGGGCGTTCCAGGCCTGCGCGCCTATCGTTCATGGTACCGGTCTCGCGGTAGCAGGTACCGACTCAGCCAGCGTCGGCCGTCAATCGGCCACCCTGTATCTTGAGGCAGGTCTCCTTGTCTATCTTGAGAAAACCCTGCCCCTTGCAGGCATTGTTGCCGGCGCAGGAGTATCCCTTACCACCGCAAGCGCCGGTGCCCTTGCACTTGTTTACTCCGTAGCACGGCACCTTATCGCCGCCGTCAGCCACCGCTGTGCCGGTACCACCGGCCATCGCCAGCAAGCCCGCCACGGCCGAAGCCACTAGCAGACCACTCTTGTTTATTTTCTTTGCCATTCCGCAGTCCTCCTCTGTGTTTCGTATCGTTTGTGTTTCGAGTTCTCGTTGTTCCCTGTCGTCGCTGTCTCTATTCCGAGAGCGCTCCCTCTACGTCCAGTCGTATTTCGACCTCGTCACCGACCAACAGTCCGCCGGTCTCCAGGGTCTCGTTCCAGGTCAGCCCGAAGTCTTTTCTGTCTATCGTCACGGTCGCCTTGAAACCGGCCAGCCGGTTGCCCCAGGGGTCCTTGCCCTCGCCGAGAAAAGTTACGTCGAGTTGCACGGGCCTGGTCACGCCGTGAATCGTGAGCTTGCCCTCCAGCGTGGCGCGGTTGCCCTCGACGCCCGTGACACCCGTACTCTTGAAATCAAGCGACGGGTACTTCTCCACGTTGAAAAAATCTGAACTGCGCAGGTGCTTGTCTCGTTTCTCGTTACCGGTGTCGATGCTGGCGGCCACAATACTGCCCTTCACCACCGTGGCCAAGGGGTCGGCCGGGTCGAACTCTATGCTGCCGTTAAATTCGGTGAATTTACCCTGCACGCTGGTAAACAGGTGCCTGACCGAAAAGCCTATGTTGGTGTGTGATTTCTCGGGTGTCCAGGTGGCGGCCCGGGCCGGCTGCGCGGGGGCGGCAACAAGCAGCGCTACTGCCACTGCGGCAACCCGGACAGAAAAAATCCTCGCGGGTGCCCATCTATCCATGATTACTACCGTGTTCATGTAACGCTATACGCCCGCAGGTTGGTCATAGTTACTCGCCGGGTCCGATTATTTTCGATCTGTTCCCCGCGTGACAATCCGAGCCTTCAGCGCGGGGGCATGCGCAGGGCGCCGTCCAACCTTATGGTTTCTCCGTTGAGATAGGCATTTGAGATCATGTGCAAGGCCAGCGCACCGAACTCGGCAGGGTCGCCCAGGCGGTCTGGAAACGGAATGTTCGCCGCCAGTTCACCTTTCATTTCGTCGGGCATCAGGCCAAGCAACGGCGTGTCGAAGGTGCCCGGGGCTATGGTGTTGCAACGTATTCCACTGCGCGCGAGATCGCGCGCGATCACCAGCGTCATTGCCACCACGCCGCCCTTAGAAGCGCTGTAAGCCACCTGCCCTATCTGCCCGTCGTAGGCAGCGACCGACGCCGTGTTGATAATCACACCGCGCTCACCGTTTTCGTCGGGGTCGTTGTCGAGCATGCGCGTGGCTGCCAGGCGCGCTACGTTGAAAGTGCCCACCAGGTTGATCTCGACGGTAAACTTGAAGTACTCGAGCGGCATCGGGCCCTTTTTGCCAGTGGTGCGAGTGGCGGAGCCTATGCCCGCGCAGTTGACGCAGGCGTTTACCGTACCAAAAGCTTCGGCCGTGGCATCGACAGCCGCCTGCACCTGCTCCTCGTTGGCTACGTCGGCCGGCGTGAAGATAGCGTTCTCGCCCAGTCCCTCGGCCACGGCTACGCCGTCGGAGCGGTCGAGATCAAGCAGTGCCACGCGGCCGCCCGCTTCGAGTATTTTTTCGGCCGTCGCCAGGCCCAGGCCCGAGGCTCCGCCGGTTATAATAGCCACTACATCCCCAGGCTTCATCGCTGCTCTCCCCTCGCGTGCTAACGCACGCGCTCCACGTAGCGCTGTTCCACGGGATCCACGCGGAGCATTTCCCCGGTCTCTATGAACTGCGGTACCTTGATCGTCACGCCGTTGGTCAGCCGGGCGGGCTTGGATCCACCCGAAGCGGTCGCGCCCTTCATGGGCGGCTCGGTTTCTTCGACCGCCAGTTCCACCATCTTGGGCAAACCCAGGCCGGTGGGCTCTTCGCCCACGTACTGCACGGTAACTTCCATGTTTTCTTCCAGCCACGGCGCCTCATCTTCCAGCGTGGAAGCCTGCAGGGTGAGCTGCTCGTAGTTCTCCTGGTCCATGAAGACGTAGCCGTCGCCGTCCCTGTAGAGGTACTCCATCTTGCGACCCGTGACGGCTACTCGAACAACGGTCTCGGTAGACATGTAGCGGTTTTCTACCTGCACACCGGTCAAGATGTTGCGCATCTTTGCCTGTATGACCGCGTTGCCCTTGCCCGGCGTGCGGTGCTGAAAGGTCATCACCCGGTAGGGCTCACCCTTGTGCTCAATGACCATGCCCGGCCTGAGTTCGGTAGCTTGTACTTTAGACATCCAGTTAGCGTCCTCCCGACCGGCCAAAGTTAGTAGCTGCACACCGGCGGGGCAAGCGTCGAGTTTCTTTATCGTCACGCAGACACTACTGTGCACGCAAGCCGCTCGACTGACATGGCCTGGTTCAAATTCGTAACTCGATATCCCTGGCTGGTACTGGCCGTGGCGCTGGTGGTTTCGGCCGGCAGCCTGGCTGCCGTCGCCGACCTGCGGGTCAACAATGACCCCGAGACCTGGCTGACGGCCAACAGTGCTGCCTTGGCCGCCTACCAGGAATACAAGCAGGACTTCGACAACGACGAGTACCTGGTGGTGGGCTACGCGCACCCTGAGGGTGTGCTGTCCGAGTCGGCACTGGACATGGCCGAGCGCCTGACCGAAGCCTTCGAGCAGCTCGACGGAGTGTTGCGCGTCACCAGCCTGGCCAACGTCGAAGACATACGCTCGGACGGCGACCTGCTCAGCGTGGGCCCCCTGGTCGTGCGCCCCCTGGACGACCAGCAGCAAGAAAAACTGCTCAAACGGCTGGCCACCGACCCCCTGTTTGCCCGCTCGCTGGCGAGCGCCGACGGGCAAGTGGGGGCAATGACGCTCAAGATAAAGCCCATGCCCGAGGGCGACTACCAACCACGGGTGATTCTCACCCGCCGCATGAAAGAGCTCACCGACCAGGAAGACGGCGAATTTCACCTCACCGGCGCCGTCCAGTTTGACCTGGCCATGTACGAAGCCATGGAGCGCGACGACCAGGTACTGCTGCCCGTAATGTTGGTCATCTTCTCGGTGCTGCTGGGCTCACTGTTCCGCACCTGGTCGGGTGTGCTGTTGCCCACGCTCACCGTGGGGGTGTCGGTGCTGTGGACCTTCGCTACGCTGGCGCTCACCGGCTTCACCCTCAACGTGATGACCGCCGGCCTGGCGATCGTACTGCTGGGCATAGGCGTGGCCGATTCCGTCCACTATCTCACCGAGTACCAGGAAGAACTACTGGCGGGCAGCAAGCGCGAAGACGCGATCGTGGGCGCCGGCATGGCGGTGTTTACGCCCTGCCTTTTCACCAGCGTGACAACGGCCCTCGGTTTTCTCGGGCTGCTGGTCATCGAGGTGCAGCCCATAATGGAGTTCGGGTTGTTCGCCGCCGTGGGCTCGCTCTACGCCTTCGTGGCCACCATCACCATAGTGCCCGCGGCCATACGACTGCTGCCCGAGCCACGGCGACTGGTAGCGGCCTCGCAGCAGGGTCACTCGCGTTACCTGCGCGCGTTGTTCGGATTGGTATCGCGGCAGCGCGCGCCCCTGCTGGCAGTGAGCGTCTTGTTTCTCGTGGCCGGGCTGGGCGGACTTCCCCGGGTGGAAACCGAGGCCAACTGGTACGAGTACCTGGCGCCGGAAAACCCCACGCGCATTGCCACCGACTTCGTCGAAGACAACATAGGCGGCGTTTACACGCTCGAACTGCTGGTGAGCCCCGGGCCCGAACTGGCCGACACCCCGGAGCCGATGAAGGAGCCTGGCGTCCTGCGCGCCATGAACGAGGCCTGGCGCGGCCTGCTGGCCGACCCCGGGGTGGAAAGCGCCCTTTCTCCCGTCCAGTTCGTAGAGGTCATGAACCGAACCATGCACGAGGGCGACCAGGAGTGGCTGCGCCTGCCCGAGCGACGAGACCAGGTTTCCCAGTTGCTGCTCATGTACGAAATGGACGCCCCCGACGGCGACATGTACCAGTACATGAACTTCGACTTCACGCGCGCGCGTGTGACCGGACGCGCCAGGATATCGGAAGCGTCCAACGACCAGGCGCTGGTGGCACGCGTGCGAGCGCTGGCCGACTCCATCGATGGCGCGCGCGTGGAGCCCACCGGCATCGTCATGCTGTTCAGCGACATCGAACACCACATGATACGCGGCATGGTGCTCGGGTTCTCGGTGGCGCTGATGGCCGTGAGCGTGATGATGGTACTGGTGCTTCGCAGCCTGCGCCTGGGACTGCTGGCCATGATACCCGCCATCCTGCCGTTGAGCTTCGTGCTGGGCATGACCGGATGGGCCTCCCGACCGCTGGGCCCGATGGCGGTGATGATGGCCAACGTCGCCTTGGGCGTCGCGGTGGACAACGCCATACACTTGCTCACCCGCTACCGGCGCCTGCGCGCCTCGGGTAAGGAAGTAGCGACGGCCATAGAAGAGAGCGTTACCGTGGTGGGCCGGCCGGTTCTCTACACGGCCATCGTACTGTGCATGTCCTTCGTGGTACTGGGGTTCTCGGACATGGTGCCCACGCGGGCCTTCGGGCTGATGACGGCAATGGTGCTGGCAGGCTCCCTGGGTGGCGCACTCGTCACACTGCCCGCCACAGTGCTCATGGCCGACGAGCACCTGGGCAGTGGAGGGGCTGAGGCCCGCGGCGGCGAGGCCTGAACGCGCCGACCGCGTCGCTCAAACCCGACGGCTTCGACTTAATCCGTAGCGCGCCCTAGTATCGACTGGCGGGCGCCACCATGGATTTCGAGACACTGCTCTACCAGACCGAGGACCGCGTGACCACGATCACGCTCAACCGACCCGAACGTCGCAACGCCTTCAACAGCTTGATGGCCCGCGAGCTCGCGCAGGCCTGGCAGGCGATCAAGGACGATCCCGACACGACCTGCGTCATACTGACCGGCGCCGGCGAAAAAGCCCTGTGCACGGGCGTGGACGTGGAGGCGGTGGTAGCCGAAGGCGGCTTTGATCGCACGGGCCCTCCGGCCGAGGACACGCCCTTCCTGCACATCACCGCCATACAGAACGCCTGCTGGAAACCGGTCATCACGGCCGTCAACGGCATGTGCTGCGGCGGCGGGCTGCACTTCGTGGCCGACAGCGACCTCATCGTCGCCGCCGATAACGCCACCTTCTTCGATACCCACGTCAAGCTCGGTGTCATCTCGGGCCTGGAGCCCGTGGGCCTGGCCCGGCGCATACCGCTTGAGGCCGTCATGAGACTGGCGCTGCTCGGAGGCTCAGAGCGCATGGCCGCCGAGCAGGCACTGGCTGTGGGACTGGTCGGCGAGGTGGTGCCCCAGGCCGAGCTCATGCCCAGGGCACGCGAGCTGGCCACCACGATAGCCCAGCACTCGCCCACCGCGCTGGCCCGCTCCAAGCAGGCCATCTGGCAGAGCCTGCAGGTGGGCCTGGACGAGGCATTGGAAAACACCTGGCAGACCATACGCCAACACACAGCCCACCCCGATCACTCCGAGGGACCGGCGGCCATGGTCGAAAAACGGCAGCCGCGCTGGGCCCCCTACGACGGTAAGTAGACCGGGCACGGGGCGATACACAAGGCGATGTACGAAAAAATTTCCTACGAACTGGCCGAGGGCATAGCCACCATAACGCTTGACCGCGCCGACAAGCTCAACGCATACACGCCCGAAATGGGTGAAGAAATAGTCGATGCCTTCTCGCGCGCACGCGACGACGACCTTGCGCGGGTGGTAGTACTGACCGGTCGTGGCCGGGCCTTCTGCGCCGGCGTGGACCTTGACTACATGAAAGAGCACATGGCCGGCCGCAAGGGCGGGCCCGGGCCCGCCCTGGGCCAGGAGTCTTTCGTACGCGAGTTCCCCCTGGAGCTGCTCTCGTATGCCAAGCCGGTTATCGCGGCCATCAACGGCGACGCCTTCGGTGTCGGGGTCACGATGACTCTTGCTTGCGACGTCCGGCTGGCGGCCGACGGCGCCCGCCTGGGTCTTAACTTCACCGGCCTGGGCATGCTACCGGGCCTGGGCAGCACGCAGCTGTTGCCACAGCTGGTCGGTACGTCCAAGGCGCTTGAATGGGTGCTGTCGGGAGCGGTGATAAGCGCTGGCGAGGCCGGCGCGGCGGGACTTGTGCAACGGGTTGTCGCTCCCGACCGCCTGGCCGACGAAGCGCACGCACTTGCCGGCTCAATGGCGGAGAAACGCCCCGAGGTACTGGCGGCTGCCAAGCGCGCACTTCGACAGGGCCCCGCTTCGACCATGGCCGAGGCAATGGAACGCGAACGCGCGCTCAGCACCGAACTGTCCTCGCGCAAAAAATGAGGCTCACCCGCTCGGCAGACGACGAGGCCTTCATGGGCCCCGCCCGCTGCGACCTGGACAGCCTCGGGCAACTGCTTTTCAGCGACTAGAGGCCTTTGCGGGGCCGATCCTGTTCTTGACGCACCCTTGCCCAGCGACAACACTGGCCGACAAAGCCGACGGCCTCGATTCCAACAGCCTGGAGTAAAAAACAATGGCCAGTAATTTCACCCAACGCGCATTCGTCATTGGAGTTGGCATGACCAGGTTCGCCCGCTGCGACAGCGACGCCAAGGATCTCGCGCGCGGGGCCTGCGTGGTTGCCATGTACGCCCGCGCGTGACCGACTGAACCGTGGGCGTTCCGACAATCCCAATGGAGGCTTAAAGGTATGGCCCTGCTTGAAGGAAAGATAGCGATCGTGACCGGCGCTGGCCGCGGCATAGGCCGCGGCGAGGCAATCGAACTTGCCGCCCACGGCGCGCGCGTTGTAGTCAGTGACCTCGGCACCGACTCCGGTGGCCAGGGCAGTGACGACAGCCCTGCCGCGGAGACCGCCAGCCTCATCAAGGCGGCCGGCGGCGAAGCGATCGTCAACAATGCCAACGTATCGTCCTGGAACGACACCGAGGCCTGCGTAGCCCAGGCCATCGACACCTGGGGCGGACTGGACATCGTCGTCAACAACGCGGGCATACTGCGCGACGCCTCTATAGTGAAGATGACAGAGGACGACTTCGACAGCGTGATCGCCGTACACCTGAAGGGCACGTTCAACATGACCCACCACGCGTGCGTCTACTGGCAGGCCGAGTCCAAGGCCGGCCGGCCGCGCCGGGCCGCGATCGTAAACACCGTCAGCTCGGCGGGCCTGCAGGGTAACAAGGGGCAAGCCAACTACGGCGCCGCCAAGGGAGGCATTGCTTCGCTCACCATGATCACGGCGCTGGAGGGTAAGCGCTACGGCCTGCGAGCCAACGCGGTGGCACCTGGTGGAGCTACGCGCCTTGTCACCGAAACCTTCGAGGGCATGGAAACGCTGGAGGCCAACGAAGTCGGCGAAGAATTCAGTCGGCTCAACCCCGGGAACTCGGCACCGGTGGTGGCGTGGCTGGCCAGCGACGAAGCCTCGCACGTTACCGGGCAGGTCTTCCGCGCGGTGGGCGACGAAATAGCACACTACCGCTCGTGGCAACTGGGCTCACCCGTAAAAGCAGGAAAGGATCCCCAGCGCTGGGACGCGCGTCGCATTGGCGACGCCGTCGCCACCGACATTTTCGGCAGCAGCGTAGCCGGCCTCAAGATGGGTAGCTGAAGCAGCGAAATTGCCATGGCAGGAATAAGTTCTTACGGCGCCTACGTACCACCCCACCGGCTTTCCCTGGACGCCCTGTCCGGCCGTGCGCCGCGCGACGGCGGTCCCGAAAAAGCGGTGGCCTGGAACGACGAGGACAGCGTCACCATGGCGGTGGCGGCCGGTGCTGACTGCCTGGCCGGGTTTTCCCGCGAGCGGGTCGACGCGCTCTACTTCGCGTCGACCAGTTACCCGTTCAGGGAGAAACAGGGCGCGGCACTGATCGCGCGAGCGCTGGACCTCGGGCGTGAGCTGCAGGCCACCGACTACTCGAACTCGCTGCGCGCCGGCACGACCGCCCTGCGGGCAGCAGCCGATGCCGTCGACGCGGGTTCGGCCACGTGCGTCCTGGTCATCGCGTCCGACTGCCGAATGGGTGCCCCGGGTTCCGGACTGGAGCGCAACAGTGGCGACGGCGCGGCCGCGTTCCTGGTGTCTAAGGATTCGGCCATAGCCACCATGGACGCTTCTCGATCTGTCACCGACGAGATCGTCGACGTGTGGCGCAGCGAGGGAGATGACTTCGTTCACAGCTGGGAAGACCGCTTCGTCGTGCAGGAAGGCTACGCGCCTCGCATGGCCGAGGCGGTCGATGGCCTGCTGGCCGACGGCGGCGACTCGGTAAGCGACTACGACAAGGTCGCCCTGTACGGCCCCGACCACCGCAGCCGGGCGGGCGTCGCACGCACCCTCGGTCTTGCCGAGGGGCAGCTCACCGACGCTTTCTTTGGTCGCCTGGGCAACGCCGGAGTGGCCTTCGCACCCCTGCAACTGGTAGCCGCGCTCGAGAACGCACGACCGGGCAAGCGTATACTGGTAGCCAACTACGGCGACGGCGCCGATGCACTCGCGCTCAAGGTCACCGACGGAATAGAGCAACTGCCGGCACGACGAGGAGTGGGGTGGCACCTGGAAAGGCGACAACCGGTGGCCGACTACGCCCAGTATCTCAAGGCCAGGGACCTGGGGACAAGCGAGTGGGAAGCCCAGGCAGGACCGGGACTTTCGGCTACCGTCCACTTCCGCGAGCGCGACAGCAACCTCGCTTTCTGTGGCCAGCGTTGCCGCTCCTGCGGTGCCGTGCAGTTTCCCATCCAACGCGTGTGTGAAAGCTGCTTCGCCCGCGACGATTTTGAAGGGACCCGCCTTTCGGACCGCAGCGGGAAGCTGGTGACCTGGACCTTCGACTATTTTTTCCCCACGCCCAGCCCGCCCACGGTAGCAGGCATAGTGGACATCGAGGGCGCGCGCGTGCACATGCAACTGGTCAACTGCGTACCCGACGACGTCAGCCTCGGCATGCCGCTGGAGTTTGAGTTCCGCTGCATGCACCGCGCGGGCGGGCGACCGAACTACTACTGGAAAGCAACGCCGGCCGCCGAGCCGGCAACAAGCGGGGGCCGGTAATGGGCAAGGATGCGCTTCGCGACAAGGTGTCGATAGTGGGTGTTGGCTGCTGCCCCTTTGGCGAGAACTGGGATCAGTCTCCGTCCGACATGATCGTAGACGCCGCCTACGAGGCCTACGCCGACGCGGGCATAGACGAACCACAGAAAAGAATAGAGGCTGTATTCACCGGCAGCCTCTACACTACGCAGGGCCCACACGAGTGCGCCGACGCGCTCAAGTTGTTCGAGCGACCGGTCAGCATGGTCTCGAATTACTGCGCCACCGGCACCGACGCGTTTCGCTACGGGGTGATGTCTATCGCCTCGGGGCTGTAC
>Ga0114934_10000677_pt1 | contig 21613 bp, 15 predicted proteins | sample 4SBtaG_2_FD_99695 | JGI IMG/M metagenome (GOLD analysis project Ga0114934, IMG submission 99695) | Deep subsurface microbial communities from Kolumbo volcano to uncover new lineages of life (NeLLi) - 4SBTROV10_white metaG | ecosystem: Environmental > Aquatic > Marine > Volcanic ...
ACCTTAAGCACTCTTCTTGATTCTTCTATAAAGGATGTCGAGATAACTCTTCTATGAGGTTTTTTATCCCAGGGAACAGGAAAATGCACATAGATTTTTCCAACAATATTCGATGGAACCAGTTCCATAAAGAGCCTTGCATCATAATTGAGTAACAAAAGATTATCTATTTTTTGGATATTAATCTGCTTTAAAACCTGTTCAATTGATGGTGGATATATCTCAAGCCCTATAAACAAAATATTTGGATTTTTGCGTGCTTGATGGAGAAGATGACGCCCTGAACCAAACCCGACTTCTATGCGAATCTCTCTATCTGTTGGAAATTCAGAGGCAAAATAGTCAATATCTTTTAAAGCACTCACCTCTTGAAGATGAACATTTTTCTCATGTTCGGGTACATTTGAAGTAAGTACATGTAAGTTTGTCATTTTTGCAAAACTAAGTAGTGCTTTATGGACATTGTATAGAGATGCCGGTCGTGTCAACTTATCAGATTTTAAAAGATTTCTTCCATCTTCCTCTTTTGCGATAAGAAAAAAACTATCCCCATCTACCTTCGCTGCAATTAACCGCTCATCCTTGTGATGATGATTCTGTGCAACAAAATCAAATGTTACATCCTTATAAGTTTGAGGTAGTTCAAACTCATTAAATTTTTCTACATGTAAGTGTGGCATTAAAGTCCATTCAAGTCTAGATTTTGTGAGTGTACTACGACACCGTTTTCATTTGAAGGTGTGACAACGACCTCTTTTTGAGGTTGTACATCCTCTTGCACCTCTATTCTTTGAGACTCCGGCACCTCCACCGTAACTTCCATACTCGGTTTTGATTGCACACCATATTTATCAACTGCATAAACTTTATAGTAGTATGTTCCACCTGCAACAATATTCTTATCAACCATTCTTTGTGATGTTATGCCCTTGTAGTCGTGTGATTCTTTATCAAAAAAACTTTTTTTATAAACTCTATTTACCATATAGCGTACTGTTCTTTGATCAATCTCTTTCCATGAAATTTCTATTCTACCATTTATGAGTTTTGCTTCAACAATTGCCGGTGCATTTGGTTTTGCAAGCGTGATACCTTGAATAGAGTATTTATCATAATGACTCTCAAGTCCATCTTTGTCAACAACACTCACTCTATAAAAGTACTGTTTGCCATCTTCTTGAATTTTATCACTGTAGCTATTCTCTTTAAGCTGTGCTATAACAGAGTAGTGTCCATTTACATCTTTAGAACGATACACATTGTAGTGCATAAAATCTTTAGCAGTTGAACGATTCCAAGTCAATTTAATCTGCTTTGGTAAATTTGTTGTTGCATGAATATTTTGAACCTCTTGAGGAAGTGGTTTTGTAACAACTTTTACAACCCTGCTCGGTGTTGATATGATGCCATCAAATGTTTTTACGCGAACACGATATTTATAAACAGTTGAATCTTTCAAGTCTGTGTCAATATACTCTGCATTAAGTCTTCCATCTACTCTATCAAGTTCATCCCATTCAGGGTCACTGAGTGTACTTCTTTCAATAATATAGGACTCAACTTTCTTGTTTGAATGTGGTCTCCAGAGTATCTTTGCACTTCTTGGCATACCCGTAATACTCTGTATCCATGAAACAGACTTTAATACAGGCAAAGATGTAATACTTACTGTTTTACTTGGTTTTGATTCTGCATTTGCACTAAAAGTTTTAAAAATATAGTTATATTTCGTATCTGGAGTTATCTCTTTATCTAAAAAATGTGTCTGAAATCTGTTCTGTATAGTTTTATAAAAATTCCCTCTTGCTTCATCTGCATGCTTACCGGATAGAACATCTTTATAGATATAAATCCCTTTTACTCTTGGATCTTTGATACTTCGCCACTCAAACGCAATACTATTCATATCTGCTATAACACCACTATGTGTCAACTCTATTACCGGTAATGTATCATCTATTACAACTTCATCTTTTGGTTTTGGTGTAATACCTCCGCATCCGCTAAATATCAGTAGGGAAGCTGTTGCTAATATAGCTACTGTCAATAACCTCATTCAAAATCTCCAAATTAAATTTTTTATTTATATAGTCATTCATTGTTGTGTCCAAATCGGCGACGAAAGAGAGCATTTTTTTTGTCGTTGGATGAACAAAATATATCATGTAAGCATGAAGCAAAATTCGTTCCGATTTCTCTGTTTTTGGGCTTATCGCGTAGATATGATCACCTATAATATGACGATTTATACTCTCTAAATGAACACGGATTTGATGTGTTCTTCCAGTAAAAAGTTTACATGCAATAAGTTGATTTTTTTCATCATGAGAAAGTGCTAAATTTTTAAATGCTGTTTTAGCATACTTTCCATGCTCTAAGCCAGAAGCCATCTTTAAACGATTGTGTGAACTTCTACCAATATTTGCCTCTATCACGGTGATATCATCTTTTAATGGTGGAGTTACAACAGCAAGATAGTATCTCCCCATACTTTTATCTTGGAGCTGTAATGATAAAAATTCATGTGCTTTATTATTTTTTGCCACAACCATCGTTCCGCTTGTGCCTTTATCAAGTCTATGAACGATACCATGTCTCTCCTCTCCACTTATCGTTGAGAGTCTAATACCTTTATGTTTAAGCCAATCAACCAATGTAGCTTCCTTAACACTCGGAGCGGGATGTACAGTCACTCCACTTGGTTTGTTAATAACCAAAACATCATCATCTTCATACAAAATTTCAATATCAAAATCAACTTCCAAAGCCTCTTCCTTTTTTGCTAAAGGAAAAACAACTCTTACATTTTGATCAATTTTGAGTTTGACACCAGGACGTGATACTTGTTTATCATCTATAAACACAGTTCCAAGTTTTATTAACTGTGCTATTTGAGAACGAGTTTGCCCTATCTGAGATGACAAAAAAGTATCTAGTCTCTCTATATTCTCGCAAATATAGATTTTTTCTTCTTCCATTATGTCCCTTTGTGATACAATTTTATAATTTTTTTAGGAGTTACAATCTTGTGGAGATTTGATAAGAGTATTTTAACACAATTTGACTTTTTTTCCATTATATTACTAATTCCATTGATATTTATGTCACATTGGCTCATAGGAGAAGCTGTTCCGGCCCTTGCTCAAAAACAAGAAGCGTATGTTGCTGTCTCATTAGTTGTTTTTTTTGCGATATTTATACTACCGATAAGACGTATGAATTGGCTCATACCACTTATTTACTGGATTAATATAGCACTTTTATTGGGCGTTGAGTTTTTTGGCCACTCAAGACTCGGTGCACAACGATGGATAGATATTCCCTTTATTAATGCTACTATTCAACCCTCAGAGTTTGTAAAACCGGCACTTATCCTGATGCTGGCATATCTCATCCACAAAAATCCTCCTCCTATAGATGGATATAAACTCAAAGAGTTTACAAAAATAAGTTTTTACATCCTTTTACCTTTTCTTTTAATAGCAAAAGAACCCGATCTTGGAAGTGCTTTAGTCCTTGCACTTATTGGTTTTGGAGTTCTCGTTTTTATAGGTGTATATTGGAAAATTTGGGCAACAATTTTTACAGTTATTCTACTTGTCTCGCCGCTTGCATATAAATTTTTACTCCATGATTATCAAAAAACAAGGATAACAGACTTTTTAAGTGAAAAACCCTCTTATCACGTCAAACAATCTATCATCGCAATAGGTTCAGGCGGATGGACAGGGAAGAGTAAAGAGGATGCCACGCAAACACAAATGAAGTTTTTACCAATTGCTACAAGCGACTTTATTTTTGCTTTTGTGGTCGAGAGAACCGGTTTTTTAGGGGCTTTACTGCTTATCTCTATTTATGCAATGCTCATTGTACATCTAATGAGTTTAAGTATCTTTAATAAAGATTACTACATAAAAGTTGTTACTATCTCCATATCATTTATGATATTTATCTACATGGGAGTGAATATCTCAATGACGATGGGATTTGCACCTGTTGTAGGAGTACCACTGCCAATGTTTAGCTATGGAGGCAGCAGTTTTTTAAATTTCATCATCCTTTTTGCAATTATGCAAAATCTTATAACATTTCGTTATAAAGATATGTATGATACAAGAGGAACTAAAAGTTTTCTTTAAACTCTTAGCATCCATTTTTTAATACGATAAAAAAACATTTCTAATTTAATAAAACCAATCTGTAAAAACTTGGGGGTGTTCATTTTTTTCTCACTCATCTCATAATTATATTTTAATTGAGTACAATTATAAGCACTCTATAACAACCATTTCAAAAATATTGCAATTTGCAAAATAAACTTGATAACTTATAATCCTCTACCACCTGATTTGAAACTTAAGTTCTAAATAAAAGTTTAAATAACTGTAATAGTTGACTCCTATTATTTGTTAAATTATATATCTATTAATTTTAAACTATTACCTATACTTTCATCAAGAAATATACATAAATCATCTTTATCATGTATAGCTTTTAAATAATCATCTCTATGCTCATTTTCAATAAGAGGTGGAACAATATTATTTTGTATAGCTTGATATGCAATTATTAATCTTCCCACTCTTCCATTGCCATCGGCAAATGGATGCACTCTTTCAAATAAAATATGAAATTCTGCAATATCTTCTAAACTCATATTATTACTATTAAACCTATAAAGCAGGTTTTCTATCTCATTAGAAATTTTATTTGGTGCTGATAACTTTACATCTACACCTTTTATGTATCTTTCATCTAATCTGTATGCTCCAACAGGTTTAGAAACATATTCAGGTGCTACATGTAAAGCATTTTCAAACATAATTGCATGAATATCTTTAATAAAACTGCTATCAATGATACTTTCTTTATTTGATGCTTCACGAATTATGACATCGTAAGCTTTTGCAAAACCTAATATTACAAGTTGTTCACCAAGTGGCTTATGTCCCGCAGTATGTCCCAGTTCTAGTAATTCTTTAGTTTCCCCAAATGAAAGTGTTGTACCTTCCATTGCATTTGAATGATGAGTAATTGATATTCTTAGTTGTCGAAAAAGTTCTTCTCTTTGTTTTAGACTTAACTCATTGAGTTTTTGCATATTATTTATCCTATCATCTTACGCTTTCACTCTTTTAAAATAACTTACACTCAATGGTGCCAAATCTATTTTTAACATATTTTCTCGTCCATGGCACTCTTGTTTTGTTGATTTTATACTCTTTGGATTTGCAGCACCTAAACCACCAAAAGCTTCATCTTCAGAACAAAATATTTCTTCATAAACTCCTTTAGAGGGAAGACCTATCTCATATCCATTATGAACTTTACCTGAAAAATTACACACTATTATAAGAGGTTTTCGATTTTTAGCACCTTTTCTGATAAAAGAGATGACATTTGCTTGGTAATCTCTCTCGTCAATCCACTCAAATCCATCTGTATGCGTATCATGTCTATGTAGGGCAGACTCATTTTTATAAAGTTTATTTAAAGTTTTTACCAGTTCTTGCATCTGTTTATGCTCTTGTTGTTCTACTAAATGCCAATCCAAACTCTGTGTATAATTCCACTCTGCAAACTGTGCAAACTCTCCACCCATAAAAAGGAGTTTTTTACCGGGATGTGCTATCATAAGTGAAAAAAGTGCTCGTAAATTTGCAAATTTTTGAGGATTTTCACCCGGCATTTTATTAATAAGGGAGCCTTTCATATGAACTACTTCATCATGACTCAAAGGTAAAATATAGTTCTCTTTGTACATGTAAACAAAACTAAATGTTAAATGCTCGTGATGATGTTGGCGAAAATAGGGATCAAATTTCATATATTTTAAGATATCATGCATCCATCCCATATTCCATTTGTAATCAAATCCCAATCCTCCATCACTTACAGGAAAACTCACTTTTGAGTAATTTGTAGACTCTTCAGCTACCATGATAATATCATTATACTCATCTTGTACAGCACTGTTCAATTCACTCAAAAACTGTACTGCTCCGCGATTAACATTACTTCCATCTTCATTTGGTATCCACTCACCCTCTTCTCTTGCATAATCTAAATATAACATCGACGCAACACCGTCAACTCGTATGCCGTCAAGATGGTACATCTCTAACCAAAAAAGAGCAGAACTTCCTAAAAAGGCACGCACTTCATTTCTGTCATAGTTAAATATTGCACTGCCCCACTCTGGGTGATACCCTTTTCGTGGATCTTTATGTTCATATAAAGAGGTTCCATCAAAATTCATAAGACCATGTCCATCAGTAACAAAATGTGACGGAACCCAGTCCAAAATCACACCTATACCGCTTTTATGCATAATATCTACAAACTTCATAAAATCATGAGGTGTTCCATATCGAGCTGTTGGCGCAAAATAACCCGTAACTTGGTATCCCCATGAGCCCTCGTAAGGAAACTCTGTTATTGGCAGCAACTCGACATGTGTAAAATTCATCTCTTTTACATACTCTGCTAATTCATATGCTGACTCTTCATAGGTTAAAACACGGTTCCCCTCTTCAACTTTTCTTCTCCATGAGCCTAGATGCACTTCATAGATAGATATTGGAGATTTTTGCGAGTTATTTTTATGACGATTTTTCATCCATTTTGCATCATGCCATTTATAAGCATCAAGTTTATACACTTTTGATGATGAGTTTGGAGCAACCTCTGCATAAAATGCATATGGATCGGCTTTATCAGGATTTGCATTATGTTCGTGAGTTTTTATATAATACTTATAAGTCATTTCTTCTGTTATACCAACAATAAAGCCTTCCCAAATTCCCGAATCATCTTCTCTCTTTTTTAAAGGGTGTGCATCCAAACTATAATTGTTAAAATCGCCTCTTACATGTACAGCCTCTGCATTTGGTGCCCATGTTGCGAAGTAAACACCCTCTTCTCTATCTCTTTGCATAAAATGAGAACCAAATTTTTCATACAGTTTATAGTTTTTTCCCTCTTTAAATAGATAAATATCATATTCACTAAAACGGGTTATATCATAAAATATTGCATATTTTTGCATTGTTATTACTCCTTAAGAATGTTTTTTTTCTAAGATATATTGGTATATATCTATATACTCTTTAGCTGCATCATCCCAACCAAAATGACTGTTCATAGCACGCTGTTGCATCTGCTTAAATGCTTCACTGTTTTCATAAAAAGTTCTTACGGCCCAGACAACAGTATGATAAAGTGCTTCTTGTGAAGCTTCAAAAAATTTAAAGCCATTTCCCTCATGGTGATGTTCATCAAAATTGATTATCGTATCATCCAAACCACCTGTTGCTCTTACTATCGGCAGAGTTCCATAAGCAAGACTATAAATTTGATTTAATCCACACGGCTCAAAAAGTGAAGGCATCAAAAAGAGGTCACTTCCAGCCTCTATCTTATGTGCTAGTTCATCTGAGTAGCCTACATGTAAAGCAAAGTTTGGACGCTGATAAGAGACTTTGGAAAAATACTCTTCTGCCCATTTTTCACCAGTTCCCAACATAACAACTTGCACATCCATATCCAATATTCCATGCAGTGAACCAGCAATAAGTTCTATCCCTTTTTGCTCTGCAAATCTTCCGACAAAGCCTATAACGGCGACATCATCACGCTCTTGGAGTCCAAAATATTTTTGTATATCTCGCTTACACACTTGTTTTCCGTCCATATTTTTACTGCTATATTTTTGAGCGATATAATCATCTATAGATGGGCTCCATTCATAATAATCAACACCATTTAATATTCCATACACTCTCTCTTCATGCGCTTGAATATGACGTTCAAGTCCAAAACCAAACTCATGAGTTTGTATCTCTTGTGCATACTTCTTTGAGACAGTTGTTACTGCATCAGCATGGGCAATACCACCTTTTAAAAGATTTACCCTATGATAACTCTCAAGTTCATAAGAGTTAAAGTGTTCCCAACCCACTTCCATAGCATCCACAATATGCTTCTCAAAATTTCCTTGATGTTGCAGATTGTGAATAGTGAGAACCGATGCTGCATTTGCAAAGTCATGTACAAATCTTGTTTTTTGAAGAAGTGGTAAAGCAGCAGTATGCCAATCATTTGCATGAATTATATCTGGTGTAAAATGTAACAATTTACATAACTGTAAAGTAGCTTTTGAGAAGAAAATGAATCGAATATCATTATCACTATAAGCACCACTATCATCCTCATAGAGACCACCTCTTCCAAAAAAACCCTCATGGTCTATAAAATATATATCAACATCACTCTTTGGCAATTTAGTTGTATATACAGCTGCCCACAACTCACCTAAATTTCCCATAGAAACACCTAGTGGCTCTTGAAGTTTTGTCAATTTTTCTTTATCAATCTTATAATACCTTGGCATTACAACTTTGATTTCATGACCTAATTTCTTGAGAGCTTTTGGTAGTGCTGCAGCAACATCTGCCAAACCACCAGTTTTTGCAAATCCAGCAACTTCAGATGCTGCAAATAAAATATTTAACTTTTGTTTCATTGTATGCTATCCTTTTCTCTATCTCGTATTATATCTACTAATTGAATATTTAAGATTACAATCTCTTACGAGAGTATCTGTTTATAAAGTTTAAAATACTTTTTAGCACTTGAGACGAAAGAAAAGTCACATCTCATATTTGTATCTATCATCTTTTTAAACTTTTGTTGTTCCTCTTTTAAAAGAAGGGCTCGTTTGACAGCCTTAACAAGAGCTTTTTTTGTAAATTTTTTGAAAACCACTCCACTGCCGCATGGAAATTTAGTTTTTGACTCTTTTACACTATCTTTAAGCCCTCCAACACTATGAACTATAGGAACAGTTCCATAATGCATTGCTATCATTTGATTTAAACCACATGGTTCAAATCTTGATGGCATCAGTAAAAAGTCTGCTGCTGCATATGCCTCATGTGAGAGCAGGTGATTGTAACCATTGATAAAACAAAAGTTTTTATACTCTTTTGTATATTGGTCGAGCTCTTTTACAAATTCACCCCCGCCATCACCCATAATGACAAGATTGAAATTTTCAATGAGCAGAGAGTCTAAAGACTCTATAAGCAGGTCAACACCCTTTTGTTCCACCAGTCGAGTCACCATAATCACAAGTGGTTTTTTATTGCCCTTGAGTGCTATTTTTTTTAAAAAAGCACTCCTGTTTTTTGCCTTATTAACAAGACTATTCTCATCAAAAGCATATAAAATATTTTTATCTGTTTTTGGATTAAATATTTCATAGTTGATGCCATTGAGAATACCGCTTATCTTTTCTTTATTATAAGCTAGAAAACCATCAAGTCCACAACCATACTCTGGAGTTAAAATCTCTTTAGCATAACTTGGACTCACCGTTGTTACTTTGTCACTATATTGCACTCCCGCTTTTAAAAAATTCACCTTTGAATAAAACTCTAAACCATCAAGGGTAAAATAGCTCTCATCAATACCAAGTTTATACAAAGACTCTTTTTCAAAAACACCTTGATATGCAAGATTGTGAATAGTAAAAACAGTTTTTATATCTAACTTTTTCATCTTTATAAAAAGAGCCGCTAAAGCTGTGTGCCAATCGTTGAGATGTAAAATATCTACATGGAGCTGTTGAGCCAACTCCACAATAGCCATACAAAATATCCCAAAGCGTATATCATTATTACTAAAATCACCCTCTTCATCACCATACATATATTGTGTGTCACTTAACAATGGTGCTTTTACAAAATAGTTTGTAATATTATTTACTACATTTGAGTAAATCTCTATCTTATAGTTTATACCTGCAAGTTCAATTTCAAAGCTACGAAAGAGTTCCACAGTGCTTCTGTCTAAAAATCCATAGAGCGGCATCACTCTAGTAATAGCAACAAAAGTTTTTAAAGCATTTGGAAGTGCATCAGCTACATCTGCCAAACCTCCACTTTTGGCATATGGAAAAATCTCACTTGAAGCAAAAAGAAGTTTTTTCAATGTGACATACCTCTTAGCAACTCCGCACTCTCCTCTGGAGAAACACTATTAATAAGCATCCCCGTTGCAACTTCAAAACCTCCAAGTCTGTATATTCTAGGAGTGATTCGTATGTTAAATCGATAATTTTTATCCATATAAGGCATATAAAGCTCATTTTCAAAATTTTCATTGAGTGGTGCTATATGAAAGTACATGTTATAATCAAAACGACCCAATTGACTTTGCAACATTGTAAAAACATTTTTAAGAATAACGGAGAGATCAACTACCTCTTTACGACTGCAAAGCTTTAAAGTCGAAATATTTTTCGTCGGTGCTATCATAACCTCAAAAGGGTAAGCACTTGCATAGGGGCAATATGCGACAAAACTCCCTACAGTATCAATAATTCTACTTTTCGCATTGAACTCATTTTGAACTATATCTTCGATAATTCCTCGACCATGCGCGCGATAATATTCTAAATTTCTTTGTAAAAAAGATATCTCGTTTTTTGGCATTATTGGAAGTGCCAAAATTTGAGTATGCGGGTGATCTTGCGTTGCACCGGCATTTAAACCAAAATTTTTAAATATACTCAGAGAAACAAGTCTTGCATCTTTATGTAGATCATCACTACGAATAATCAATGTTCGTAACCAATCTTCAATATTTGGCAGATCCAAATCACTCATATCACAATCATGACAAGGAGAGTCTATCAGAATTTCATGAGCACCGACACCTGCAATTGATTCAAATATACCCTCAATTTTTGAGTGCTGTTCAAGCTCAATCTGTACAGCTTTATAAAGATTTGGGACAACTCTCGTTTTCCACGAAGCTCCACGAGAGTCACTACTTTTAAGTGAAAAAATCTCTTTTGGTGTGAGTGCTTCATTGCCTTCACAAAAAGGACATGTAACTTCTCGTTTTTTTTGATATACACTCCCTAAATTTGGTCTATGCAATCTCTCTGGAGCAATCAGTACATATTGATTACTCATCCTATCCAATCGTATTTCAGACATCAGCTAACTCCAAAGATATATTAAATTCAAATTCCAAACTATAAACAATGGTAAAGATAAAAGAGATTCCTTGTATTACCTTTTCAAAACCGTGTTCATTTTGTGAAACAGTACATGTTTTAGAGGCAAAAACCCTGGATTTTTGATTTGTTTTGAGTAGTAACACTTTATTTGTAAAATCATCAACAATATGAATTGTATCACACTCTTCTAAAGTGAGTCCATCTGCAACATAACTGCCATTGAAAGTTACTTTATCAGGATGTGCAAAGTGTAAATTCATCTCACAGGCATAAAAAAGTTTTGCATCGTATTGGCTTTTAAATTGTGTATTCAAGAGTATAGAGTTATCAAAAAATGCATACTCTTTTTCCATTATAGCTTTATACTGTTTATCTAAATATATTCCACCATCTCGAACAAATCTATTTTTTTTCTTTTGAAATTCAAATGGCTGATTTGCGAAATCTCCAATCTCTCTAAAGTTTACATGTCCAAAGCTTTTAAGAGAAAAAGGAGCATCACTAAAGTGATCTATGAAAGAGTATTTTGGATGCCAATCATAGATAAGACTTTTCTTTAAATCTTCATCTATTTCTATAGAATCATTATGGATAGTGGCAATGGCATCATCGCTATGACTCTCTTCATGTTTGATTGGCTGTGGATGGATTATTTTATCATGATAGGCTTCTTCTCGTCTCATAAGAGTATTTTGCCAATTAAAGAGCCTGTCCAAAGAGCCAAATTCTATCATTTGCCCACCATGTTTACTTGAAAAGGCAACACTCAAATTTTTTGTTCTCACCATTAATTCATTTGAGCCATCTTTATCTATATCAAAAAATTTTGTTTTTATCTTTTTCACATGCAATGACTTTTCTATAGCAAGTAGATATTTATAGGCATTATCTCTTAAATTTGGCAGATATAAGCCGCCAAAGACACCATGCCATAAAACATCATTTGTTTGTAGTTTATAGAGATTATCTAAAGCTTCTTTATTTAATTTGGATTGCTGTTTACTAAAATGGAGCATTCTTTTATGAAGATAATTACTTTCATTATATTTCACAAGGAAATTTTTCCAGATACCACCTTTGATAAATGAGACACCTAAATTATTAAAATAATCATCTCCCACACGATGTTTTAGTCTTTCTAAAGCTAAAGTTTGATTTGCATGCAGACTCCATTCACCCATCTCAAAATAGGAAGTATTATTAAGATATGCCAAGCCTAATGAGGGGCTTTCTTTCTTATATGTACTGAAGTGTTCTGTCTGAATCTCTTCGTGACTTAAAACTGCTTCTACAAACTTTTGCAACCATTTTTTTTCATACACCCACTCATGTGTTTTTGGCCACAAACCAAATTTTTCAGCATCATCAAAAATTATTGCGGCAGAATTTTGATGATGAGACGATGCTAGAATCGTCTCAATCGAGTGTTCAACACTAAAAAATGGCAAAGCATATCTAAGAGCTTTGGATATAGGGAAAAGTCCCAACTCAGTACCACTCTCTTCAGTTATATAATAACCATCCATATTTTTCTAGTCAAACCCGCTACTCATAAAATGATAATCATCCAAAACAGTATACTCAATACCACATGTAGACAAATCCTCCACTAAAGATGATTCCCAAACCCTCTCTGTCAGCCACAAACCTTTAGGCTTAAATCCAAGATGTTCTTTCAGATAATTATTGAGTTTATGAATTTGTGCTTGTCTATCTACTGATGGAATTGCACTTAAAACAGGCTCATAGTATCCTGCGCTTAACCACTCAATAGAGCCTTGCAATGTAAGATAATGCATTGTCTCAAAAAGTTTAGGATGATTGTTACGAATCACATCAAGCAACCAACCACTACAATGCACGCTCAATTTAAATTCCGGATAGAGAGCCATCGTCTCAAAAAATGGCTTGTAACACAACTCTATTGCCTCATCCACAACATTGCCAAAATTATCTACTGGTTGATGCATATGTATTCCAAATAACAAAGAAACTTTTTTCAAATCAACTCCTATATAAACCAGTTCTGACTATAATCATTACCCAAATCAATCTTGAGTTCACCAAACCCAGGAAGTGTTTGTACAATTTTTTCGTCTTCTTCTATCTCAAACAGTATTGATATATTATCTACTTCTATAAACTTTTTATCTATACTTATTTCAAGAAAACTTTCACACGCTACATGTACTTCCAAATCACCAAAAAAAGTTTTTTGATTTTCAAAACTAATACGTCCATTTACATTAATAGGTTCAATAATAATTCTCATAGAACTACGAGGACAAAGTATATTTGTATTTGCTTCAAACCCAAAATATATTTTTTCATCATCTTGCCCATAATAAATCTTATTTACAGGACCTCTCGCTCTATCCATTGTTGAAAAGAGTTTACTTTCATCAATAACACCACACCCTATCCACTCAAAAAAGGAGTCATGTTTCCCATTTATATCTGGGGAGATGTCTGATTGTGGTCTTAACCAAAAAGCTTCAACACTTTTATCTTTGATAATTGGAACGAATATATCAGCATGTGGCGTAACTTGCATCAAATCATATATATTTACAAGATGGCTCCTAAAAAGTTCATCAAATTCTGCACCAAACTCTGTATAGTGATCATCCCCATACCACCAAAACCAGTCTGAGCACTCAGCTGCCAAAAAATGTTCTTGTATCTTCTGTTTTGTAGTATCATCTAAATTCAATTTATGACGTTCATACTCTCGTTTTGTAAGGTATATTAGTTCCCATGCTCGTGTTTTTTCATTATGACCAACCCAGGTATCAAAAGAGCCATGTATCCAACTTCCCGGAGCTAAATATGACATTTTTTCTCTATCCAACTGATATACTTCATCCATTGTTAAAGTTTGACACCATGATAAATCATTGAATGCACTGTAAAAATTATTAAAAAAATCATATCCATTGTTTTCATAAAATTCCCAAGCATTTTCACCATCTAAAATAACAAAAACTGTGTCTTTTGAGTTATTATCTTCAATCTTTTTAAGTTCATGTATAAAATGTTTTGTAGCATCTTGTGGATTTTGATGTCTATATGAGAATCCTATCAAGTCACTCAAATAGTGATCTCGAAAACCGATACACATATCATTATAGTCATAGGGATGGTACAGCTTATTTCTATCATGCGAGTTAAGTGATTTAAATAAAATCTCTTCATCTGTTGCAATCCACCTAATGCCTGCCTCTTTTAACAGTGCGACACTCTTTGTATCTACTGCACCCTCAGCCGGCCAAAATCCAGTTGGAACAAAACCAAATGTCTCTTCAAAGAGCTGTTTTGCCTGCTCAATCTGCATTTTTGCATCATCTATCAATGGGATAGGCTCTTTAGGAATATTTGTATTTATATTTGCCTTTTGGGCATTGTTCATATCTAGTAACAGAGGGAGTATTGGATGGTTCAGCGGTGTAGTTGATAAGCTAATAACTCCCTCTTGTGACAACTCTTGATAATATGGAAAAATTTCCATTACAAAATGTGAGAGTTCTTGAAGTAAAATAGATTTGTCTTCAGATGAATATTCTCTTTGCTTTGCAATTAAATTCTTGACAATATCACTATTTTTTCTCAGATAAACACCACACCATGAAAGCATAAATAGTATTTCTAAGTCAATTAACTCACTATCGTTATAATGTTGTTCTTGCTGGTAGAGTTCTATATATCTTGCAAACGGAGTAACCATAGTCTCAAACTGTGTACTCTTACACAATTTTATGATCCATTGACGCTCATCCTCATTCAAATGAGACGGCTCTTTTAACCAAAGTGCTATAAATTTATCATGTTCATGTGGTAGATGATAATAGAGCTTCAGTTGTTCAATAAGTGGCGAGGTAATGTTAAAAGTAGCCTTCATGCCGGGATAAGAAGCAACCATCCACGGCATATCATAATAATCTTTTATTGCATGTAAAAAAACCCATGGCATTTGGATAATACCATTTGCATCACGATAATCAGGCTGATGCATATGCCATATAAAACTAAGATTCAATACTAATCCTTTTTACTCACTGAGCCATTGGGCTATTTTAGCATTGTATTTTTCATAGAGAGCTGTTCCTGCACTCTCATCTTTGGCTTGAAGGTATATGTTAAGATGTTCACTGTACTGATCTGGAATCATTAAAATCCAATCTGTTTCATTTTCCCAAATTTTAACACCATCAACCGATGAAGATTTTTTTCCTTTGGCATACTCAAAGAAACTTCGCATCATTTTACCTTTATATCCCTGTACACAATTTATTTTATAGTTTTTATAGTAAAAGTCATCGATGTCACTCACAAGTTCTGACAATTTCACTTTATAACAACTCAGTAGTTCTATAATTTTTGCACTTGCATACATAGCATCTCTAAAATACCCAAACTCTGTAAAAGAGTAATTTCCATCAACAGTTGCGATAAGATCATATTTTTTCAATTCTTGCGCTTTAAAATTAGAATACTTTCCTCTTTCTATCTCCAAATTTTCAAAATTTTTGATATCTGGTGCCCATGTTGGAAGAAAAACTCTTTTTTTTCTATCACTTTTTTCAAAGTTTAAAAGACTCAGTACCACATACAAACTTTTAATTTTATCTAATACTTTTCCATCTTCTGTTATTAAGCTAATTTTTTGTGCATTAGGATAAATTAACAATCCCATATCATAGTCAAGACTTTTAACAATAGAAGATACATTTTCAAAACTTTTTTTCTTTAAACCTACAAAGTTTGATAAACTTTTTTCATCATAATATGAATTTAAAACAATATTTTCAATACCAAAATGGTTTAAAAGTGATGGAAATATTTCAGATGTATTTCCATGCATAAGATCAACTACAACTTTAAACTCACTGCACTTAATCATATTTTGGTCAAGTGTAGTTTCAAATGACTCCTTATAATGTAAGCACTCCTGTTTATACATGGAATCATATATTGTTCCTATTTTATAAGAATCTACTCTACGAAATTTTTCAGTAAAAAATGCTTTTTCTATTATTTTGGCTGAATTCGTATCAATTCTCAGTGCTTCTTCATTAAAAAGTGTTATTTCTGAACTAAATGGATCGATTCTAGACCTTTTAAAATGTGCACCACCAACAAGATTATTATTATTTGCAAGGGTATAACGTAAAATTGAAGATGGAATATTTTTAATATCTATGACATCTATTCCTGCAGATAAAATGCCACCGACAAATGCCCGTTTAAGCATACGAGAATTTTTATCATTATCACGACCAACAATCACCTCTGAACCTATTGGCAACTGTGAAGCAAATGCCTCTGCTAATTTCGTTGCCATTTCACAAGAGAGTTCTATATTACTTTTACCTGAAACACTTCCTTTTTCAAATATAGAATTTTTATACTTACTCCCTAAAATAACATTGTGGCTCACAATAGAAGCTGCTTCTATACTTTTATCTGGCCAAATAATTACATCTTGTTCAAATGATGCCAACTGACCCACATCACAACCCTCTGCTAAAATCAGACCAGCTTTTGCAACAACATTTTTACCTATAAAGTTGTTATTACATAGAACACAATTATCAAATTTTGCATTTTTATTAACAGTTATGTTTTCCCAAAAAACAGTATTCCTAATGACACTAGAAGCACCGATATTTACATTATGACCTATTGCTACATTTTTGAGCTTCACATTTTTAGCGATATGAACATCATTGGCTAAAATTACCGTACCCATAATCTCTACAGATTTATCTAAATCATATCCATTTTCACTATATAAAACACCATCAGCAAACTCCTGCTTTACACCAGAAAATTTAAAATTTACCCTGTTTGCGAATATATCTTCAAATACCTCTCTATAGCTTTGAGGGTTTCCAACATCACGCCAATACCCTTCTAAGTTATATCCTAAGAGCTCAATATTTTTTTTCATTAAAAGGGGAAACAAATCTTTTGCGAAATCAAAATTTTCTTTATTAGGAATATAGTCTAAAATCTCAGGCTCAATCACATAAATACCTGTATTGATAGTATCACTGAAAACTTCACCCCAGCTTGGCTTTTCTAAAAACTTTTCTATGACATTCTCTTGATTTGCTATAACAACACCAAATTGAAGTGGATTTTCAACTGATGTTAAACCGATAGAGAGTTTTGAGTCTCTCTTTTTATGAAAATCAAAGAGTTTTTGAAAGTCAAAGTCTGTTACTAAATCACCACTGATAATGATAAAATTTTCATCACCTATAAGCTCTTGTGCAAGCTTCACTGCTCCTGCAGTCCCATAATCATCATCCGGCACAACATAGCTAATCTTAATACCAAAATCACTGCCATCTTTAAAATAGTCTTGTATGATTTCTGGTTTAAAATAGAGAAGGACTATAAACTCTTCAATACCCAAATCTTTGAGCATCATCATCGTATGTTCCATCATAGGTCTATTCATAATTGGTAACATAGGCTTCGGTCTCGAGTGTGTCAATGGTTGAATTCTTGTCCCAAACCCACCTGCCATTACTACTGCTTTCATTATAACTCCTCACATCTTTTTATATTTAATTTAACTCTTATGATTCAATATTATACATTAATTTGTAGTATTGAATAGCCATTCTTGATGAATCAAATGTCAGTTCTATCTCACTCATAGCATTTTTCATAACTTTGAGCCATTTTTTTTCATCATCATAGTAGATAGGCAATATTTTATTTTCTAAAATATTCATCATATTTTCATTGTCTATCTTATCCTGTTGTGCTATAGGAAGATTATGATCAACTGCAGGAATTGTAAACGCATTTCTTCCATCCCTTGCAAACTCAGGATGCCAACCATCATCAATGGAAAAGTGCACAGAACCGTTCATGCTAGCGGTCATTCCACTTGTTCCACTTGCTTCTCTCGTTACACGAGGTGTATTGAGCCAAATATCGCTTCCATGTTTTAAAAGTTGAGAGAGACTCAATTCATACCCGATTAAAACGGCAATATTTTTATATCTATGACCCAAATCTATAAGTTCATTAAAAAGATTGATTGCACCTTGATCTGTTGGAAAAGGTTTTCCTGCCCATATTATTTGCACTGGTCTCTCTTCATTTTCTATGAGTTCTACAAATCTTTGGAAATCATATTTTAGGAGTCCAGGTCGCTTATATTCAGCAAATCTTCTTGCCCAAACTATCGTTAATATCTCAGGGTCAAACATTTTTCCAGTTTGATCTGCAACAACATCAAATAAAAGTTTTTTCAGGTGTTTTTTTCTCGCAATGAGTTCATAATCTTCATGCTCATCCAAAGCACGAATCAATGTTTTATCTGTCCAATATTTTTTATTTTGAGCATTTGTTATAGATATAATTTCGCATCTTCCTTCTACGCCTTTCCACATGTCATTTGAGACTTTTTCATGTATTTTTGAGACTGCATTTGCTATTTTTGAACTTCTTAGAGCACCAATGGTTATACTAAAGTCATCACTCTCACTACAACCACTGATTTCTCGAACAGTCTCTATATCAAGTCCATCAAAAAATCCCATTTCATGTAAAAAATGAATATTATGTATTTCATTGCCAGCAGCTTCTGGAGTATGTGTCGTAAAGACAACCTTCTCTCTTACTTGTTTCATATCATGATACATATTATAAAGTTCATAGACTAAGGGCAAAGAGTGCCCCTCATTCATATGATAAATATCTGTTTTTCTATTGACTGCTTCTAAAATTTTTACTCCGCCGATTCCAAGTACTATTTCTTGCGCTACACGAGTTTTTTCATTTGACTCATATAGTTTATGCGTAATCGTTCGAGCTAAATAATCATTTTCATCAATATCAGTTGATAAGAGGATAACCGGGGCTGTACCAAAAACTTCAGGATGCAATAAAAAAGCTTTGATTGTTACATCTTTATTATCAATCTTAACAGTTACTTTTTCTTGAAGTTCTTCTAAAAAATAATAGAATTTTCTTGTATAAATCGGCTTGAGTGTTCGATCTTCATTACGAGCTTGATCATAATAACCATAACTCCAAAGCATACCCACACCTACAATATTTTGTTTTAAATCATATGCACTTCGCATATGAGAACCCGCTAAGTAGCCTAAGCCACCCGAATATATCTTTAACGATTGATCTATAGCAAACTCCATAGAGAAGTAAGCCACACTTGTGGAAAAGTTTTTATTTATATCATACGAATGAAGTTTCATAAGCCTCTCTTTTTTAAAAACACATTATAATTTTGATAAGCCAAGTCTATCAATAGTAGACTTAAAGTTGTATATTATGAAGGAATAATACTATAAAAAGGTAATAATATTGTTACAAGAATGAGTAAAGTAAAATAGAAGTTATGAAAAATGGCGCGGTGAATGGGGCTCGAACCCACGACCTCCTGCGTGACAGGCAGGCATTCTAACCAGCTGAACTACCACCGCGTATTTAATAGTATTTTTGATAGATATACTAAGATTTAAAGGGAGGACACTGAAGTATCTGATTTTAAAGCTTTATACATATATCATAAATTATGGTGGGCACTACTGGACTCGAACCAGTGACATCTACCTTGTAAGGGTAGCGCTCTACCAACTGAGCTAAGCGCCCATAATTTTTTTAACACCAAAACAGATGGCGACCCCTAAAGGATTTGAACCTCTGTAACTACCATGAAGTGATAGTGTCCTTGGCCACTAGACGAAAGGGTCACTTTCTTCACAAATTATCAGATTTGCAAAATGGCGCGGTGAATGGGGCTCGAACCCACGACCTCCTGCGTGACAGGCAGGCATTCTAACCAGCTGAACTACCACCGCATACACATTTCTTTTTTTAAAGTAAAAAAAAGCTTTCAAATTATGGTGGGCACTACTGGACTCGAACCAGTGACATCTACCTTGTAAGGGTAGCGCTCTACCAACTGAGCTAAGCGCCCATTTTAAAAAAATGGTGTCCTGTGATGGATTCGAACCATCGGCCACATCATTAAAAGTGACGTGCTCTACCAGCTGAGCTAACAAGACTTTTTCTCTTAATGTTAAGAGGTCGAAATTATAGACAAATAGAATTTATTTGTCAAGATATTTTCATACAAATTTAAAAAAAAGTCTCTCTATCTGTTAAAACAAGCATTTTTATAGCATGGAGGGCACTCTGTTCTTGTATATAGTTTCTATCACCCTCTAATTTCAGATGCATTTCATAGTGAGTAGTACCATGTCTTACTCCTATATATACAGTTCCAACAGGTTTTAGTTCAGTACCACCACCCTCTCCTGCTATGCCGCTTATAGATAAACTATAATCAGCATGACTGACATTTATGGCACCATCACTCATTTGCTCAACCACCCCATAGCTTACCGCACCCTCTTCTTCTAAAGTTTGCTGTTCAACTGCCAACCAATTTTCTTTCAGTTCATTAGAATATGTAACTAATGATCCATGTAATATTTTTGAAGCACCATTGTTTTTTGTAAAATAGTAGCTTAAAAGCCCACCTGTGCAACTCTCTGCAAATGTAATTGTTTTATTCTGTCGTGATAAACTCTCTATAATGTGCCCAATAACATTTGAAGCAGAAATCAGTTTATGTGGTAGCAGTTGTTTCGCTGATTTTATAAATTTTGAGAGATTACCATATCTATTACTTGATATATCAACCCTAAGCCAGCCATCTATAATAGTGACAATATCTACAGAGACATCATATGTCTGTGCTATAGGATTGAGTATTGGAAGAACACTCTCTTTATCCTCTTCAAATATATGAATATTCGCTTTATTTTCATGTGTATCTATAAGTAGTTCTGGCATCTTTTGCATCTCATTTACATGTAAGACATTTACAACAGAACCATTATATTCTAAAAGGTAACTCCCCTCTTCAAAAAGAGAGCTTTTTTGAGGAATAAGCATATTCTCTTTGAGAACTTGATTATCACTTGTTATAGTACATAAAACCTTTCCTAAAGTTGAAAAATTTTGTTTTGTTGTTATGATAATTAGATTTATTTTATCTTGTAGTTTCTCTTCTAACTCTAAGAAAAATGCATTATCTCCATCTTGATAGTATGTATATGAGCTTACAAAGTCACTCTTCTCTTCAATCTTTCTGATTGAATACTCACGCAGAGGTTTATTATAAATAAATTTATTACCAATAAATACAACATGTAGTTTCATCATCATAGCCTTAAAAGTTTTCAAAAAATAAATTCGTTTAATTATAGTATAATTTCAAGATGATTGGTATAGATATAATAAAAATTTCAAGAATGCAACAGATGATGAATAAGTTTGAGGATAAAGCGCTCCAAAAATTTTTATCACATACAGAAATAGCTCTCGTTAAAAATCACAAAACTGCATCTGGATTTTGGGCGGCAAAAGAGGCTTGTTCTAAGGCTCTTGGTGTGGGAATAGGAAGTGAGTGTTCCTTTCATGATATAACTCTCTCTAAAACTCCAAAGGGCGCTCCTATTATTACCCTCTCTCAAAAAGTAAGAGAGCGTTTTAATATAAAAGATACAAGTGTATCTATCACACATGATGGAG
>Ga0114934_10000679_pt1 | contig 21581 bp, 28 predicted proteins | sample 4SBtaG_2_FD_99695 | JGI IMG/M metagenome (GOLD analysis project Ga0114934, IMG submission 99695) | Deep subsurface microbial communities from Kolumbo volcano to uncover new lineages of life (NeLLi) - 4SBTROV10_white metaG | ecosystem: Environmental > Aquatic > Marine > Volcanic ...
GTAGAATCTCACCCCGCTGGACGAGGTGCTCCTTGTATTCCTTCCAGTCCCGATCAGGCTTTCTCTCCTCGGTCATCGCAAATCCCTCCACCGCCATCATAGCCCCTCAGACTCAGTTGCTCAACACAGCGATATCTATCATGACCCTAAGGAAGTTTAAGGGATACTTTCCCAAAGTGGCTGAGAGCGCATACATCGATCCTGATGCCATTTTAATTGGCCAAGTCCCTATAGGTGATGAGGTCACCATCTGGCCCGGGGCAGTCTTGAGAGCTGATGATGATGAGATCATTATTGAGCGAGAAGCGACAATACTGGATAGCGTGACAATAGAGGCTCCTAAAGGTCATCCAGTGCACATCGGGAGAGAATCGCTAATCAGCCATGCGGCTGTCATCCACGGAGCGATAGTGGAGGATGGAGCATTAGTTGGGGTTAACGCCACAGTGTTAGATGGTGCGAGGATTGGTGCGAAGGGCATAATTGGAGCTGGAGCCGTAGTCCCTCCCGGTGTGGCTATCCCTGATAGCAAATTAGCTTTGGGTGTTCCTGCAAAAGTTATAAGGAATATAAAGAAAGAGGAAGGAAATGATATAAGACGGGACATCCAATCCCTTATGAGAAAAGCAAAATATTATAAGGGTAGCATAGAGACCTAACTATAAGCTGGTTACGATAGTATTCTATTCTCTTCGCAGGCTCACCTCCAATTCTCAAGGGCTAAGGACTATGAGAGGAGCTTGCCTAGCAGAAGGATCACTAGAACGATCAGGGTGAGCAGGCCCATCCCGAGGAAGAATAATTTCAAAGCCAGCCGTCGCGCATGGCGAGCCTGCTCCTGGGGGAGTTGGACCCGCTCCGGGTGGCGGGCAGCGAGCTTGAGCGCCCGCTTGCGCAGCTTGACATACTCCCCGATCCGCCCCTGCTTGCGATAGACCACGGAGAGATTATGGTGAGCGTTGACATGTTCGGGATCGTGCTCGATCGCCCGCTTGAAAGAATACTCCGCTCGCTCCAGGTCCCCGGCATCGAAGTAGAGGTTCCCCAGGCGAAAGTAGATCTGGGCCTTCTCCAGCCCGTATTGCAAGGCCTCGATCAGCAGCTCGATCCCCTCGCGGTAGCGGCCCGCCCGCCGGAGCCGCTCGGCCTCCTCGAGGGCCTGCTCAACTTTGGGAAGATCCGCGGAGCTCATTCAGCCGTTCTTTCACCCTCTGGATGTCCTGCCAGGTGAGGTATTTGGGGCTCCCCTTCTCCTTGGAGGGGTTGCGCAAGAGGTAGCTCGGGTGGAACATGGGGAAGATTTCGATCCCCTCGCGCCATTTGAAGAACCTCCCCCGCAGCGCGGTGATCCCCTCACTCATCTTGAGAAGGGACTGGGCGGGGACGTTTCCCAAGGCGACGATGATCTGCGGCTTAATCCGGCGGATCTGGGCGTAGAGGTAGGGCCAGCAAGCCCCGATCTCATCCCGCTGCGGCGTCCGATTCTGGGGCGGGCGGCACTTGACCATGTTGGTGATATAGACCTCCTCACGCCCCAGTCCAGCCGATTCCAGGACCTTGTCCAGAAGCTGGCCTGCGGGGCCGACGAACGGCCTTCCCTGTTCATCTTCAACTTTGCCGGGAGCCTCGCCGATGAAGATGAGATCCGCCTCAGGTGAGCCCTCACCGGGGACGACCTGCGTCCGGCTCTCCCTCAGGCGGCAGAGCTGACAGCCCCTCATCTGCTCGATCAATTCGTCGAAGCTCAGTCCCGTCAGGTCAGGCTGCTTATCAAAGTCGAATAGGGACTTCACCGCTGGTTCCTCCAGGATATTTTACACCACGGCCGGGGAAGATGCTAATAAAAAACTTGGAGCGGGTGACGGGATTCGAACCCGCGACATCCAGCTTGGGAAGCTGGCGCTCTACCACTGAACTACACCCGCTCGCGTCAAAATTATAGCACCCCCAACCTGGAAAGGCAAGGGAAGCCCTCACTCAAGCCCTCTTCCCCTACTACCACGGCCTCTTGACAGGGCCTCACCCTCCGACTTTGAGCTCAGGTCTTACCTAGTGCATAGTTTATATATCCGCAGCGGACGGGGAGGGAGCCTCGATCATTCAGTGTTCTTTTTCGGGCAGATGATCTCGTCGATCAGCCCGTAGTCCAGGGCCCCCTCGGGGGTCATGAAGTAGTCACGGTCCGTGTCCTTTTTGATCTGCTCGATCGGCTGGCCGGTATGCTGGGCGAGGATCCGGTTGATCTGGTCGCGGACCTCTAAGAGGTTCTCCGCGTGGATCTTCACGTCAGCTGCCTGACCCTGGGCTATGCCCATCGGCTGGTGGATCAGGATCCGCGAGTTGGGCAGCGAGAAGCGCTTCCCCTTCGTCCCCGCGGCGAGCAGCACCGCGCCGATCGAGGCTGCCTGCCCGATGCAGATCGTCTTCACGTCACACTTCACATACTGCATCGTATCGTAGATCGCGAGCCCTGCGGTGACCACACCCCCGGGGGTGTTGAGATAGAGGTTGATCTCCCGTTCGGGGTCCTTCGACTCCAAGAAGAGCATCTGGGCGATCACCAGGTCGGCCACGTAGTCGTCGATCACGTCCTTGAGGAAGATGATCCGGTCCTCCAAGAGCCGGGAGTAGATGTCGTAGGCCCGCTCGACCTGGCCCCTCCGGTCGATCACAAACGGGATCTGCATCCTCACTCTGTTCATGATTCCTTCTTCCCTCTCTTGATCACGGCATTCGCATAGAGCAAGTCGAGAGCCCGCTCCCGCTCCAGGGAGCGGCGGAATTCCTTCAATCTCCCCTCCCGCTCGAGGAGCCCCTTGAGCTTGTGGGGGTTCAGTCCCTGTCGCTCGGCCTCCTCCGCCAGCTCCTCCTCGAACTCCTCATCACTCAGCTCTAGATCCTCACGGCGCTTGATCGCCTGTAACACCAGGTCTCGCTTGAGTCCCCGGACCCCCCGCCGGCGCTCCTCCGCCAGCTCCTCCTCCGTGAGGCCCTCTAAATCCTCCGTCAACTGATCGATCAACTGCTCAGGGATGGTGATCGGCGTCCGGTCGATCAGCTCATCGAGAATCTTCAGCTTCATCCGCCGCTCATGTTCGCGCGAGAAGCGCTCGCGGAGGTCCTCTTTGACCTTCTCCTCCAGCTCCTCTAGGCTCTCATGGCCGAGGTCCTTGGCGAACTCCTCATCGGGTGGCGGGAGCTCAACCTGTTTCAGCTCTTCGATCTTGATCAGGCTCTTGTGCTCCTCGTCGAGGGGTAACTCCACCTCATCACCGGCCCGCTTCCCCAGGAGCTTTTCAGAGAAGCGGTCGTCCTCCTCGAGCTCCAGCTCGACCCCCCGCTCCTCACTCACCGCTGTCCCGTGGGAGTCAACGATCCGCTCGCTGACGATGGCAACATCTCCCACCTTGGCCTCCCCCTCCTTGGGAAGGAGCGTGGCGTGCTCGCGGCGGAGGCGGTCCAGCTCCTTCTGGACCTCCTTCTTCGTGGCCCGCGGCTTCGGCTCCGCCTCGACCTCGATCCCGAGGTAGTCCTCGACCTCGACTTCGGGGAGGACCTCGACCTCCACCCGGAAGATGAGCGGCTTCCCCTCCTCAAACTGGACCACTTGGGTCTCGGGCTCTGTGATCGGGCGGAGCTCCGTCTCCTTGAGGGCCTGGGGAAGGTATTCCTGGATCAACTCCTTTTGGGAATCCTCATAGAGGAGGTCCTGGCCAAACCGGGCCTCAAGGAGAGGGCGGGGGATGTGGCCACGGCGGAAGCCTGGCAGCTCGATATCGCGAACTACACGGCGGTAGACCTCCTCCAATTTGCGTGCTACAACCTCCTTGGGGAGCTCGACCTCGATCAGCCGCGCGGTGGGGCCCTTCTCCTCGACCTTGGTCTTCATCTTCAGATTGGATTATACCTAGCCCCGGTCGAGGTCGCAAATCGGTTATCCCCCGGCGGTTGTCCCCAGGACAGCATGCTCAGCATCGACCAGCCCGAAGCCCTCCTCCTCAGGGGGGAGGCCGAGCTCCTCCGCCGTCTGGTCCAATCTAGCACGGACTTCACTGTTCCCTTTAATTCCGGAAGAGATGAGCAGCGCGGCAGTCCCGGCGACATGGGGCGCGGCGAACGAGGTCCCCCTGGCGAGGCGATACCTGCTCCCTGGGTAGGTTGTAGGGATCTCCTCGCCGGGGGCGGCAAGCTCGACCTGGGACCCGGTGTTGCTGAACCAAGCTAATTTATCATCCCGGTCGGTCGCCGTGACGGCAATCACCTGGCTATAGGCCGCCGGATAGAGGACCTGGCCAGTCTCGTTCCCCGTCGGTGCGACTAAGACCAGCCCCGCCTCCCAGGCGGCGCGGACCGCCTCGTGCAGCGTCGGCGAATCCTCGGGCGTCCCCAGGCTCATGTTGACCACGTCCATCCCATGCTCGATGGCCCACTCCAGTCCCTTGGCCACGTCGCTGATTGAGCCCTTGGCGTCACTCCCCAGGACCTTGATCGCAAAGAGCTCCGCCTGCGGCGCGACGCCGATCAGCCCCACGCCATTCTCCCGCGCCGCCAGGACCCCCGCGACCTCCGTCCCATGGCCGTTGTCGTCCCAGGGCTGGGAGTCATCGTTCACAAAGTCGTAGCCGCCCCTGTAATTGGCCTTGAGATCGAGGTGGTCCGGATCGATGCCGCTGTCGAGCAGGGCCACTCTGACCCCCGCGCCCTCCGGCCCCTGGGTATTCGGCTGGACGTGGATATTGACCAGATCGCAGCTCACGAGCAAGAGGGCTAAGATCACCAGGGCCAGGGAGGCCAGCAGGAACCGGCGAAGGCGATATCTTCGCACCAGTCCCAGGAGGAGGAAGAGGAGCAAGGCCAGTGCCGGTGCTCTGTCCTGCTGCCCCCTTCCCCCTTGACGGGGGAGGGTCACGATCCCCCTCACCTCTCTCCTCTCCCTCCGGAGGAAAGGAAGTTCTGCAGTGGATTGTGAATGGTGAAGCGGCATAAGAGCCTTCGGCGGGTGGTGGACTACCCCGGCACCGATCCGCTTCACGCCCCAGGGGAGCCACTCGAAGCTGAGCTTGAGGCTCTCTTCGCCCAAAGGCGGCGGCGCGGCGACCTCGCCATCGCGTTCGATATATTTGATATAGGGGCTGGTCTTGAGTTTATTCAAAGCCTCCTCGGGGACTTGAGCTAAGATCACGGGGATGAAGCGATACTCATATTCGATTCGGCCTGCGACCGCGCTCAGCTCCTCAGCCACCGCCAGCCGTGCCGCCTCCGGCGAGAGCGGCCCCCCGCGAAGCCCGATGAGAACTTGGGAGCCGAGGGCGAGAGAGGTGAAGGTAGCAAAAAGGGCGAGCATCAGCAGCAAGACCCGGAGGCGCTTCATGGCCTCGATGATATTCAAGAGTTAAGGGGAGGGCAAACTGGGGCGTCTGCCTCAACCCTGAGCCCCGAGGACCGCGGCGGCGATCCGCGCGAAGATCCGCGTCCCCAGCTCCAAGCTCTCCAGGTCGATCCGCTCGTTGTCCCCGTGGACGAGCTTCAGTCGCTCACTCATCTCCATCTCCGTCGAGAGGGGACAGAAGCCGTAGGCCGTCGCCCCTAACTCCCTAAGAAAGCGCGAGTCGGTCGCTCCGGTGAGCAGGAAGGGGACGGTCTCGGCCTCGGGGAGCTCCGCGAGCAGCGCCCGCTCGATCTCCTTGTAAAACTCCGTCCCGACCGACGAACCGGAGGGGGGATGGAATTGCAGGATCTCCATCTCTATTCCCATCCCGAGCTCCTGGGCCAGCGCCTTAATTTTATCCATGACCTCCTCCCTGGAAGAGGAGGGGAGGAGGCGACAGTCGAGGACAAACTCACAGGAATCGGGGATGACATTCTCCTTCACCCCCGCCTGGACCATCGTCGGGGAGATCGTCGTCCGGAGGAAGGCATTGACGGCATCGGGGTCGAGCGGTGTTCCCACAAGGAGCTGCTGGAGGTCGGGCTCCTCCGGGCCGAGGAGCGCTTGGGAGATCCTCTCCCCCGGCTCCCCAAAGGGGCTCGCGACCTTCATCACAAACTCCTCCATCGTCTCGGTGATCTGCTTGGGGAAGCGATAGCGGGCGATCCGATCGATCAGCGTCGCTGCCTGGGCTAGGGCGTTCTCCCCGTGGGGGATTGAGGCATGGCCGGAGCGGCCCTTGACGCGGACCTTGAGCCAGAGCAACCCCTTCTCCACCGTCTCGATGGTGTAGAAGGTCCTCCCCCCGACCACGAGGGGCGTCCCCCCGCCCTCGTTGAGCACGTAATCGACCTGCAAAAGCTCAGGGTGCTCGCGGAGGAGCCAACCGGCCCCTTTATCCGCTCCGCGCTCCTCATCGGCCACCGCCAGGTAGATCAATTCACCGTTGAACTTCATCTTCAATCGCTGGAAGAGGAAGAGCACCAGGGCCTCCATGATCGTCTGGCTCTTCATATCGAGCGCCCCCCGGCCCCAGAGATAGCCATCGGCGACCGCCCCGCTGAACGGGGGATGCTCCCAGCGCGCGGGGTCGGCCACGGGGACGACGTCCGTATGGGATAATAACATCAGCCGCGGCCCCGCCCCCCCGCCCTCAAGACGGGCGAGGAAGCTCCCCCGTCCCCGCTCCGCCTCGATGATCTCGCCTGTGATCCCCTCCGCAGCAAACTTTTTTTGCAGATACCTCGCCGCCTCCGTCTCATTCCCTGGAGGGTTGGAGGTGTCGATCTGGATCAGCTCCGACAGCAGCTCGACTGCCTCCTCGCGGTAGGCCCTCCAGTCCACCTTCTCTAGAAAATTCACGCAGCTCACCCCTCTTTTAAAGCTACTCCAATCTATCCCCTCTCCGCGGGGCGGGTCAAATCCAGATCGGCTATAATGGCCTCGGGATGGAGCCATTCAAAGTCTCGGCGGACCTCTGGCTGATCGACCTGGCGGCCTACCTGCCCGGGCGGGGGACCCTGGTGATCGCCGACCTCCACCTGGGCTACGAGGAGGCGCTCCACCGCGCGGGGATCCTCGTCCCCCGCCGACACCTGCAGCTCGTCGAGGAGCGCCTCGGCGCGATCCTCGAGGGCCTCGAACCTCGCGACAGGCCGCGGCGGCTGGTGATCAATGGTGACCTCAAGCATCGCTTCGCGCCGCTCTCTCAGGGTGAATGGCGCGAGACCCTCGAATTGTTAGAGTTCTTAAATAAGAAGTTTGAGGAGGTCATGTTGCTCCGGGGGAATCATGACACGAATATCGAATACCTCGCCGAGTGCGATGGCAACCTCAAGATCGAGGACTCCCTGCGGGAGGGGGGACTGCTCCTCATCCACGGCGACCGGCGGCCCCACCGCCGGGAGCTTACAGGAGTGGAGCTGATCATGATCGGTCACGAACATCCGGCGGTCAGCCTGCGGAGCCTCACCGGCCGCCGTGAGGTCTACAAGGCCTTCCTCCTCGGGGAGTATCGTGGTAAGAGGCTCTTGGTCCAGCCCTCGTTCAATCTCCTCATCAAGGGGAGCGACCTGACGCGCGAGCGGGCGATCTCCCCACTGCTCTCTGAGAGGCAGTTGAGAGAATTTGCAGTCTATCCCGTCTCGGACGAAGGTAAGATATACAGCTTCGGTCCGCTCGCCCCTCTGCTCCAGCCCTAGATTGCCCCCCTCGCCCTCCTCGGGTTATAGTATCGGAGTGATACCATGGTTGAGGTGAGGACTTCTCCGGATTGGTCAACGATGTCCATAGCGACCCGCGGTATGAGGCCTTCTTCCCCAAGACGAAAGCTGAGCTCTGCGTTCCCCTGAAACGGGAGGGGCAGGTGATCGGGGGGATCAACGTGGAGAGCGTCCGGAGAGGTGCCTTCGATGAGACCGACGGGCGAATCGACTTTGAGAGTGAGGAGGGAAGGGGAAGCCGAGTTACAGTCTGGCTTCCCCGAAGGAGGGCCTAAGATGACTGGAGGGAAGCGGATCTTGGTGATCGACGATGAGATCGGGATGTGCAAGACTCTGAACGATATCCTCACCGACCAGGGCTATCGCGTGGAGGTGGCCTACAACGGGAGGGAGGGCCTGGCCAAGGCTGCTCACCACCCTCCCGCCCTGGTGATCACGGCCTACGGTGGGGGGCGGACTGCGGAGGAGCTTCGCGCCAATATTGGTGATATCAGATTGACATGATTGCCAGCCTATGTTATAATAACCCTTGGCCTAACCTGCTCGTCGGGAGCGGGACAAGCTGGATTTAACTCACATAAGGAGGTTAAGATGGCCGAAGCACGGCGTGACAAGCTGTCGATCTACATCCCCCAGGAGAAGTTGAAGGAGAGGCCGATCGAGCGCCTGATGAGACTAGCCAAGGCAAGGGACCGCTCGGTGAACTACCTGGTGGTCAAGGCTATCTTGGAGTTCTTGGAGCGAGAAGATAAGGGCAAATAACCCTCTTACTCCCTAGCCAGACAGATAGGGGACGGTGGCCACACCGTCCCCTATCTCCTTCTTCCGATCGCTTACTTTCTGACCTGGAGCTTTCCCCCGGCCTCGACGACTCGCAGGTTCCTCATCACCTTCTCCCGCAGGTGCTTGCCCGGCTTGAACCCCGGGACGACCTTGCTGGGGACGGTGATCCGCGCCCGCGTCTGGGGGTTGATCCGCCGCGAGGAGCGGCGCGGCCTAGGGGCGAACTTCCCAAAGCCGGTGATCGTCACCTCCTCGTTGCTTGCCAGGGTCCCCGTGATCACGTCGACCAGGGAATCCAACGCCATCCGCGCGTCCTTCTTGGTGAAGCCCGTCCGTCTGGCCAACTGCTCGACCAGTTCCTTCTTGTTCATCCGCCTCACTCCCTCTTCTATAAGATGGTTCTATTATACAGCATCTTCGGGCGGAATGCAAGTCCCCTTGGGGGGAATCTCCATCGGAGATAATGCCGTTCCAATCAGCATTATCTCCATCAACGTCTGAAATGACCGCGTTTCATCCCTCCTGGCCTGCTCCCCTTCTCCCCGGATAGCGGACTGGGAACCCTTCAGATGGAAGAGGGGGGACCCCGGGTGAAGGTTATCCTGAATCCTTCTCTCCTCCAGCCGAGAAGGGCGGTGGGGCGGCGATGAGCACCGGGGCCTCCGCTCGCTCCAGAATCCTCAAGGGAAGGCTACTGGTGAAGAATTTCTCCACCCGCGACCGCTCGCTCCGGCCGATGACGATGATCTGCTCCTGGTCGGCCTCCGCTACTAGCTCCTCCAGCGGATCGCCCGCCCGCAGCAGCAGCTCTGGCTGTAGCTTGAAGGGGGCAAGGATCTTCAGGGCCTCATCTAAGTTGGCCTTGGCTCTCTTCCTGTCCTTCCCCTCGGCCACGGCCAGGACCCCCAATTTCGTTCCCAGGGCCTGGGCCAGCTCCCCCGCCTGGCGGACTGCCTCGCGAGCCGGGGCCGAACCGTCAGTCCCCACCAGGACCCCCTGGTAGGGCTGGAGGTTCTTCGCCACGAGGATTGAGCAGCGGGCATAGAAGGCCACCTCCTCGGCGATGCTCCCGACCAGGAATTTTTTAAGACCCTTATAGCTTCGCGTGCCGGTGATGATCAGATCATAGTTCCCTCCCTCGGCCTCCTCCAGGATCCCGCGGACAGGATCGCCTTCGCGAAGGCGGAAGCAGATGTTCTCCTCATGCGGCCCCAGGAGATGGCGCTCATATAGGCCTTTGGCCAGGGCCTTGAGAGCATGTTTCTGCACGGGATTGATCTGCTCGTCGAGCTTGATCGCTCCCAATTCGATGAGGCTCTCCTCTGCCTGATGGAGAAGCTTGAAGGGCCCCGTCTCCAGGCCCCACTCGGCCAGCTTCTCCCGCATCATCCCGCTCCCCAGGGGCGATCCCCGGAGCCGTGGCCGGTGGACGTGGAGGACGGTGAGGTCCGCCCTTGCCACCTTGGCCAGCCGCCCGGCCAGCTCCAGCGCCCGGCGGCAGGCCTCAAAGTAAGCGATCGGAACAAGAATCTTGCGCATCTCCCCCTCCCCTTACCTGGACAGACCGACCAGTGGCCAATAGAGGGCAACGAATCCCAGCAAGATTATAACCGAAGCGAGGGCCAGCTTGTAGCCAGCCCGCAAGAGGTCCTTGGGTGTGAGATAGCCACTGGCATAGACGATCGTCGTGGCCGGGGCAGCGATCACCGTCAGATAGGCGAAGGTCGAGGAGATGACGGTGACCAACCCCGTGCCGACGATGTTCCCCCCGGTGAGGGCGGCCATATTGAGGGTGATCGGCCCAAGGGCGGCGACCGCCGCACCGCTGGACATGCTATTCGATACTAGAAGAGTGAAGAGGCTGATCGCCATGAGCAGCGGCAGGCCGTGGGCCATCCCCAAGGGCTGCAGGCCATTAAGAAAGTGCTGGGCGATCCAGGCCGCTGCGCCACTCTCCTTCATCTGATACCCCAGGGAGATCGAGGCAGCATATAAGAGCACCACACCCCAGTTGACTCCCCCGTTGAGGTCTTCCCAACTGACGAGGCCGAAGATGAGATAGAGGGAGGCCCCGGCGAGGGCGACCGTCCCCAGCCCGATCCGCTCTCCCAGGGTGATCCAGCCGAGCAGAGTTAGGAGGAAGATTGAAAGGACCTGCCAGTCGCGGGCCCCGAAGCCCTCCTCCTTGGCCATCGTGGCGTGGAGGCGGGCGATCACTGCCTGGAGGTCCTTCACCTCCGGCTTGAAGGTCCAGAGCAGTATCCCGGCAACGACGGGGATCTGGAGGAGCACCAGAGGGTAGGCATGGACGATCCAGGCAGAGTAGCCCACCTTGAGGTTGAAGAGCCGGTGCCAGTAGTCGAGCATGATCGCGTTCCGCGCCCCCCCTGAGGGTGTCCCTAATGTCCCAATAGCACAGCCATAGGCGATGGCCAACAGCAAAAGCCTCGCGAGGTTCCGCACCTGAGGATGGTCCTCCTGGGCCAGGGAGACGATGGTCAGGGCCACGGGGAGCATTATCGCCGCCATTGTATACGTCCCGATAAAGGAGGAGAGGATCGCTGAGACGGCGACCAGCCCCAGGACGACCGCGCCGACCCGGGGCCCCGTAATGCGGAAGAGCCAGAGGGCAATCCAGCGGTCGATCCGTTGCTTGACGATGGCCACGGAGATCATCAGCGCGCCCATGATGAAGAAGACGGCATCGCTCATGAAGCTCCGCGCGACCTCGCTCGGTCCCCCGATCCCCAGGATCACCTGAAAGACCGCGATCAATAAGGCCACCGTCGGGAGGGGGACCGGCTCGGTGATAAAGAAGATCACGGCCATGCAGACGAGCCCCAGGGCCCGCATCCCTCCCACGCTGAGGCCCGCTGGGGATGGGAGGAAGGCGATCAGGAGGCCCACAAGCAACCCCAAGATCAGCCAGCGCTCCTCCCTCAGAAATTTGAGCAGATGCACCGATTATGCCTCCCTATCTCTATGAGAGATGATATAGAGTAAAGCGGATGCGTAATTTCGGTCAACCCCTTGGAAGCTGCCAGCTCCAGCTTGATATCCCCCCCGCAATACTCTATGCTTGATTGAATTCTTTCGATCGGTGCAGAGGAGGTATGAGATGGCTGAGGAGGAGAAGGAAGAGAAGCGGCGGGAGAAGAGGAAGGCCAGCGAGCTCATCGAGGGGCTGGGGAAGATTACCATCTCTGAGGAGGTGATCACGACGATCGCTGAGCTGGCAGTGGCCGAGGTCAAGGGATTAGGCGAGGTGAAGGGGTCGCTGGCCGATCAGGTGGCGCGAGTCTTCGGCGGCCGGGGGAAGGGGGTGGAGACGAAGCTGGAGGATGATGCGGTCAGGTTCAGCCTGCGTGTCTCCCTTCAATATGGCCAGCCGCTCCCCCAGATCGCCCAAGAGATCCAGGAGACAGTCGCTCGCCGCGTCGCGGAGATGACGGGACTTCGGGTGAGCGCCGTCGATGTCTACGTCCAGGATATCCAGTTTCCCCAAGAGGAGGCTGAATGAGTGATCGCTCGAATCCCGGTAGGGCTTGGCTGGGGAGGAGGGCTCACCCGGCCTTCAAGTATGCCACCTAAAAATGTCCATCAGCGGAGCCTGATGGGGGCCGAAGCTGCATGTCATGCTAGCCGGTATACCAGACATGGTAGTGGCAATGACTTATGGGCCTGGGGAATATAAGGGTGATCGTTATTGGGGTGTGGTCGATCTCCCCGCGGTAGACGAGCGTCTGGGCCGTCGGCTGGGTGAAGTCCATCAGATCGGGCCTCCCGCCGAAGAGCGGCCTAAGCAGCCATTCAAAGCTGAACCAGGACCCGCTCCACGCTCCGTGAACTTTGCACCGGAACAGGGCAGAGTATGTGGCTTCACTGGTCTCCAGCTCATATTCCGAGATAAGGGAGACTGCCCAGCCGCTGGCCTCGAGGCTATATGGCGCTAGGTGGTCGGCCGTGAAGCTCCCCACGAAGCCCTCCAGATACTTGGCCTTATCCGCGGAGAACCTCCCATACTCCCCCTTGAACTCTCCCTCATCCCAGAATCGCTCCTCGCTGTAATTGAGGACCTCCCCCGCGGCTTCCACGGTTATCGCCTGCTTCTCCGGGGAGGCGCTGGAGGTAGCTTGGGGATGGAGATACCCCACGGTGGCGAGCAAGAGCAACAACATTAAGCCTGCCACAGCCACTTTGGTAGACAGATGTCTCTTCACGTTTTTCACCTCCTCTCATTTAAAATATCTCAATCACGTTTCCCACTCCATTGGCAATATAGTCATCCCCATACTCCTCCGCGAAGAGCTCCCGCGTCCGCTCGCCGGAGCAGTGGCAGGGCGCGGCCCGCTCTACCCCTAAGCCCTTGAGGTCGGCGATGATCCTTTCAATTTTACTATCAGAGAGCCCACCGAGATGGAAGCCGCCGATGACTAGGTGAATCCCTTCATCAAGCTGCTCCTTGGCTGACTTTACAATGTTGACAACTCCCGGATGGGCGCAGCCGGTGATCACAACTAAGCCTTGGCCGATCCTGACGATCATGCTCTGCTCCTTGATCATCGTCCCCAGTTCGCCGGTGCTATAGATATTTTCAAAGAGTTTCATCGGACCTGTGACCTCGACTGGCTCCGCGCCGTAGCGCCGCACTCCATCCTTGAGGCTCCGCGGGAAGGACCTGCCTAAATAGACCTTTGGGCCGCTGGCAGCCTCCAGGACGCCGCTCAGCCCGCCGGTGTGGTCCCCGTGGGCATGCGAGAGGAAAACGGCCTCGATCCCCTTAAGATCGATCCCCAACTGCTCGATGTTGTGTAGCTCCACTGTCCGATCCGCACCCGTATCAAATAAGATCTTTCTATCGCCGACTTCAACAAGACAGGAGAAGCCCCAGCCCGTCTGGAGCCTTGGATCGTGCTCGTAATTATCGTAAATCGTCGTAATCTTTAGCTCCGCCATCTTATCCTCCTCTATTTCAGATCTATAATTTTTGTCTCCATCGTCGCCAGATCTACCATCGCTACCGTCGCCCGGCCAGAGAGCCAGCCCCCGGCCTCGCCGGGATTTAAGACCAAGGGCGGGCCCTCTCGTAGATCGAGCTCATGCGTGTGGCCGTAGACGATCAGGTCATACTTCTTTGAGGCGATCAATGCCTCTAAAAATTTCGGCTGGTGCATCAGGACAATTCTTTTGCCGCCCAGCTCCAGCTCGTGGTAGTCCTCGTAGAGCTCACCAATATCTTTGTAGCGCTTAAGCAGGTAGAGCTTATCGCCATCGTTGTTCCCGAAGACGCCGACAAGCTTCGCTTGTAATTTATTAAACTCATTCGCCGTGATCGGGGAGATGAAGTCGCCGGCGTGCAGCACTAAATCGACCCTCTCACGGTTGAACAGCTCGACCGCCTGGGCAATCTTGGGCATGTTATCGTGCGTATCAGAGATGACCCCCAGCTTCACTCGTTTACCTCCTCTCTTTGACGTTGGAACAGCTCGCTGAGGAGGGCTTTCAACTCTTCCAGATCTGTAATAGCATAATCGCAGCGGCCTTCGAATCTACTGGCATCAGGATTGACGATGATCACCAGGCCCAATCTTGCTTCACGGGCCGCGCGGAGGTCGAACTCCCCGTCGCCGACCGCTGCCAGCTCCCCTGGCCTCAAGCCCAGCCTCTCTGCGGCCAAAAGCAGAGGCGCGCCGGAGGGTTTAAAGAGACCGCTCTCGCGCGTCAGGACAAGATCAAAGCGCAGGCCATAGCGCTCGAGGATCCGGCGGACATTCTCCTGGCGGTTGTTCGTCACCAGGGCCAGCTTCAGCCCCTGCCCGTGCAAGTAATTTAGTAGTTCCGCCGCGCCGGGCTTGAGCTTCCCGGCCACGGTCGCCCGGTCCTCGATCTCCTCCAGCATCTGCTCCTTCTGCTCCCGCTCCTCTGGAGGCAGCGATCCTAGGTAGTCCATAATCGAGCCGTCGGGGCTTGGGACCCCGAGCTTCCGCTTGATCCCTGGCCAATCGTAGTCCGCCTCGAAGAGCGTCCCATCGAGATCGAAGAGCACGCCCTCGGTCATCCCTCTCCTTTGGCGAGCTTGGCCACCCCGTCGGCCACCCCGAGCAACGCCTGGGAGATGTCGGCCTCCTCGTCCTCGAGGATGATTGGCCGCCCCTCATCGGCCCCCGCGCGGGCCCTTAAACTGATCGGCACCTTGCCCAGGAAGTGGACGTTCAACTCTCGGGCTGCCCGCTCGCCGCCGCCGGAGCCGAACAGGTCTATCTCATGTCCGCACTTGGGGCACCTCAGCCCGGACATGTTCTCCACCACGCCGATCCTGGCAATCCCCATCTTCTTGGCCATGTTGATCGCCCGGCGACTGTCGATCAGCGACATCTCCTGCGGCGTGGTCACGATGATCGCCACGTCCGGCTCCATCCGTTGGGCCATCGTCAGCACCTCATCGCCCGTCCCCGGCGGAAGGTCGGCGACGAGGTAATCCAGCTCTCCCCAAATCACGTCGCCCAAGAACTGGTCCAAGGCCTTCGAGCGGAGCGGCCCGCGCCAGATCACCGGGGAATCGGGCGGAATCAAGGTGGCGAGTGAGATGACCTTGATCCCCTCCTTCTCCGATGGGACCATCTTGTTATCGTCGGTTGCCCGCGGCATCTCGCGGAGGCCGATCATCTGCGGGACGTTCGGCCCGGTGATGTCCGCATCTAACAATCCTACAGAGTCCCCGCGCTTGGCCAGGGCGTAGGCTAAGTTCACCGCCACGGTCGTCTTCCCCACGCCGCCCTTCCCGCTGAAGACGACGATCCGCTGCTTGATCCCCCCCATGACCCCCTTGATCCGCTGCTGCTGTTCCTGCATCAGCTTCATCCGCTCCGCTTGCGTCAGTTGCTCTCTCTCCGTTGCCATCTTTACTCCTCCTCCCTATTTATTCTCTCTCGCCGAAGATCTCCGTCCCGATCCGTACGACATTCGCCCCCTCCTCAATCGCTACCCTGTAGCTATTGCTCATCCCCATCGAGAGCCAGCGCATCTCCACCTTGGGGAGGCTTTTAAACTCATCAAATAATCGCTTCGTCTCCTGGAAGTAGGGCCGGGCCTCCTCAGGGTCGCCGAACCTGGGGCCCATCGTCATCAGGCCCTCGATCTGGAGATGCGCAAATTGCGCGATCTCCCCGATCAAGTCCTCGGCCTCCTCCGGGAGGACGCCGGACTTCTGCGGCTCGCGGCCGCTGTTGATCTCAATTAGGATGGGCATCACCTTGCCGATCCGCGCGCAGCGCTTCTCCAGCTCCGCCGCTAGTTTAGCCGAATCGATGGTCTCGATCATGTCAAAGAGCTCCACAGCTTTTTTTACTTTGTTCCGCTGAAGGTGGCCGATCATGTGCCATCTGGCCTTTTTACCGACAACAGCATAGGCCGCCTCCGCCTCCTGGGTGTAGTTCTCGCCGATGATCTCGACCCCGGCCTGGATGGCTTCTAAAACCTCTTGGGGCGTCCGTGTCTTGGCCGCGGCCACCAGTGTAACTCCCTCTGGAAGCTCTTTTAAGATCCGCTGAACGTTCTCCGCAATCATCCTATCCTCCCTAGCTCGAAGGCCAGCGCGACGCGGAGGACCAGCGCCCCCGGCTCGACTCCCAGCTCATGAGCAATCGGGGTGCATTTGGCTTTGAGGAGGAAGAGGAGTGGCCCCGGCTCGTCGGAGAGCCCCTCAAAGTTCCCCTGTCCCTTGCTGATCACCAGATCGGCGGCGCGGAAGCGGGCGATAAACTCGGGGCTGGCATATCTCAGCATTACCCCGGGCAGGGCCACGCCGGGGGTGATGACCTCCACAGCCTTGTCCAGGCCGACATAATGGGCATCCTCCAGCGTGGCATCATTGATCGCCGGGCCGCCGCGGACCACGTAGGTGACCCGTTTTCCCCGCCGGAGGAGTTCTTCGACCAGCAGTTTATCGAAGACGATCTCCCCGGCGTTATCCCCCAGATATAGGATTTCATTGGCCGCCGCCAGCCGCTCCCGGAAGGGCTCATAATCGGAGAGGGAGAGCTCCCACTCCAGGCTCTCCGCGACTGCCTGCCCCAGGTCGAACTCTGTCCCTACGGCAAAGTCGATCACGTTGCCCGCGATCGCCAGCCGAATCGCCATAAGCAGCGGGTCGTCCGCGGCCGTAACCAACTCTTGCAGCCGGGGATAGAGCCCCAGAGCAAGATCGTTGTAGCGCCGCTTGATCTCCCGATACGGGTCGGCGACACCGGTCAATTCATGCACCAGCTCTTGAATCCGCCGCCCGAGCTCGATGGGGACGGCAGCCTCCGGTAGCTCTGCAATCTCGCCGGCCAATTGTTTTAGAATCTCCCGCTGGAGCCGCTCATCTGCGGTTACTAATTCCGATGTGCGCAGCGCCAAGCGAAAGAGGCAGACGATGCATTCGGGGTAGATCCTCATTTAATCGTAAGCCTTTCTGAGCTCCTCATTCTCCAACAGCGGCTCGATATATATTTTAATCCCTTCCAGAAGCCCAACTTCCGCTGCACTCGATAATATTTCTCCGGGCCCGGATGCGTCCCCACGCAGAGGTATTTTATATTGCTCCTCGATGAACCGCTTGAAATGCTCGATGTAAGGACAGGGAGGGTAGCCGACGACCATATTCTCTTCATCCCCCTCATCCCAACCTTCTCCCACCGATGGGATCACACTTTTCTTAAGCTGTGACCAGTGGCCCCTGTGCCTGCCCAGGGCAACTTTCCTTGCCTGCTTGGCCTCCACCATCATCACAGGCTCGGTGCAGCGCTCCGCTCCCTCTTGCCCTCGCGGCGGAGCCGCTCATACTCCTTGAGCAACACCGTCCGCTTGGCCTCGCCGAGGCGGTCGATGAACAGGACCCCGTCCAGATGGTCGATCTCGTGGAGCAGGACCCGCGCGACCAGCTCCTCCCGCTCCAGCTCGACCTCCTTCTCCTCCAAAGTGTAGCCGCGGACGAGGACCCGCTGTGGCCGCTTTACCTCAGCCTCGACGCCGGGAATCGACAGACAGCCCTCGGTGAAGGGCACAAAGTGCTTATCGACCTCCACGACCTCGGGGTTTATCAGAATATGGAAGTCCTCGCCGACATCAATTATGATGAGCCGCAGGCTCTCGCCGATCTGGGGGGCAGCGAGGCCGATCCCTCCTGCCCGGGCGAGGGTCTCGATCATCTCTTCAGAGACCCTCTTGATCCGGCCGTCGATCTCCTTTATCTCCTCAGCGCGGCCGCGGAGCCGTGGCTCCGGATACTCCAAGATCGGGCGGCTCATCCTTGCGGAACCTCCAGTTCCAATGCCTCAGAGAGCCTGGTCCATATCTGCCTAATCTCCCGGGTCACGGGGGAATCAGAATACTCGATCACCGACTTCCCCTGAACCATCGCCTCAGTCACCCTCTCATCATAGGGGATCCTGCCGATCACTTCCAGCCTCTGCTCCGCGGCGAACTGCTCGATCTGTTGGGTCATAGCCTTATTCAGGTCATATTTGTTGATGCAGATGGAGGGCCTGGTGCGGAAGTGGAAGGCCACGCCGAGGACCCGCTCCAGATCGTGGATCCCGGAGAGGGTCGGCTCGGTGACGACGAGGACCGCCGTCGCGCCGGAGAGCGAGGCGATCACCGGGCAGCCGATCCCCGGCGAGCCGTCGATGATCACAAGGTCTCTCCCCTCAAGCCGCGCCAGCTCCATCGCCCTTTGTTTCACTAATGTTACCAGCTTCCCCGAGGTCCCCTCGCCCGGCTCGAGCTGGCCGTGGACCAGCGTGCCGAACCTGGTGGAGGAGGTATGGACGTAGCCCGAGACCCGCGGCTTCATCGCGATCGCGTTCACCGGGCAGAGGTAGGCGCAGACGCCGCAGCCCTCGCAGCGGAAGGGGTCGATATGAAAGTCCTCATAGATGGCCTCGAAGCGGCAGTTCTTCCGGCAGACGCCGCACTCGATGCATTTCCCCTTGTCGAGGACCGCCTCCTTCGAGCCCTGGAAACCCTCGGTCTTCCCCACCCTGGGGTCCATCACCAGGTGGAGGTCGGCGGCATCGACGTCGCAGTCAGCCATCACCTTTCCCCCGGCGAGGGCCGCCAGCGCGGCAACGATCGTCGTCTTCCCCGTCCCGCCCTTGCCACTGATCACGACCAACTGTTTCATTGTAACCGTTTATACGGTTACACGCGTGCACGTGTAACCGTTTTGAGAACCTCCTTATAGAGTTGGATGAACTGCTCTTTCCACTCCGGCATCTCTAAGACGAAAGGGACGCCGTTGGAGTAGGCTACAGCGATCCGCCGGTCCATGGGGATGCGCAGTAGGATCGGAAGATTCTCTTCTCTACAATAATCCTCCACGCCGCGGTCGCCGACTCCGTCGCGGTTGATCACCACACCCATCTTCAGGCCCAATGTTTTAGCCACATCGACCGTCAATTTCAAGTCATGCAATCCAAAGGGGGTCGGCTCGGTGACCAGGAGGACGAAGTCAGACCCCTGCATCGCCTCGATCACCGGGCAGCCGGTCCCCGGTGGGGAGTCGAGGATCGCAATCTTCTCCGGATCGATCTTCTCCTTCAGCCGCTGGATGATCGGGGTGGCCAGCGGCTCGCCGATGGTGAGCGCTCCCTGCAGATACTCAAACCCCTGTGCTGTGCCCCGCTCGACGATGCCCATCTCCACGTCGAACTCCGAGATGGCGTCCTTGGGGCAGACCCAGTGGCAGAGGCCGCAGCCGTGGCACAGCTCATCGTAGATGATGATCCGCTTCCCGATGACAGCGATCGCGTTATACTCGCAGCGGCGGGCGCACTCGCCGCAGTAGTCGCACCTCTCCTCATCGACCTTCGGTCGCTTGACATAGACCGGCTCCCGCTCTTCGATCTTTGGTTTCAATAAGATATGGGCGTCGGGCTCCTCGACATCGAGGTCGAGGAACTGGACCGGGTAACCGCCCTGGAGGGAGAGGGCGAGGGCAGTCGCCACAGTCGTCTTCCCCGTCCCGCCCTTCCCCGCGGTGACCGTCAAGATCAAGCCATCGTTATTCAACGTCTCCTCCCTACCTAGCTCTATCAAACCCAGCTTGTCGGAAAGTCTCCCTCCCCCTCACCTCTATCCTCTCCCCCCAGGGGAGAGGAGAATCCCTCATCAAAACATGATTGACCTAGCACTTAATAGTAGGGATATGCCCCATAGCCGTAGGCCCCATAGGGCCGCCCGCCATAGCCGTAACCAGAGGGCGCGTAGGAGCCACCATATCCGCCGTAGCCATAAGGGCCATAGGTCCCACTCCACCGCCAGCCGCGGGGGAGCCAGGGGAAGGCACGGCAGAAGGGATAGGGATTTCCCCTCCCCCAGCCCGGCCAGCCATAGCCCATTCCGTAGCCCATTCCGCGGCCTAGGCCATAGCCCAAGCCACGGCCAAAGCCCCAAAAGCCTCTAGGCATCGTAGCCTCCTTTCATTGCTTTCCAAGCTCCTCCAGGCGGCGCTTGATCTGCTCCAACTGTTCCTCCAAGGACCGCGCCTGCTCCTGCAACATCCGCAGTTCCTCATCCTTGGAGAGTGACGCTCCTGGCGGCGGGGGCGGCATTTCCATTCCTGGTCCGGGGCCGTAGGCCGGCGGGGTCGGTGGGGGCATCATCCCCCAGCCGCCACCGCGACCCATTCCACCACCACGACCCATCCCACTGCCGCGGCCCATTCCACCGCCGCGACCCATGCCCATGCCACCGCCCATCCCCGGGCCGAAGCCGGGAGCGGCCATTGCCCCAGCGCTGAAGGGAGTAAGTTCACCCCTGGCATAGCGCTCGACCGCCTCGCGGACGGTCATCCCTGAGGCGGTGAGCAGCTCGACCCCCGCCTGGGCCAGCGTTCCTGAAGCGTTGGGGCCAAAGTTGCCCGCGATCACCGCCCGCGCCCCGGAGTTGGCCACCCACTGCGCCGCCTGGATCCCCGCCCCACCGGCGGCACCGGCAGACTGGTTGGGGACCACCTCTGCGTTCCTGATCGCGCTTCCCTCGAGGTCGACCAGGGTGAAGGTCGGCGTCCGCCCGAAGGTCGGGGCCACCTGGTCATCCAAGCCACCGCTTGTCGTCGCTATTGCAATTCTCATCTCATCATCTCCTTTAAGGTTATTCCTTCTCCAGCTCTTCGATCCTCTTTCTGATCTGCTCCAGTTGTCCTTCCAGTGCCGTCGCCTGGCCCTGCAGGAGCTGGACCTCCTGCTCCTTCGACATCTGAGGCATTCCCATCGGGGGTGTCATCGACATTGGATAAGACGAGTAGGGCATGGACGGTGACATCATCGGCCAAGTTGATGGGTAGGGCATCTGGCTCTGCATCCAGGACAAAAATTGGGGCATCAGCCCCGATTGGGCCAAAAACTGCGCCCCCGGGGGCATCCCACCCCACCCCGGCGAGTAGCCGAAGCGGGCCCAGCCCGGTAGTCCGGTCATCTGATACATCCAACGATAGCCTCCTGGCATCTAGCTCACCTCCTCTTTCATTCGATAGACGTAGGAGCTACCGCAGCGGGGACAGTGGAGGTTACCGTCGCTCCCCGGCGAGGGCGTGGGCCACTCGAAGCCGCAGCTCGCGCACTGGAGCATGGCCCCAGCCTCGCCCTCAATCCGGATCGGCCGCCCCTCAAGCAACGCCTGGACGACCTTCCTGCGGCCCGAATATAACAGCCGCTGGACCGTCCCGCGGGAGATGCCTATCTCCTCCCCCGCTTTAGTCTGGTCCTTGCGCAGGAGATCGACTAGGCGCATCGCCTCCAGCTCATCGAGCCCCAGCTCCACCGCTTGCTCCTGTGGGGAGAAGCCTCTCCGCGGAGCAGGGGTGGGGTGGAACCAATAAGCCTGGGGCTGGAAGGCATAGCGCCTCCGTTTCCTCCGCCGCGGCATCAGCCCGCCTCCATTCCGTGCATATGCACATTATAATGAAAAGAATTTTCATTGTCAAGTGCTGTGTTGAACAACTGAGTCTGAGGGGCTATGATGGCGGTGGAGGGATTTGCGATGACCGAGGAGAGAAAGCCTGATCGGGGCTGGAAAGAATACAAGGAGCACCTCGTCCAGCGGGGTGAGATTCTACTCGATGTAGAGAGCTTGCAGGGCTGGCAAGGGGAGCCCCAGGAGATGAA
>Ga0114934_10000681_pt1 | contig 21546 bp, 30 predicted proteins | sample 4SBtaG_2_FD_99695 | JGI IMG/M metagenome (GOLD analysis project Ga0114934, IMG submission 99695) | Deep subsurface microbial communities from Kolumbo volcano to uncover new lineages of life (NeLLi) - 4SBTROV10_white metaG | ecosystem: Environmental > Aquatic > Marine > Volcanic ...
CATTTTCTACCTGTGCCTTACTTAATGTAACTGGTTAGGAACTATTATATAATGAATCGCCAACACTATACCAACCGACACTATTAAACCAACTAACATTTTTAAGAAATCTTTAGCAATAATTGGAAACACATATTTAAATTTATAATTTTCTCTTATGGTTGATATAGCTAATTCACGACCAGATAACAAACCAACAAAGACCCAAGTAGTGCTCATCGGTATATCATTGTACTGTTTAAAGAAAAACAATATAAACGCATATACTAGATCAATGAGCGTAGCCGATCTTACAAACTTTGTACCTGTTTTTTCAACAACAATGTTTTGTATCTTACCACCTTTTTCATAAAATGTATATCCCAAGAAAGCGGCAAATATAACTGATATGGCAAACATCCATACAATTGGAACACTTCTTGGTAAGAATACAGCAATATTCGCCATATCGTGTGATAACCAAGTATACCATAAAAAGGCAGTACTGCACCACTGAGCAATTCTCCATTTAGTTTTATGTGCCTTTGATACCTTATCTTTCTTTTCGTCTATAATTCTTTCTATTATATGCCACGCTAAATAGGCAACTACAGCTGCTAATGCGTAACCCATAATAGACTTAACAAGCATTTTTTCTAATACAAAAGTAGACGCAAATGCTGATAATACTAAGAAACTTGTAGAAACTGGTATACCTACTCTAGTCAATAGTAAAAGGATTGCCGGAGCGCAAGCGTGATACCATTCTATTTCTTGAAACGGTATTTTATTTAATCGTCCAAATGTGATATCGCCACTGTTAACGCTCCAACCATACCATATTGTCATCCAAAGTACAGCTGTGGCGGCCATCCATAGATAGTACCATTTAAATTTGTTTTGATTAGATGCCATCCAAGTGCCCAGAGTCTGTACACTATCATTGGCTACGACAGAATATGCGGCAAAGAAAAAACCAACAATCATCCAGAGAGAATAAGTATCCATTTTAACATTCCTTTCAATTATTTTCCTTATCTGATGTGCAATGTGGCCTAAGTATATTGTCTACCTCTGATTTAACGATAGAATCAATTTTCTTTTCTATCTGTGGAAAAAGATGTAAAGCAAGATTATGTTGACCCCTGTGTTCTGCTGGGATTGTCCATGTTCTACCTTTACGTTGCATTGATATAGTGTCCCGTCCACCGTCTTCTCTTACAAAAGTGTACGTAGCAATACTTCTATCGGCTCCAAGCATTAGCCATCTTAACCACTCAATAGTACTAAACCCTAAAAATTCATACGGTACATCATTATAGGGTTCTCTAAGTATTCCGACACTTATAGTCAACAAAGGATCAGGAGATCTCCCGGTTGTAGACATAATATTAATATTATTAGCCCAAGTATCAATTACTTTTGTTAACTTGTGTGTCACGTTAGTTTCTAAATAACCAAAAGTTTCAGGAGAACTAAACATAACTTCTCTAATAGAGTTTTTTATTCTATATTTAATATTAGCGTTGATGATAGAAATATTTTCATTAAATACTTGATACATACTAGCAACAGCAAAGTTAAAAATTTGTTTGTTATTATTAACCGATGAACATTGAGACATAATACACCCCGCTACTCATTAAAATACATATTTATCATAGCACATAAAAGCATAATAATAGTGACCCAAAAATTGAGCATGTTATCAAATAAGTAGTAAAAATAAAAATTAGTTCCTGCAAAAAGCAAACAGAGATATGATTGTTTAATCCTCATAATTGGGTCCTCGGCCACTTAGGATAAATGGGGGAGTGGCGACCAGTAAGTTCATGTAATCGTTTTTTTAATTCGATTATCTTGAACGCATAGCGCATTATAATGGCTCTCTGAGTCGCCATTCCACCCATACCTTCTCTACTATAATCTACTTTCCTAATTTGTTTAATCGCATACTGTAATCTTCTGATAGAATATTCTATCTTTTGATGTTCATGCAACGGACCATTTGTCATTACAGAATTACCTTAGCTTCCCCTTCCAGTAGATAACGTGGTCTCCCCCCCGTATCCACTTTCTGAATACCCATAGGAATATTGAAATGATCAAACAGAGTAGCACATACATCCAAAGGTCCATAAGGACTTTCTTTTGGAGTATATGATTTGTCAGCCGATCCGACAGTTCTACCTAATTGATATTCTCCACCTGCCATCAGCATAGGAGACATAGCGGGCCAATGGTCTCGACCAGCGTTGCCATTAAGTTTAGTTCTACCAAACTCTCCGGTAATTACAAGTAAAATCTTTTCATTTAATCCTCTTTCCCATACATCTTGTAGGAAAGCAGCCACAGCTTTATCTACAGGAGGGACTCTGCCTTTAAGAGCGTTAGAGATATTACCATGCATATCCCATCCACCGTAATGCATAGTAATAAATTTAGTTCCATATTCAGCAAGCCTACGAGCTAAAAGCATCTGTTTACCAATACCGCTATCTCCGTAAGCAGCTCTTGTTTGTTTAGATTCTTTTTCTATATCAAATGCTAATTTAGCAGTACCTAAAATAGTATCATAGGCTTGAGTGGTATACTTGCCAATAGAACTAGCAGCATTACTAACAATCTGATGTTGTTGATCAAGTGCCGCAAGCAGTTCTCCACGAGATTTAAAGCGGTCAACTTTAACTCTAGGACTAAGGTTTTCTTTATTGGACGGATTGAATGGTTTATACGCGCCGCCTAACCACGCAGGTCCATCGCCTGAAATGCCACCCTGTTGAACATAAGTGGGAACTCCTGTAGCACCATTAGATCCATATATAGAAGAAATAATAGAACCAAATGCAGGATATTTAGGAAGCGACGTTTGTGCTCGTTCGCCATTGTAATGTCCAGTCATCATCCAGTGTGTAGCTTGACGATGAGAGGAGTCTCCATGTGTAAAGGAGTTGACGCTAACTAATTTGTCTTTATGTTTAAATGTTTCAAACCAATCAGCCCCAAAAGATAGATTGGTTTCAGGATCGTAAAGCAGACCATTAACTGGGCGGAACTGGCTTGGTACATTGAAGTCAGTAGGAGCATGGAAGGTTTCAAATTGAGTGGGACCTCCTCCCAGCCACAACCATACTACAGACTTATCTTTTAACTCCACATCTTGAGTTTCTGCTAGAGCCATATCAGAAAGGCCCATTGCCGACATTCCAGCTCCTACACTTCCCATTCGTAAAAAATCGCGTCTATTAAAATAAAAGTCTAACATGCTTCCCTCCACGCTTCATTGGTTATAGTAGTGTTAAAGTATGTCGCTTCCTCTTGCAATCATTTCTGGTACTTCACTGCCAGTTGTACGATATGGAACAAAATCATTAAATGTATTAGCATACTCTAGAGTAACTTCAACATTTCCCGAAGGAGCGTCTCCTCCACTATACGATATAGAAGACAAATAATTTTTATTATTAAGGTCCCACATGTAATATATATTATTCGTTAGGCTTGTTGGAATTGTTGCTGCTACTAAAATAGAGGCATCGGCGGTTTGCCCCGGAGCAGCATTTGCCATAGTATTAAAATTTTCATCTACATTTTTTACAGCTCTATTAAAAGCTGTTTCGCCCGATCTAAAACCCTGAGTCACAACTCCAGTAAATGAACATGTGACTTCTAACGGAATACCAATATATTTCCATTTATTTATTTCATTAGCTTTAAGGTCAGTACCAGTCTCAAGTTCAGACCCACGCCAGTTACCAATATCTGTTAGTTCATCATAATTAATAGTTAAAGAAATGTCTATAGATTGTAAACCTTGTAATTCAGCGTTGGGTGTAAAAGTCTGCGTTACTTCGTCGGGATATGTGCCTCCAGTAATGTGGTTCCATTTTATCAAATCAGAACTTTCTGGAAAACTAGGTACATTTGTGTAATCTGTAGCTTCCAAGTAATCAGTATTTCGACGGCTACTTTTTGTGATAAACGTTAAAGACTCAGTAACGGTTTCATTTGCGTTAATGGTATACGATATGTTGGCTAGTAAACAGTACTCATAAGTAATTGATTCTATAAAGTCAGGAGTTGGATCTAGTGGAGCTGTTTTGCCTATCCATTCTGAGTCATCTTTACCATATACTATTACTATATTATAGTTAGGCAACTCATCACCTGACATACCAAAATTGGCAGTACTTAAAAAATAACTAGACTCATAATCACTTGTAGAAGCTGGGACATAGAAAGGAGATGCTGCTTTGTCTATGACTCGCTGAATAGTTATTTCTATATCAGGCTGGTCATACCACAAGTAATTTCTTTGAGATCTTCCGATATCTGGAAGACTATAAGAGGGCGTATCTATGTTTACGCCTACAGACTGAACCCCACTCAAGAAAGTATGATCGGTGGGATCGCTAATATAAGAGGCGGTGCTTACTTTTTTATAGAAAACACCTTGACAGGCATGAAATATCCTGATATTATTGTTTACCATTACAGAATCTCGCAGGTTCCGCCAGCACAAGCTATTTCTTGTTGTAGCTTGGTATTATCTTCCTTCTCTATTACGGAAATATAGTCTACATCCTGATATTCCCGGTTCAATTCAGTCCATAACTTATAATTATACACATCTTTCATACAATACGTTAACTTCTTGATGTCATCCTCGAAATATTTTTTAGCGAATTTATGACATCTTTTAACCCATTCTCTTTTAGAAGACCCTTTTACTGGTCCCCCCAAATTAAGTAGAGTATCACAAGCAGCCCATAAATTATCTTCCCATAACGTTAAAGCGACTTCAATAAGCCCACTTACAAACATTACCCCATCTCCATGATGAGAAACCATTTCGCTAGGCAAATAAATCGTCGTAAAGGGAGCCTGAGGATAATCTTTATCTCCAGTAACAGGTAATAACGAAATACCACAGAACCATTTTCTGTTTTTATAGATAAATTTTTCTACTTCATCCCATTCACCAGCCTTAACGTTAATAGTATTGCTAACATTGTGACTTAGCCACTCTTGGGTGCATAAATCCTGATTGGTTCCTACAATGACCCAATTTTGTTGCGTAGATTTGACAGCAGTTAATAAATCTAAAGCTCCTACTTTATTTTTTGTTTTAGATCCAGCTGGTACTTCAATACAAAATGAAATTACGTCGTCGCTATTATTTGCAGACCATACAGACTCCTGACAGGCTCTAGGATTAATTTTTTTAAAATGCTTGTATATATCTTCCATTTTATTCGCCTGTACGCGCCTAATGTACCTTTTTGCATGATGTGGATGTATACCAGAGCTGGTTCCCAGTATACAACTCGCAGTTCCTTCTGGTTTAACGCATGTACATCTAGCAGCTTGATTAATACCAATTTTTTGGGATAATTCTTTATTAACTTGTTTAACTGTACGGGCGGCCTTTTTTTGTAGTTCAGGAGATAGACATACTTCATGAGCTTCCATAATACCAGTCATAGAAACGCCAATAAGCGCTTCCCGCTCCATAATCTTTTTACTTGTGTCTTCTAGGTATCCTACATCAGTAAAGCCAGCTTGTAAAGTGCCAATAATAGTAGCTGCTCGGGCTGATTCATAAAAGTCTTCTTCGCTCTTAACTCTCGCACAATTGATTGTAGATAAATTACATGCTTGCCATCCAGACTTATTGGTTTCCTCATCTACTGGCCAGAATCCAATTTCTACACATGGATTTACTAAAAACTCAGTAGAATCTGCCCACACAAAGCCCGGTTCTCCAAATTCTCTTACAGACTTCATCAACTCAGAAAATTGTTCTGGCGTCGTAGTCTCTCTAAGAAGTAAGGCTGAGTTGTTGGATCGTCCCCGTTGAGGGTTTTCATGAAACCAGTTGCCTGTTTTGGCTGTTGCCATTTCTGTGTCGTCTGGTGAAAACAAGCAAATAGTAGCGCTTCGCCTAACACCACCACTAATAACAGCGTCAGCAGAGTGCATAACAATATCATAAGCATCAATTGGACGAAGTTGTGTGTAACCATTTTTAACTGCATCATCTAAGAACCCTTTAATGTTTTTAAGTGACTTTTTCAAAGGGTCAGAACCCGGTGCCTTACCTCCATGAGATAAAGGTGCCCCAGCTTCCCTAATTTTTGAAAAATCAAATACGACATGCTTACCAGAATAATCTGAAAAATCTGCGGGCTTATTAAAATAAGAATTAACCAAAACTCCAACCGCGTCTGACCATCCTTCAATATTATCTTCTATAGTAAATTTTTTAGTACCTTCTTTACTTTTAACCAACTTAGGTAGCTTAGCTATATGATGCTTTTGTACAGAAAAGCCTGTACCACATCCACACAAAAGAAGATACATACACTCTTGAAAAAAACGAGGTCTATCACAAAACGAGGAAATACAATTATACATCCTCATATTATGTTTTAGAATTGGGCTTCCTCCAAACTGGAGCGCTCTCTGGGAACCAAGAACGCGACGTTTTTTCATCATGTCGTATGCCCAATTGATATCCTCATGTATCTCTGGAATATCTTCATATTTTTTCAGCATCATATCTCTTACACGGTTTACAGTTTCGTGCCATGTTTCTCGTCTTTTTTTATCTGGTATCCAACGAGCATATTTAGCGACAAAAGTGTAATCCATAAGAGACTTGATTGACATGAATATTTTCCTTATTTTACCTACACTGTTTCAACATTATAAATTTCTAATCCATTATCTACTAAAAACCGATGGACCTCTGTATCGCTATCGTCTTTAGACTGTACGAATGCGCCCTTTTCTATATACCATTTAGTGACGCCGTTCTGCCACAATAATTTTGCACAACGATAGCAAGGATAGTGTGTGATGTATGCTTTGATAGGTCCCAATAGAGGTTTATGTTCCATGTTAGAAATAGCATTTTCTTCTGCATGAACCATAAAGGGATACTTGGCGGGACGGAAGGTAGGAAGGAAGGAGTCATCACACTCAGCAGGAAATCCATTGTAGCCCATACCTATCACATGATTCTTTATATTAACTAAAACGCACCCAACCTTAGTCTCGCTATCGTGACTTCGGATGGATGCGTAATGAGCCATTCCTATAAAATATTGATCCCAAGATGGTCTGTCCATTGCTGATTCCAATAAGAAAAAAAGTTAGCGCAGTACTTACATTATCGTCAATGGATTGACTTTTGTCAACCATTTTTTGAACTATTTGTCTCTTAATACGTTAATAACAAGATCAAACTTTTCGTTTAACTTATCATTCAAATGAATTTTGCAGTCGGTCACGCTACTTTCTAGATTATCTATCTTAGTTTCTATTTTACCTTCCAAGCTATCGACTTTTTCTTCTAGAGAATTTAATCTTCTATTTAGTGAGTCGTTCACTCTTTCCTCCAGTAAAATAATTTTTTTGCCATGGGACATAATAGTAAATAACATCCAACCCATTAGTGGTATAAGCACCATACCGACAACTTCAGCTACACTTTTAACTAGTTGCCATGTGTCAGTCATGATAAGCCTTTCATATAGATAAAAAAAAAGGGGGAGAGTAGAACCCCTCCCCCTCCTTGTAAATATATATTACATACCAGTAATCGCTTTGTAATCAAAGAAATCGCCAGCGCCAAGTACGGGATTAAGAGTTACGAAGTCAGCCTTCATAACCAATTCGCCCGGAATAGCTCTGGTTGGATTCGCGGCGCTATCTGTACGAGCAGCAGCCTCATCATTGATTGGGTCCCACATATAAGTAGTGGTGTTTGTAGCTGGAGTATGATGCGCATGACCAGTTGCCGACAGCCACAAGTTGGCAGAACGTTTTCCGACCTTGGTATCGCCGTTAAGAAGATATCCGGTACGAGAGTAACGGTTTCTTCTCATGAGCGTGACAGTCTTAGCGCCAAAGTCATGCATAAACTGGTTGATAGCCATATTGAGCTTGCCAACACCCATAAACAAAAGATTTGTTTTGGATACGCCAGACAACGTGGTAGACTGACGAGCAATAACGTATTCGCCTTCGGCACTATAAGCAAAAGTACCGCCACTCAAAGCCTTTTGGGCGTTATAAACGCCATTACCAGTCAAGAGTGTAGGAAGCGTGTTAACTTCTGCATTGAGAGCTACGCCGTCCTTAAGAGATAGAGCTTTAGTGATTACTGCACTAAGCCCACTAGTAACGGATGAGTTCTGCAAAATACATCCGCCTTCGGTTTGAACGGTAAATGCACCGCCTGTTGTGTTAACTAAATAATCAGCTGTAGATGTAGGGACTGGCATTGGATAAACCTCCATAATGGAAATAAATATTATATTTTCCTACGTTATCCAAAAGCAGTCCAGTTCCTACTTAACAATACACAAAAAAGACGGTTAGCGATTTATTTTTTCAAACGATTTTAGGGCTTTTTTAAATCTTCTTCTGGCTGTTTCTCGACTATAGCCATTCTGTCTACCCATTTCTTCCATCGTCATTCCGTATACATACTTTTGTTTGATTAAAACAGTATATTCATCACTCAATCCGTCAAGTACATGATCTATATTATCAACAGCATCAATTGATTTTTCCAGTTGTCTACAATTAAATTCTCTTTTTTTCTTTTTCAAAGTATTTCTTATGGCATAATCAAGTTGTTGATATAAAAAAGTTGTAAACTTAGTTTTCTTGGATGGATCATATTTGTTAAGGCATTTCCAAAGTGTAGTTAATTTAAGTGAATATAGGTCATCTGCACTTAATGCCGCAAAATACTTAGTGCAAACCTTATTCATCACTTTAATATTATCAATGTTATTCAAGGCTTCTTCAAAAGTTTTATCCATTAGTACTCCTTAGTATTACGCCCCCAATTTTTTGTTTGAGGGCCTCTAGTTCATTGAGACCGTCTAAATATGTTTTATTCATATCATCGGACACTATATAATCTATCTCGCCCTGTGGCGACACAAAAATAGACCAATGTTTATTGGTATCAAGTTGCTCCTTAACAAGATCAACTGCTAACATTAATTCTTCATTATCCAATACTTCGTCAACCGTATATTCACACATTGTTTTTTCTATATTCGTTCTCACATCAGACGTGTTAAACATTTTGCCAATGCCGACAAAGAACGTGTATCTTCCTAATGGCTTTAAGGCTTCAATACCCTGAACTTCTTCTAATACGTCTATAATTTCGTTTGTGAGATCAAAATTTGTATAGCATAACCAACAATCCCACCTATCAGACGGTTTAAAAGGGGATTCTGCTGGATAAGGGCCGTATGGAGTATAAACTACCTTTTGTTTTATCGGCACAAGATACTCTTTTAATAAGCCTTCTTCTACCATTGCGCCAATTTCTTCTTCATCTTCTTCTTCTATGGAATCCGGTTCTAGTAGTATTTCTTCTACTTTCGCATTCCAGCTTTCCCAGCCTATTTTTTTTGATGTGGACATAATATATCTCCTCAAGCTAGGACTTTTTATTTACTATCAACTATACACATTATGGCTTGATATCTAATGGAGATATGGCTAGATTGTCTCTATTTTTATGAGCTACGTGCGACTCCTGTAATTGTGCATATTTGAGTAACAGTTGATTAAATTCTTCTTGTTTTCCACTAGCGGAACATTGATCACAAAGGTCGTCTAGTAGTAACGTAATTAGGTTTTCATATTTTAATTTATATAAAACGGTAGCTAAAAAATCTACGTTAATTATTTCTTCAGCCCATCCACATTCAAAATAAATCTGCCCTTCCTTGTCTGTACATATATTGACAAAACAACCCTTTTCGTCATCGTCGGAAGGTTGAGGCTCCGAATTTTGAGATAAGTTCGACATAATAAGGATCTAGCTCCGGGAGTTTTGCTTTTTCCATTTGGCTAAAAGTATAAAATTCACCCCTCTTCTCTATTCCACCACCCTGTAACGATAATGTTGTAATATATGTAGTTTCAACTTCCGTATGATCCGTTCGTCTAAAACCACACAACATTTTTGTAGACCATTCATAATCCACATTTAGATATTTTTCGTGTAAAGATTGAAGAGTGAACGCTTCATCACCAGAACCCATGTATGAATACGGCAAAAGCCCCTCGTTTGTTAGAAGGACTTTTACATATCCGTCATCGGTAGGAAAAAGCGATTTATTCATAGCTACTATAAGGTAGCTAATTTTAACTTTCATCTACGTCCTCTGTTTCACCTTGTGCTTGTTGTAGCTGTTGCAACATTTGTGATTTCATTTCTTGGATCACATTAAAATTGCTTTGCGCGGCTTCATATTTTTGAACAGCATTGATAAATTCTTCAAAAACGTTAGGATGTTCTCCAATACCTACTGAACTTGTCATATACAAATTCAAAGTAAGCGCGTGCTCATCCATAAGGGCTTTAAAATGTGATTCGGCGGCATTCAAAAAGTTGTTCATGATTTCTCCCAATGTAAAAGAAAAAAAGTGAGTCGCTATACTCCATTATAGCGTCTCACCTTAATAATGTCAATTTTTTTTTACTTTTTTTTTGAGGATACATCAAAGTGACGCACCCATTCAACTCAGACGGTTTTGCGAACCGTGTCGCCAATGATCCAAGCGGAAACAATTGCCGCTACACCAGCGATTTGCTCTGTATCAAAATCCATACCAAAAATTTCGGAACCTACAACAGCAATAACGCCAGCTGCGGCTACCCAAAAACGTCGAGACTTAAGTAATGCGACTAATTTACCATCCATTTTAAAACCTCCCATAAAGTAACTTGACTATCTATTCTACACCAACGTTGGGTCCATACAATTCCTGTATTTTTGTAATATCATCTGCTTGCGGCCCAAGAGAATTATTTATGTAAGGAAACATGAGTGCATTTTCGTCGCTCGAATGATCGAGCCCAATTAAGTGCCCTATTTCATGTGCTGCAACAGAACGTAGCACGATACCATAAAGATGGTCTTCAGGCAACACCCACTTTTCTGCCATATCAAACTTTGTTAACAGTTGGCCATCATAATTTTTTCCAGACGGCATCTGAGCCCATGCCAATACACCGCCTTTTCTGCCAAAACTTTCTCGCCATCTACGACCGACAGAAATAATAATATCGGCTCTACGAGAATTAGATGTTTCTTTAAAGGCAAGAGGAGTAACTTCTGACCATGAATCAAACGCTAACCTGAACTGTTCATCCCAAAGGTCTCTACCGAGTTCTCGAACATCTCTTCCCTTCATATGATAAGATAATTCTGTTTTGCCCCATTTTGATTTGTTTTTAAAAATGTCTTCTGATGCGTTGTTTACTCCACATCTTGGAATATTTACTTTTTGTGAAAATAATTCGTGCGTACTAAAAAGTGAAAAGCCTAAAAATGCTGACGTTGCGCCAGCACAAAACTTTCGTCTATACATCGTTAACCCCTAAATAAAGTTAAAACACCCTAAAAACAGCGTAAGCAGCGAGTGCTGCTAAGATCGCTATTGCTAACCATTTAAGTGCTTGTGCAAGAGCTAGCAACAAGTCTCTTAATGGTCTTGGCCTTCTAAGTCTCCATTCTCTATTTTCATCTACTCGTTTTCTGTATTCTTCTCTACGTTTTTTTGCCCGTTCTGCAAATGATGTCATAACGGCCTCCGCAAAATCAAATTCCACGTAGTAATTCGTCTACAGAATTTTTCCATGAAAATTTAGTTGCTGTTTTGATACCTGCCAGATTAGGGGATAAAGATCCATCATTTTTTCTTACATATATTGATCTCATGTACTCCACTGTCTGGTCCTTCTGATTTTCCGATATCTCAGCCCAAAAGCCCTTACTACCGTCAAACCAAACGCCATCATAAGCAGTTTCCAAGTTATCAATTTTAATTAAATGAGTATTATCCGTGGTACAAAATTCTGTATGACCTGAATAGTCGGTGGCAATCACATGTTTCCCACAGCTCATCATTTCGAGCAGTTCTAAGTTCCAACCTTCCGCTCTAGCTGGAAAAATCCCACAATCCGTTTGTGCCATGATATTATACACATCTTTTTGTGTTTTTTGTCTCGGAATGATCCGAATTTTGTCTCCCATACGAGAGGATTTGTACTTGTTAATCCACTCCTCGTTATTTACATTAGGAAATGGATTATCACACATCATCCATAATTCTACATTATCGTTATAATTAAACGCTTTATTAAAACATTCTACTAAAATATCGTGACCTTTTCTTATTTCCCACTTTCCACAATTAAAGAAAATTGTTTGTGGCCGCGAAAGCGGACGCTCTTTAAAAATAGTTCTATCTACGCCTAGTGGAACTACATGAATATTTGACTTTTTAAATGACGTATTATTTTCAATAACATCAGCAGCCCATTTTGAACAAACAAAGATTTTATCGCAATGGGATAGGCTAGACACTTCTTCTGGAGAAAATTTATTCAGCTCAAACACAGGAAATCCTACATGTGTTCCTTTACCTACATGATGCATTAAATCATGCTGGTGCCACAAACGAACAGAAGGACATGATGTGTTAGCATTTTTTTGGTTTCGTATACATTCTTCGACAATACTCATATCAGGCATTATGTCTGGTGTTCCAATTGGATAAAGAGCTACGCCATCACGACTGTGAAGTTGTTTGAGAATATTATAACCAGCGATACCATATCCTAAATTATTAATAGGTGCTGTCAAATTAATCATAAAGACTCCTTGTATGCCTTATTAAGAATTTCTTGTAATTCAGTTACAAATAATGTTACATTGTTTTTATGTGCTAGTGTATCATTGTCATATATTTCTTGCGTAACAGAAATTTCTTGACGGGAATTAGATATGTACACGTTTGTACATATAAACATACTTCCCATACTCTCTGCCGATTTATGAAGCAATTTTCCCATAGAGACAACCATCAGTCTGAAAGGAGGGGGTAAGACTTACGTTTCCTGTTGAGCTTTTCTATAAAATTCAGATAAAGTTCCCAGTTCTACATTGCTCGATTCAAAGATATTATTTTTGAGAGTATTTAAAAAATCTTGATAATATTTATTATCAGGCATCCAAATCGCCTGCTTCTTAAATGTATCACGATCCCAGCTTGCCCAATCTGTAACTATAGAAAAATATATACCGTCCACACCATCAAAAGATTCCATAAGATTAATAGCAGGAATCATTTCTTTATAATTTTCAAGTTGCACGACAAAGTCGAGCCTTAAATGGTCTATCTGATTATTGGTGCGTAGCGTTGATAACATATCAAGATTACTCATTAAAATTTTCCAATCTCCTCCTACACGAACTTTGTCATATGTCTCTTCAGTAGCCGCATCTATTGATACCAGAACTGTACCTATGTTATCATGACACTTAGACATAAGTTCCCACATTTTTTTTGTAAACATTACTCCGTTTGTTTGAAGATTTATTTTTATGTGAGGGTATTTTGTTCCATCAAAATCTATCAAAAAATCTCTAAAAATTTTGGAGCCGAAAGGATCGCCAGATCCCGTTATATTGAAAATTACTTCATCTTGTGTATTGCTGTTGAAAACATAATTGATAACAGAATTCTGGATGTCTAAGCTTTGTTGGTAGTCGTCTCCTTTAACATTTAATATTTTCATTTTTCTACAACTAGGACACTCTAGATTACAAGATAAATCCCATAAGAAATTGACGTATCTAACTGTATTAATATGTGTCCGATTATTATCTATAATATCTTTATAATAAGGATCAGTAACGTCTTCCTTTTTTGGAAGGCAGTTCCCTTGTATTAAAGGGCACGTCATTTTATTGCAAAACTTAAAACTTCCATCTAGTATGGACGCTCTTATTTTTTGTGCTTGCTCTGAGTTTATAACGTCCTCTATGGGTTTAGTCTTAATATTGCCTATTGACTTGTTCATCCAATACGCACAACAAGTACGCGCTTGCCCCCATTGATTAACTTCGAGATTAGCAAATGGCTGTTGACAAAACAAACCCGAAGTATCGGGCTCAGACAGATCGGAGTTCTTAACGTCTTTGTTTATATTATTAAGACTCATTTTGTAACTCCATAAACTTTGTTGCTATCTCGTCACCTTCTGAGCATTTCTCCCAATCAGAACCTTTCCACGCTACGATATCACCTGTATCTATTCTAGCCACATCAGTGCCATTTATCGTCTTTAAATTTTCAAATTCTACGTAATATACCTTTCCATCAAACCATATGTCTTTTTTGTTTTCGTTTTCCTTGATGGTTAAATATTCTTCCAAATTCTTATCGTACTGAGATATGTCTTTGTCAAACCTAAGATCATAAAGAGGTCCCATGTCTAAGCGTGCCGATGCCCCTGTTGCGTTTTTATATCTTTCGATATATTTACTAAAAAACGGATCTTTAATAATCTGACACAATTCTTCGTGTCTTGGGTGAGTTTTTTCTTGAATAGCTTTGTATTCCCACTCAGCAAAATAATCCTTGTGACCTAAATCTCTAATAAAGTCAGGTTCGATAATTTGTAGCACTATCCCATCCACGTTGTATAATTCTCCCATCTTTACAAAATCTTTTATCTCGTGAAAATTATTTTCTTGCACCACCATGCTTATTTTAAATTCGTATATCTGTCCAGATTCTCTAATATTTTGAATAAATGCAAGATTTTCCTGTAGGTCATCCCAATTTCCGCCACGACGATTAATGTGATAGGTTTCTGCGGAAGCAGCGTCAATTGACACAGATATTATGTTTGTTTTTTGTTTTACAAAATCGCTCAGGGTATCCCAATATTTTTTAATGAGTAATCCATTAGTAAGAATGGTAATATGATCTAAATTAGGAGCGTTTTCTTTTTTTAGATTCTGTAGTAACTTTCTAAATATTGGGCTAGCAAATGCATCGCCAGAAGCTGTTACAGTTAGTTTAGCCATGTCTGTAAAACCTTCATCTATTAATTTATCTTGTAATTGTAGCGCTTCTTCTCTTTTTTTGCCAGATAGCATGATTAGATGTCTTCTACAAGAGGGACACGACAAATTACATGATCTATCGTAGTCACAGTTTATTATTCTTGGACCGTGATCTAATTTAGTTTTTTGGTTTTTTATATCGTGATAAACTATGGGATTTTCTTGTTTCATCTTTTCTAGAGTAGAGACTTCTCCTATTTTTAATTGTAGCAGAGGACAAGACTTTTCGTTGCAGTATTTAAAAGAACCGTCTAATATAGATCTTCTAAATTCTTGAGCCTTTTCACTATTCCACACTTCTTCCATTGAAGACTCTTTTAAATTTCCGTATGTATATCCATTGACCCACGGAGGACAACATGGAGCCACGTTTCCATTGTCCAAGAGGGAAAACCATTGAAACGGTCTTGCGCAGTAATACTGTTCGCTCATAATATGTCCTTTAATTTAGTCGTTAGATCTGAACAAAAAAATCTTCCACTCAACCAACGCTTGTCCATCTTTTTCATGTAAAGATATGCGTTAACTACATTATTAGTATTCGTCATTAATTTAGCAGCATGATCTAGATCATCAAAATATAAAGGATAGTCCTCTCCTAGATATTCAATTGTAGCATCCAGTCTATTTATAAGAATAGGAGTGTTTCTCGCTATACACTCAATCACAGCATTATTGGCAGAGCTATCATACAGATCTAAAAAGATAACAGACGAAGACATAAGGTCATCATATTCGGCATTTGAAATCGTATCATAGATATGAACAGAATTATGTTTGTATAGATATTCCTGAGGTTGTAACAATGTTTTCTTATACTGCTCAAACAATCCCATAGCGTGCTCCTTTTCACTTGGGAGCCACCTCCTAGAAAATTGTGGAGACGTATCAAGATCAAATATTGATTCTATTTTTCTTAACCAATATCCTATCTGAACAATTTTTTTAGGATAGCTAGATAAAAATCTAGATGGAGACCATTTTAATGGAGGAACATAAGTGGGATGTTTAACAGATATTACTGGAACATCCACTCTTTTACGCAGCCACTTACCAAGATATTCAGATAGTGTAACCAGACATTTACAGGTAGATAAAGATTCCTTAAATACTTGCCTATCCAGTATGGCTTGTGGCGAATTATATATTTCAAACCAATCAGGAGGATTCGGCGGATTATGGAGAAAGCCAATCCAATCCTTTTGATACGGAAGATTATAAGGATTATCTCCATAATGGTATTCGTGCAGCTTCCACGAAAAACTTCTTTCCATGAAATCATCCAGCACGATCCCAGCCTTAGAATGAAATGGTCGCAATGCGTTTATACAGTAGGACCATCCACTTCTATGGTGGGTAAAGCCACTACACTTAGATAGATTTAAAGATATCATATTATCTTTCTACCTAGCATTCCTTCAAAAAATCCTACTTGGTACTTACATTTAAGTAATACTAACTTTTCTGCGTAACTGTAGTTAGTTTCTTCATTAGTAGACAAGAGCCATCTTGGTGATGCGTTGTCAAACATTTCGGGCGATTCAATGAATCTATGCCATGTTTCCGCCAACTGTTCTTTGTTTGTTTTATAAGAGAGTAGAGTACCATCTTGATATCCCAAATCATAATAGTACCCAGACACATATTTGATATCAAATTCCACATCAGGAATAAAATAGACACTACTTAAGGCTGAGGAGTATATCACCTTACCTTTTGCCGACATCATTTTAATAAAATGTTTATTGTTACGAAGATATCCTCGTGGAGAAGCTATTGGAGCATATCCTCCTATTTCATTATACGTTCTACCAGAGAAAAAACATCCGCTAACATGAGGAAAATTATGCTCTTCATCTGATATGTCTATCAGTAACATTTGATCAGTAACTGGTATCGTATAATTTTTGTAATTATCTTCAATCGCTTTTGTAAACCAGTCAGAATTATTCTTATGATGAGTGCTGACAGGGCCACAAAGTACCGCAGCATCTCTATGTAAATTATTAATGGAAGCTATGGCCGCGAGATAATCATTACCAACAAACATATTTTCATCTAGAATACCTAACAATGAAGCGCTGCTAACAGAAGGAATGTCTTCTAAATTAACAACGTTAACTTCTACATCAATACCAAACTTAGTAGCTTGTGAAACAAGAGAAGTTGCGCACGGTGCTAACACTTTATCCTTTTGCCGTATGCTACTCTCCTTAATTTCATAATCATTTTTTACAATAAATATTTCAATTTGTTTCATATTTTATTTCCGTATCTATCCTTACCTGTCAAATTGTCAACTTCTTTCCAAACGTCTGACCATCCGTCTTCGCTATCGCCGTTTACACGGGCGGCTTTATCGTCAATATACATTACACCAGCTGGCTTTCCCATAAATGCATGATGATATTTTACGCCATGCTTAGCCAACCAATCGGTCCATTCTCTATATCCTCGTTCGTATTGTTTGTGAATGTTACCCTTTTCTCTGTCTCCATACCTAGCAGTAAAAAGAGTAATCTTATATCCCATATCATATAGCCTATTAACTTGAGCTATACCGTGAAGCAACGGTCCAGCCTTTGCGTATTCTCCACCGTGTGCTTTATCGGCTATCACGCCATCACAGTCTACTATAAGTGTTTGTTCGGATGACATATATTAATCCTCCCATTCCAGTGCTGCTGATACGTTAGAAAAGTTTTCTTGAAATATTTTTTTGATTCCGTTTGCGACCTCCCTGTGTTCCTTTTGTGTATCCTCTTTACATCTTAGCTGCAAGTAATGCACCCAACTTCTAATGCTTCCCTTCATATACATAGTAGTTTGAATTCCTAAAGGAAGAACCATACGAGCAGATTCTTTTGCTACACCCATAGCTATCATATTATTATAAGCTTGAATAGATCTCTCCATTACAGACATAGCTTCAGCTGTCCACACACTGTCAGCTACATCAGTACTACTCTGCCTATTACTTTTAGCTTGGTTGCGTAGTTCTAGATCTTCTATTGTTTGAGCAACAGAATATCTTTGTGAAAACTCCTGAAAAGAAAAAGAGCGATGCCGCAGAATTTGTGCGGCTATCGCCCTACTTGTTTTTATTTCTACACACATGTCAACCATTTCAAATGGTGACCAATGCTTATGTTTAATTAAGTATTTAATAAGACGAGGAGACGTTTCATTATTCAATTGATTTTCTGGATTGCTCACCCTAGCACAATATACTATAAGCTCCTCAGCAGAATTCAGTTCATCAATAATCGGAGACGTAATACTAACGAGTTTAATTTCCATAGAAAATCCTTGGGGGTATTGTCTTTTTAAAAAGGTTTAAAATAGAGAGTTCCACCATCCTTTGGAAACGCCCAGAAAATACGCTCCTACTCCCATGCCAACATAACATGCAAGCGCGAAAATTGGCTTGTGCATGAGAAATTCTCTGGGATGTAAAATACCATAAATCAAACTTTTTAACGGTTTCTTAGGATCAAAACCCATGATAGACCCCCTTTTCATATTATAGACTACTTACGTGAATAACGCTCAAACAACTTCATTCCCCCCCAAGGGTTTTTCTACGTTAAATCCCAACTTTACTATTTTCTTGTACCAATATCTTTCATTACTCAGATCGTATACTTCGCCACCTGTCGGAGCATTAAATTTTCGTTTTAAAAGATGTATCTGTACCACAGTTCCCTGTGGGTTTTTAGCGTGTACAACATAACCATCATCTGTTTTTTCTGGTAGATTTAATTTTACGGAATTTCCTTGAAATTCACCGTCTTCTATATCTTCATCCCACTCTTCATTATGAACCGTAGCGGAAACAGGATCTTTAGGGGCATTGTGCCAATCAGGAAATACAGGCATATTATTCTCCTTTTATTTTTAAGCTTTTCCCTCATATATTAAAACGACACCATCTTTTTTATAAAAACCTTTTCGTGTATAAGTAAATACTTCGCCCGTTTTAGGATTTCTGTATTTATAGTCAGCACTTGATTCCTCTTCAAGTATAGTTTGCTCCATACGCATAGATGTCCGATACTCTTCATCAGCCTTTTCAAAAAGACTTTTAGATTTTTTCCTAAATTGACTCATACAAATAGCCACCGCCTGTTTATTATCTTTAGCTTCTTTTGTAGCTACTGGCATACATCTTTTCATAAAATCAGATTCTTTTTCGTTTTTGCTTGGCGTTGGTAGAGGCATAACTTTCTCCTAATTATAATAAACTATATCTTATATCTTCCCAGATTGCTCCAGCAATAATCATAGCTGTATCATTATCAGAGGGATAATGCACTCCTTGTTTTATTCTAGCATGTCCTACCACATTGGCTACTCCATAAAACGCCTTGGAGTAAGAAGGGTATATAGCGCTTAAAACAGCAGCTGCTAAAGCGGCATAAGCCGTATGTCCAGACGGATATGCTGGAGTATGATGTGTATCAGTAGTTATTAAATCTATTGGTATATTAAATACTTCGGCAAGACGATAAGGGCGTGGCCTTAAATACTGCCATTTTAATTTAATAACAATAGGATTAAAAATATCCCACGCTTTATCAAAAGTTGCGTGGGGAAAAGATATGTCATATTTTTTCATGAGAGGATAGAATAACTCTAAAGGTTCTCTATCTACAATTTGAACTAAATCAATATCTAGTTTAGTTCTATTGTGTGTCTCATTGGAGATATATTGTAGTTCGTCTCTTGTAGTTGTACTATCATTTAGAGGAGGCGATGGAAGCGCGTTGCGCCAATCGATAGTTATAAGAGGAGACACACTCCTACGAAAGAGAACTCTATTATCGTCAGTTGGAGGAGTACTATATTTTATATTATTTATGTACCCGCTTTCTGCGAGAAGAATCTTTTCTTCCATAATCTATTTCCATTTCGATAATATCACCACTTTGCTGAGTACCACAGAAGGGGCAGACATATACGTAGGATCTTCCAGATATAGTTTCCACAATATCTACAAGACGACATGATTTAGAATCATACTCAAGATTGCACTGCTTGCAGTACAATCCATATTGGTCGTGGTTGATATACGTGTCGAAGTGATTCATGATTTTCCCCTGTTCAATATATACACAAATTATGACTTTTTAGCAAATACATCGTTAATTATGTCTTCCGCTTTCTTATAAGATTTTCCTTTCAAAAGAAGATTTACGGCACTTACAGCCTCTTTTTTACGAAAACCAAGAGAAACAAGTCCTTGAACAGCCTCTTTAGAAGTGTCGGTAGCCGTTGTATTTTTCGGCTTAGGAGCTGGTTTAGGAGCTGGTTTAGGAGCTGGTTTTGAGGTTGATTTTGGTGCTACACGCTTAACTTTTGGTTTTGGAGGGGGAGAACGTTTGACTTTTGGTTTTGGAGAGGAGGAACGTTTTTTAGGTTCCACATATGAATCTGTTATATTTACAGATAAATCAAAAAGATCTTGCTCTTCCTCTATTTCTTCTTTTACATATATGTAGACGGGATCTGCTTTCTGTCTCATAATAATCAGTACTTCATTTACAAAATACCAGACTATAGGTAGAAGAAGCGCTGCCGTAAAGATAAAAAGAAGGTCTGAGTTCCATTTTCCAGCATTTTCCATCGTGTATCCCCTACAAAGTGTGATTGACTACCTTAGTATACAACGTGATTTCCGGTATGTCAACCCATTTTTTAAATAATGCCATCTTTGTAAGGAGGATATCCTAACCCAAATACGAGCGCCATATTTATTTCGTGTGGGTATTCTACAATATTTTCTTCTAATATTCTTTTTGCTTCCGTCTTCATAACGCCCATGAGGGAAGCTATCACTTCATTTTCATGAGGACGCACATTTCCAGACTGTGTTGCTTTACCCTTTTTTTGATTTTTCCACACATAAAATCCGCCATGTGTTTTTTGTCCTAGCATACCATTATTATAAAGATTTGTAATTACACTATCATCTGGAAGACTTATGTATTTATATTCATTACAGATATTCTGTGACCCATGGTATATAACATCAATTCCTACAAGATCACATAATTCAGCTGGTCCCATTGGCCAACCAAAATCTTTCATTACTTTATCTACATACTCAAAGTCCATCCCATGAGAAATCATACTATCAAACTTAACTAGGTAAGGCATTAATATACGATTAACTACAAATCCAGCACAATCATTACACACTAATGGTGTTTTTTTCATAGCTAAAGCTAATGAGCACAGTTTGCTGATAGTGTCATCGCTAGTATCAGTTCCTCTTACCACCTCGACTAATGGCATTTTTGATACTGGATTAAAAAAATGCAACCCTGCAACCCTATCGGGCGATAGATTTTCTTTTAAGCTATCGACCCTAAATGTAGAAGTATTAGTAGCCAAAATAGCTTCAGGCGCGATAGAGTATACCTTTTGAAAGATCTCTGTTTTTAACTTAAGATTTTCGGGAACTGCTTCAATAACAATATCTGCTTGATTTACAGCCTTTTCAATGTCTGTAGTAGTTGTAATTCTTCTCATGATTCTATCACATTCATCGGCAGATATATATCTCTTCTCCACTTTATTCTGTAAATAAGCACGATTAGAA
>Ga0114934_10000682_pt1 | contig 21541 bp, 20 predicted proteins | sample 4SBtaG_2_FD_99695 | JGI IMG/M metagenome (GOLD analysis project Ga0114934, IMG submission 99695) | Deep subsurface microbial communities from Kolumbo volcano to uncover new lineages of life (NeLLi) - 4SBTROV10_white metaG | ecosystem: Environmental > Aquatic > Marine > Volcanic ...
GTTTTGCCATATGCTTTATTATTGTCCGATAATAACTTTAGGAAATCGAATAACTTTATCGCCTAAAGCATATCCTTTTTCAATAACGTCTATAATTTTTCCTTTAAACTTCTTACTTGGCGCTGGAATTTGTGTTACAGCCTCATGATTGTCTGCGTTAAACACATCTCCTTTTTTTACTTTAATTTGCGATAATCCCTTTTGCTCTAAACTTGTTAGCAGTTTTTGATAAATAAGCAAAACCCCTTTTCTTAAATCTTCAGCTTCTTTATCTTCTTCAATATGATTTAAAGCCCGCTCAAAATCGTCTAATACTGGCAATAATGACTTTATTACATCTTCACTTGCCGTTTTAAACAATTCAATACGTTCTCTAGTAGTTCGTTTTTTATAGTTTTCAAACTCTGCAAACAATCTTAAAAATTTATCTTTTTCTTTTTGTAATTCGTCTTGTAATTTCTCGGCTTCTGAACGTGCATCAACATCTTCCACCACGGTTTCGGGTGTCGCCTCCATTTGCTCTTCCAAAGTCTCCTTTAGTTTCTCTTTTTTGCTCATTCTATATTGAACTTTAATTTTAAACGTTTTAGTTTTACTAAACAGTTGGCAAAAGTACTGCCATTATTATTAAAATGTCAAAATGTCACGAAATATTTTACTTTTCTTTAACACCATTACATTTTACAAATCTATATTTTAGCCACCAACACTAAATCAATACACATGAAGAAAAATATTTTAAACTTATTTACCTTAGTTGCTCTAGGAATTGCATTAGTTGGCTTTAAAACTAAAGCCGATAAGACAATGCATAATAAAAATGAAATAGCAACATCTAATACAGTAGCTAAAGAATATACAGTTAATGCTGAATCATCCGTTATCGAATGGCAAGGATTTAAACCTACTGGATCTCACAAGGGAATCATAAACTTAAAAAGTGGTGTAATCACAGCTAAAGGACGTAAATTAAGGAGTGGTTCATTTATAATTGACATGAACACTATTAAAGAAAGTAATAATAATTCCAGATTAGAAGGGCATTTAAAAAGTGCTGACTTTTTTGATGTTACACAATTTCCAACTGCTAGTTTTGAAATTACTAGTTTAGAAGAAAAAGATGGCAATACAATGCTATCTGGCAATTTAACACTTAAGGGGGTTACTAATCCTGTTTCTTTTACTGTTTCTTTAACACAACATGATAATGAATTAACGCTAACTAGTAATGTGTTTACAATAGACCGTTCAAAATGGAATGTGCGTTATGGTTCAAAATCATTCTTTGACGATTTGAAAGATAAATTTATTAATGATGATATTGAATTAAAAATTTCTATTAAGGCAAGTAAAAAGTCTTAAGACTTAAAAGCATACCTTATAAAGCCTTACTTTTTAGTGAGGCTTTGAATTTTGCTAAATTAAACACTTCGCTTCACCAAACATTTAATATACTAAACTTTTGTCGCACGTAGCATTTCCCGTTTTCCTAGAGGACCTTCCAAGCGTTCTACAGTAAAACCAACTTTTTGCATTGCACGTCGCACACTGCCTTTGGCAGAGTATGTTACCAATATACCCTTAGGTTTTAATACTTTATACATGATTTTAAAGATAGCTTCTGTCCATAACTCAGGTTGTACACGTGCACCAAAAGCATCAAAGTAAATGAGATTGTAAGTGTTTACTTCACCTATATCTTTAAATAATTTTTGTTGTTTTATTAATGAAAATTTAGAGTGAATCTCATGCACTTCCTCCCAAGAACAATTGTGAATTTTAGAAAATAAAGTGTTATTTACCTTGAGCTGTTCTGCGTAATTAAGTTGTTTAATTTCATCTGGCGAAACAGGATAGGCCTCAACTCCAACATAATTAACTTTAATATTAATTTTTTCGGATTCAAGGCAAGTTATAAATGCATTTAATCCTGTGCCAAATCCTATTTCTAGTATGAAAATTTTTTGTTGAGATTCGTCACTTTGCTCAGAATGACATAAACTTCGTTGGGAATGCAATAAGAAATGAAGTCCATATTTTATAAAGACGTGTTTTGCTTCCTGTATAGCACCATGAATAGAATGATATTGCTCATTCCAATCTTCAATTTGAATGGTTTTAGAACCATCAGCAGTTGTAATTATTTTGCGCTTCACCTATGTATAATTCCTATATAATAAAGATACATTTTTTTAGGTTGAAATCTATTTTTTATGAGTTGTAATTTGTTTAATTTTGTGGCGACAAAAAAGATATAATGATAGACAATACGGCATATAAGATTGAGATAATTAAAGTTACAAAATCAAAAATTAATGATGTAAATTTTGATGATTTAGGGTTTGGCAGTGTATTTACCGACCATATGCTTGTATGCGATTATAAAGATGGTATATGGAGCACCCCTAAAATAACGCCTTACCAACCTATAACTCTAGATCCTTCAGCACGAATTTTTCACTATGGACAATCTATTTTTGAAGGTCTTAAAGCCTATAAAGACGCAGAGAGTACTGCATGGTTGTTTCGTCCTTTAGATAATTGCAAGCGTTTAAATATTTCTGCTAAACGATTGGCAATACCAGAATTGCCAGAAGCTTATTTTATGGAAGGCTTAAAAACCTTATTACAACTAGACCATAAGTGGATTCCAAAAAAAGAAGGCAGCTCATTATATGTTAGACCTTTTATGTTTGCTACTGGAGAAGGCTTTCATGCATCACCTTCAGATCAATATAAATTTATTATTGCTTGCTCACCCTCTGGTTCCTATTTTTCTGGAAAAGTAAAAGTACTAATAGAAGAAAAGTACTCACGCTCAGCAAATGGAGGTGTTGGCTTCGCTAAAGCAGCTGGAAATTATGCTGGACAATTTTATCCTACGCAATTAGCTAATAAAAAAGGATATCACCAAGTTATTTGGACTGACGATAGTACACACGAATACATAGAAGAAGCTGGTGCAATGAATATTTTTATTAGAATTAATGATACCTTAATTACTACACCAGTAAGCGATCGCATATTGGATGGTATTACAAGAAAAAGTATAATAGATATTGCTAAAGGTGAAGGTATAACTGTTGACGTTAGAAAAATTACTGTTAAAGAATTGGTTGATGCAGCCAACGATGGTTCTTTAAAAGAAATGTTTGGTGCTGGTACTGCTGCTGTAGTATCACCAATTGCCGCCTTTGGCTATAAAGAAAATGATTATGATTTGCCTATACTTGATAATAGTTATGCATCCTTTTTAAAGAAGCGCATTACTGATATTCAAACTAATAAAACTGAAGATATATTTGGCTGGAGATATAAGGTATAATGTTCGACGAATTATACCTAACCTCTAACAAAACTAATTTGATTCTAGAATCGCTTCAATATTAGGTTTAAAATAATTTGGTCCTTTAAGTACTTTGCCATCTTCACGATAAATAGGTTTACCATCGGCTCCTAATTTACTCATATTACTACGTTGAATCTCGTTAAACACCTCTTCAATTTTATGTTGTAAACCATGTTCAATTATGGTGCCACAAAGAATGTACAACATATCTCCTAAAGCATCTGCGACTTCAACCAAATCATTATTATTAGCAGCTTCAAGATACTCTTCGTTCTCTTCTTTCATCAAGTTAAAACGCAAAGTATTTTTAGCAACACCCAAATCGGCTTTTTGTGAGTCTCTATAATCTAATTTAAACGCTTCATGAAAAGCCTTTACGGCTTCAATTTTATTTTTCATTTGTCTTTTGTCTTTTGTCTTTTATCTAAATTTTACATTACTTTTTTCATTAACCACGAAGGTACAATTTTTAAAACCCAAGCAATTAATTGCCATCGTTTTGAAATATAAACACGTCGTTTCTTGTGTTTTATTGCTGTGTAAATTTGCTTACTAGCTTTTTCTAACGAAGCCTTCCAGAAAATGCCTTCTCCTAGAGCCATTCTAGTATCTACAAATCCTGGACGAATATCGGTAACATGCACCTTCCCTCCTTTTATTTCTTTAGACTTAAAATACAACGATTCTAAATAATTTACTTGATATGCTTTTGATGCAAAATACGAAGGTGAAAACCGGTTTCCTCGTAATGACGCTATAGATGAAATGGCTACCAAATGTCCATATCCTTGCGCTTTAAACAAATTAAATGCCAAATCGTAAATTCGTGTTGCGCCTACAACATTAGTTGTAATAGTATCTTCTTCTTTCACCCAATCCAGATCAGGATTTTCATAACCAATTCCAGAAGCATGAACAATAAGATGAATATCTTTTAATTCACTAACAATGTCTTGAAAAACCTGTTCGCTTTTTTCAATATTTTGAACATCAAATGGCTTGATAATGTAGGCTTTCGGATTTGTTTTTTTATATCTTCTAACAACTCTTGTCGCCGTCCAGTAATTACAACTGTATAACCATCTTGAGTAAGAAACTTTGCAAGTTGTTTTCCAATTCCCGATGTTGCCCCAAAAACTATAGTATTCTGCATATTATTCTTTAAATTCGCGATTCCAAAATAACGTTTTAAAAATACACAAATATGTTTAGTAAAGGTCAAATTATATTCGGAATATTATTCGCCATTACATTTATTATTGTATTGATTTTTGCCTATAGAAAAGATATAAATATTCATAAGCGTTATTACAAAGACACCTTTTGGGTTTTAATTGCCTTTATAGCATTTTTGTTACTAATCGTTGGTATTAAATCCTTATTTACAAATTAATTTTGCTCTCTGAAAAACAAAAAGCAGAAATCTTAATTAAGATTTCTGCTTTTATATTTATAACTAAGATCTATTTTAGTTTTCTTCTGGTAAAAACCCAAAGGTATTTGAATAGCTCAACATTTGTTTATCAAAATGAGTAGGCTGCATCACTTTAATTGCTGTAATTTCTCCTGCTTTATTAGTTTCTGGCACTAACATAGGATTTACAAAACCACTATATGGTGGCGAAGGAAATTGCTTGTTACGCTCTAAAACCTCAGCATGTAATGCTTGGTCTACTTTTACGCCATAGCCCTCAACTAAAGCCTGTACAGCTTTGTAATCCCCTTCCGATTTAATACGTTGAGTTTCTCTTAATAGCTCACCAAAAATCTCATGCAGTTTTTCATAATCGTTAATATTAAAGTAGGTTTTTCCATCTCTCGTAATTTTTTCAATTACATTATCCGCAGCACCTCTCTCAAAAGCCCAAGCACTAACCCATTGTCTATTTCTCATATGCGCTTCTTCAACATCATCGCCTAAATTTAAACGTATTAACTGCGTCATTAAACCATTACGTATATACCCATCATAAGCTGCCATTCCTACTTTTTTCCAATCGTCAACTAAACCTAATTCTTGTAGTTTAGGGGAATATAAATAATACAACCCGACTAAATCTGCACGTCCTTCTTCTAAAGTGGATGCATAATTTTTAAGCGTCTCTTTAGTTTCTCCAACACCTAGATTTAATTGCCCTGAAGCATGGCCAATCACTTCGTGTAAAGCTGTATGCAATTTATCTCCTAATTGACCATATTTTTCTTCCAACTCTAGTTCTTCCTCATCGTTTACAAACTCTTTTAAACGCCCGTTACCTCTTGCTTTATTATAAGCACCAATAATATTTCCTAAAGACACTGATTTGCTTCCTACAGCAGCCCGAATCCAATTGGCATTAGGCAAATTTACACCTATTGGTGTACTAGGTGATGAATCACCTGCCTCTCCAGCAACATTAACAACCTTATACGTTACACCCACTACATTTTTCTTTTTATGTGCATCCATCAATGGCGAATTATCTTCAAACCATTGTGCATTTTTAGACAACACAGACATCTTTTGAGACATATCAAAATCTTTTATCTGCACAATAGTTTCATAAGACCCTCTATAACCTAAGGGGTCGTTATAGACTTCAATAAAACTGTTAATATAATCTATGTTCCCATCAGTGGCAGCAGTCCACGCTACATTATAATCATCCCACGTTTGCAAATCGCCTGTTTTATAATACTGGATTAACAAGCCTAAGGCATTCCCTTGAGCTTCATTTTCGGCAACACCTTGCGCCAGTTCTAACCATTTAATAATTTCATCAATTGCTGTTCCGTAAAGTCCACCAGATCTATAAGTACGTTCTTGTAATAAGCCATGAACTCTTATTAATTGTGAATTCAACCCATAAGACAAAGGTTTTTTAGGATCTGGAGATTTCATTTTACTATAGAAAGACTCTACATCAGCATTAGTAATATCTTGTCCATAAAAATTTACAGCGCTTTCTAAAACATTATCAACGCCTTTTGCTTGGTTTACTTTTTTAGAATCTTTATCGTTAAAAATAACATCAAACGCTTCACCTTCAAGTATTGTATTCGTTTCGGTAAGTAATTTTTTTAAATAATCTGAAGAAAACCCAGCTGGTATTTTGGCATTACTATAATGGTGGTGAATACCATTACTAAACCAAACGCGTTTTAAATACACTTCAAAAGCATTCCAATCTTCAGTAGTTTTATCGCCTTTATAATCTGTATATATTTGTTCTAAAGCTTTTCTAATTTTAAGATTGTATCTGTAATTTTGATCCCAAATAATATCTCGTCCCGATAATCCGGCTTGCGTTAGATAATACACTAATTTTTGCTCTTTTAAGGTTAAGTTTTCCCAACCAGGAATCTGGTATCTCAATATTTTTATATCGGCAAATTGTTCAACTTTATATTCAAATTTGTCACTAGACATTGCAACCAATTCTTCATTGGATGGTTTCGCTTTATTTGAATCATTATTACATGACCATATTACGCCTGCTGTTATTAACATTCCCAAAGCTGTTTTAAGTTTCATATGTTACTATTTAAAAAATTAAGCAAACGAAAATAAAACTATTTAAGCAAACTTTAAATGATTTTGGTCATAAATTTCTAAATCCAATTCAGTTAACAACAAAACACAGAAATTGTTTATCTTTGGTTACACACTAAAATCAATACCTATGAAAGCTTTAAAATATATTGTAATTGTCTTAGTCATTCTTTTAATTACTTCGTTTACTTATGTAGCTGTGCAGCCAAATAAATATGATGTACAAAGAACGAGAACTATCAATGCTCCAGCAGCGGTACTTTTTAATAATGTTAACGATTTTAAAAACTGGGAAACATGGTCGCCTTGGGTTGAAAAAGAGCCTGATTTACAAATTACATATCCAGAAAATACTAGTGGTGTTGGCGGTTCTTACTCATGGATTGGAGAAGATGGTGCAGGTAATATGAAAACGCTTACAGTGAGTCCTTATGATTCTATTTCTCAAGACATGCAGTTTGAAGATTTTCCACCTTCAAACATTTATTGGAAATTTGATAAAACCGAAAAAGGTACTGAAGTTACATGGGGAATGAAAAGTAATAAAATGCCATTCATGCTAAAATTTTATGCCGCTATTAGTGGTGGCATGGATAAAATGGTAGGTTCAGATTTTGAACGTGGTTTAGAACGATTGGATAGTGTTGCTGTTAATAGTATGAAAGCTTATACAGTAATCGTTAATGGTATAACTGAATATGGAGGTGGTTTTTATTTATACAAAACTACCAATGCTACTACTAGTAATATTAGTCAAGTTATGGGGCAACAATATGGTAGTATTGGTATGTTTATGGGACAGCACAAAATAGCCATGAACGGAATGCCATTTACGATTTATCATGATATGAATTATGAAACTGGTAGTGTTATTATGAGTAATGGCATGCCTGTTAAGGAAAAAATTATAATTACGGGAAACACTAATGTCTTATGTGGTTATATGTCTAAACAAAAAGTATTAAAAACAACATTTAAAGGCAATTACAACAATTTACCTAAAGCTTGGGAAACAACAATGACCTATATTGCAGATAATAATTTAGAACAATCAACAGTAAATAAACCTTTTGAAATATATACCACTGACCCAGGAAATTATCCAAATCCAGCAGATTGGGTTACAGAAATTTATATTCCCTTAAAAGAGTAAAAACAAATACATGAAACAACTTTTACTAGTCTTTGTTGGTGGAGGCTTTGGCAGTGTATTGCGCTACATTATTGGCAAACACCTTAACAGCCCTGAAACTGGAATTCCCTATGGCACATTTACAGCAAATATTATTGGTAGTCTTATTATTGGAATTGTTTTAGGTTTAGCCTTAAAACAAAATGCTATTTCAAATAGCACTGTTTTATTTGTAGCTGTAGGATTTTGCGGTGGTTTTACAACCTTTTCTACTTTTGCATACGAAAATCATGTATTCTTAAAAGCTGGAGATTTTACCAGTTTCGCATTCTATACTATTGGCAGTTTTATTGTTGGATTTCTTGCTGTGTTTTTAGGACTGTTTTTAGCTAGGAGTTTTTAGTGTTTCTCAAACGCCTTTACACCTGCTTTAACTTTGGTTGATATGTAGTTTACCCTTGGTACAATTGGGCAAGAATACTTATCATTATATGCACAATACGGATTATACGCTTTATTAAAATCGATGACAATGGTGTCTCCATTAGGAATTCTTAAATCAATATAACGCCCTCCTCCATATGTATTATCACCATTAGTGTCATCTAAAAAAGGTAGAAATAAATAGTCTTCAAAACCCTTTTTCTTCATTAATTCTTCCCCTTGATATACATTTAACTCATAGTTTTCTCCTTTCAATTCAAACGATAATACACCATAAACCCGCTCATTAGAAACTCTACTAGTAGTGGTTTTCATTTTAAACCATTCTGAGCCTGGAGTACGTTTTAAAGTCGCAGTAACAACATAAGCTAAATCAAACTTAAAAAAGTCAAGTCCACTAAAATTTTTTCTATCCTTATCTTTTAATGGTGATGTTGTTGCATCTTTAAATTCGGCATTTATCTTACGCTGAAAATCTGTTTCCCCTTGAATTTTTTGTTTTTCTTGAGAACAACCAGACACAAAAACAATGAATAATAAATAGAATACCTGTTTCATAAACTTCTTTTTTTTATTCAAAAATACAACTTACAATTATTTTCTATAGCTTTGACCTATCAAAAAAATAATCATGTTAAACAACGTCACAATTAATAAGCAACAATGGACCACTTCTTTTGGAAGTTGGACACGCTATCTATTGTGATGATATAAATATAAAATATTACAATATATAAAAGTCCAACTATGAAGTTGGACTTTTTATTTTTATACAATTAAATGAAAACACTATTTAGCAGCTATATAAATACTTTTAAAGGTCTTTCAAGGGAAGTTTGGTGGCTCGCACTAATTACACTTATTAATAGGGCGGGAACCATGGTAATTCCTTTTTTGTCTTTATACCTCACCGAAAGTTTAGATTTCACATTTAAAGATGTGGGATGGATTATGAGTGCTTTTGGTCTAGGCTCGGTTGCTGGTTCATGGTTAGGTGGAAAGTTAACCGATAAAATAGGCTACTATAAAGTAATGCTGTTTAGTTTGCTTACCACTGGTTTCTTATTTATTGCTTTGCAGTTTTTAACAAGCTTTGTTTTATTTTGTATTGGGATATTTTTAGTAATGCTCATTGCCGATATGTTTCGTCCCGCAATGTTTGTTGCCTTAAGTGCTTATAGCAAACCTGAAAATAAAACACGAAGTGTAACCCTAATAAGACTTGCTATTAACCTTGGTTTTTCTGCGGGTCCTGCCATTGGTGGTATTATAATAACCACCATGAGCTATACTGGTTTATTCTGGATAGACGGTATTACCTGTATCATAGCAACCGTTGTATTACTTAAGGTACTTCATCCAAAAAAGTCAACACCATTGGATACTGTAAAAGTAGATAACCCTAAGTCGGCATATAGTGACACACCTTTTTTAATATTTTTAGGCGCCATGATGCTATTTGGTATTGTGTTTTTACAGTATTTTTCTACTATGCCTTTGTATTATAAAGACGTACATACCTTAACCGAATTGGAAATAGGATTACTTATGGGAATGAATGGTTTTATAATTTTTGTATTTGAAATGCCCCTTATAAAGTGGTTAGAGAATAGTAGGTTTAACAAAACCGGACTCATGCTATTTGGTGCGATACTAACAGGTTTAAGCTTTTTAGTGTTAAACATGACGTCTTGGGTTGGTGTACTTATTGTTGGCATGCTACTAATGACCATTGGCGAAATGATTGCCTTCCCATTTTCAAATGCCTTTGCAATGCAACGCGCCAAACGAGGCAATCAAGGAGAATATATGGCATTGTATAGTATTTCCTTTTCTATGGCTCATATTTTTGGGCATAACGCTGGCATGCAAATGGTAAGCAATATTGGTTTTGATAATACATGGTATGTCATTACTATGCTGGCTGCCCTATGTGTTATTTTGTTATTTATATTAAAACAGTTTATGCAGTCTAAAAACATCAAACAATGAATTTAAATCAGATTACCATCCCATCTATTGACTTAGAAAAGGCAGTAGTATTTTATAAGAAATTAGGATTGCAACTTATAGTTGATGCACTGCCAAAATATGTACGTTTTGAATGCCCTGATGGTGAGAGTACGCTTTCTATTCATAAAGTTGAAGAATTACCAAAAGGCAATGGCATAACCATTTATTTTGAAGTTAATAATTTAGATACATTAGTAAAACAACTTAAAGAAAAAGGAATTATATTTACCAGTGAGCCTGAAGATAAATCGTGGCTATGGCGAGAAGCACATTTACAAGATCTGGATGGTAATGCTATTATTTTATATCATGCCGGAGACAATAGAAAAAATCCACCATGGCGAATTAACTAGTTCTCGACAATCCTGATGATTATCAGAATCACTCAAACTAATAAATAAGAATGTCACATCGAGTGATTTTCGCTAGAAAATATTATCGAGATGTTATTATTAAATTAATTTAAAATGAAAAAAATAGTATCCTTTCTATTAATAGCAATCCTATTAAGTTGTAATACTTCTGAAGAAAAAAAAGTAAAAGATAATGAGATTCTTCACAAGCCTGTCTTGAGCGACAGTCGAAAGGTTCAGAATGACAAATCTGAAAAACGGTTCCCAAAACTAGAGCCTAACCGTTATAATGTAGCATTCCTAATTATGAATGGCACTTATAATACAGAATTAACTGCGCCTTACGATATTTTTCAGCATACCATTTATAGAGACAATATTAAAGCTATGAATGTATTTACGGTTGCCAATACCGACAATGCCATTACTACTTTTGAAGGCATGCGTATTCTCCCTGATTATAATTATGTAAAAGATTCGCTTCCAAAGATTGATATACTCGTCGTTCCAAGTGCTGAACATCATCTTAACACAGATTTAGAAGATGAGACAATGATTAACTTTGTAAAACAAGTTGATAAAAACGCCCAGTTTATCACCTCGCATTGCGATGGTGCTTTTGTATTGGCAAAAGCAGGTGTCTTAGATAATGCAGTAGCAACCACGTTCCCAAGTGATATTGATAAAATACGAATCATGTTTCCAAATTTGGATATTAGAAAAGATGTGTTTTTTGTACATGATGGTAAATATATTACCTCTTCGGGTGGTGCAAAAAGTTTTGAAGCTGCCTTATACCTATGCGAATTTTTATACGGAAAAGAAATAGCACAATCGCTCGCTGGCGGTTTAGTGATTGATTGGAATGTAGACAACGTGCCACATATCATAATAAAAAATTAAATATTTTAACTTTCTGGTTGTCTTATAAATATTTTTTGTATTTTCTAGGAAAACGCATTCAATATATAAAAATGATTAGCTACAACTTTAAAAGTACTTCGTTAGGTATTACTTTAATTTTTCTTTGTTTATCCCTTTCAATATTTGCTCAAAATAATAGTGAACTAACCAAAGAAATAAGTGGACAAATAACACACCTCAATGCGCCTTTACCAAATGTAAATATCATTATTCTGGACTCGAAAAAAGGCACCAAAACAGATACACAAGGGAACTACAGTATTAATGCAAAAGTAAGAGACATTATACAATACAGTTATGTAGGGTTTAATACCGTTTCTATAATTGTGGAAGATATTACTTCTGTACTTAATATTGAAATGACCCAAAAGGTTAATGAACTTGATGAAGCTGTTGTTACCGCTAAGAAAAAAGTAGGTAGCGTTTCTGAAATAGCTGCAAAAAAGAATGCAAAATTTAAAACCTCAAGAGGTATTATTAATCCAAAAACTTCTGGATTTGGAATTGCATACGTTGATGGAAAGGATATAAACTCTGGGTATCCTACTTTAGCTGATGCATTAAATGGTAAAGCCGCTGGAGTTAACGGAAAAGAAGGGAAAATTGTTCTCCGAGGACCTGGATATGCAATCTGGGATGTTGACGGACAAATATTTAAAGAAGAACCTCCACATCTTGATCTTTCAAATATTAAAGATGTTCATTTTTTAAAAGCTCTTGGCTCTACCTTGAGTTATGGTAGTATAGGAAGAAGTGGTGGTGGTGTTGTACGCACCAATTTTGGGTCTTATGAAGAAGCTATTAAAGCTAAAAAAGAAGCCAAAGCCGAACAATACCGTAATCAAAACTACTATAGCGATGATGCAGTAGCAACCAATAACGACGCTTCGTTTTCTTCAAAAACTATAACAACAACAAACGCAGAAACAACTATAAAAACTATTCATGGTACAGTTACTTATATAGATGTACCGTTGGCCAATGTTAATATTATAGTGGTTGGTAAAACTACAGGTACCAAAACTAATACTCTTGGCTCATATACTATTAAAGCTGCAGTTGGAGATATTGTTCAATACAGTCATGTTGGGTTTGCAACCGTATCTATAATTGTAGAAGATGTTACCGAGATATTAGATATTGAAATGGTAGTTAAAGAAAATGAGCTTGATGAAGTAACTGTTACTGCCAACGGAAAAATAGGCAAAACTCTTACACAAGCCAAAAAAGCAGAAGAATCATTCGAAACCTCAAGAGGAAATATGGATCCTAAACGTACAGGGTTTGCGATGTCTTATTTTGATGGTGAAAATATAAGTGCTATTTATAGCTCTTTAGGCGAAGCTTTAGACGGAAAAATTCCAGGATTAAGATATGATCGCAATGCTAATAAAATTATTGTAAAACCGCGTAGTTCTATCAACACACCCATGTATGCTATTTGGGATATAGATGGTGTGATTTATGAAGATGAGCCACCAATGGATCTAAATATTATTAAAAGCATCCGTGTTCTAAAAACTTTAGCTGGCACCAATCGTTATGGTAGTGATGGTGCTGGTGGTGTTATTGTTGTACAAACCAAGAATGGTAGTTTTAACCCGGTTGAAGACCAAAGAAAAAAAATAGCCGAACAATACACTAACAAAAACTATTATTCTAACGATGCATCTTTTGTTGATATGGAACGTTTAAACGCCAACACTTTTGCTGATGCACTTGAAGCTTTTAATAACAAACAAAAAGCTTTTATTTATTACGATCAAACTTTAAAAACTAAGGTTAAAAGTTATAGTGACCATATTAGTATCGCTCAAAAGTTTATCACATTTTATAAAGATGCCAATCTATCTAAACAAGTATTGCACGATTTAGCTATTGCAAACCCTAATAATGCAGAGATATTAAAAGCTATCGCATATCAATTTCAGGCGCTTGGGTTAAAAAGAGAAACCATAAAGACCTATGAAACCATTTTTAAATTACGCCCTAAATACGCACAATCCTATCGCGATTTGGCGAATGCTTATCTAGAAAACAATCAGTTTAAAAAAGCATGGCGTATGTATATGAGCTATCTCTTGCAAGGCAATGATGTAAGTGGTGAAGGTATTGGTGAACTACTCTACAACGAAATGGAGTTTCTTTATTATAATAGACCAAACCAAACTGATATTAAAGAAAAATTCATCCCTAAAAGTGATAATCTGTTCGACTTTAGAAATGATGTACGCCTTGTTTTTGAATGGAACACTTCTGAAGCAGAATTTGATTTAGAATTTGTAAATCAAGATAAACGTGCCTATGTGTTTGAGCATAGTTTGGCAGCCAACCAAGAACTCATAACCAGCGAAAAAGAAAAGGGATATTCTAGTAAAGAATTTTTTATTGACGATATTGGCGAAGGCGATTGGTTAGTTAACATTACCTATAAAGGCAACAAAAAACCAGAACCTACCTATTTTAAAGTAACCAAATATTACAACTGGGGAAAAGCCAAACAAACTCAAGAAATTGCAGTTTACAAATTTCAAAACGAACGTGAAAAAATGCAGTTGATAAGGCTTAACAGACAAGTATTAATGGCTACAAATTAATGCGTAATTAACCCATTATACATTTTGAGTTAAAATAATTTTATAAACGTCAATTCGAGTGATTTTTTATCAAAAAATCGTACTTCGACAAACTCAGCAGAACTATCGAGAACCGTTTTTTAATATGTCTTCGCAATAAAATTTCTTAATGTGTTAAAATTCTGAACAGTGATATAAAGTATCTATTTAATTTCTATTTTTATAAGCATAAAAACTAACCTAATGAAACTTACAAAACACCTCTTTACCATGGCTTTGTGCACCATCATGGTAACTTCTGCATTTGCCCAAGATTATTTTTTTAAAAACAAGGCGCCTTTTAATTCTAGTATTCCTTCTCCTGAAACTTTTTTAGGATATCCTATTGGAACACAACACACAAGGCATGATCAAATAGTTGCCTATTTAACTAAACTTGCCGAACTTTCAGATAGAGCATCTATTACAACCTATGGTGAAACTCACGAACACCGTAAACTGGTAATGTTAACTGTTACAACACCTAAAAATTTGGGCAATTTAGACGCTATTAAAGCTGAACATCTAAAATTTGTAAACCCAAATTTAAATCCAACAAACTATAATGATGTACCCATTTTTGTACAATTAGGCTATAACGTTCATGGTAACGAACCTTCTAGTTCTGAAGCTGCATTACTTACAGCTTACACTTTGGTGGCTTCAAATAGTCCTGAAGTGCAACAGTATTTAGAAAATGCGATTGTATTTATAGATCCAACCATAAATCCCGATGGTCGCGATCGTCATGCACAATGGGCAAATCAATACAAATCCAATACATTGGTTTCAGATAATATTGATGCCGAACATAATGAAGTTTGGCCACGAGGCAGAACAAATCACTATTGGTTTGATTTGAATAGAGATTGGTTATTAGCTGTAAATCCTGAAAGTCAAGGCAAACTAAAATGGTACCACAAATGGTATCCAAATGTCGTGACCGATTTTCATGAAATGGGAACTAATAGTAATTACTTTTTTGAACCTATGAAACCTATTGGTTCGCAAGACCCCATTATGCCAAAAGAAAACTATGAAACTTTAAATAATTTATTCGCCCCTTATTTTACAGAGGCTTTAGATAATATTGGCTCGTTTTATTACACCAAAGAATCCTTTGATGGTACTTATCCTGGTTATGGGTCGTCGTATCCAGATTTACAAGGTGGACTTGCTTTATTATTTGAACAAGCGAGTTCTAGAGGGCACCTTCAAGATACCGATTACGGAACTATCTCGTTTGCATTCACCATACGAAATCAATACACATCAAGCATTGCTACCATAAAAGCAGCGGTTGAAAACAAAGCCTATTTGAGACAATATCAGCAAAAATTCTTTAAGTCTGCTATAACTCAAAAAGCAAAAACAGGATTTAGTGCTTATGAATTTGGTGATGCTTATGATATGAATAGAAATAAAGCCTTTATTGATGAACTCCTTATTCATAAAATTAAGGTGTATAAAAAAGGTAGTAAATATGTTGTTCCCTTAAAACAACCACAACATCGTATGGTACAAACCATATTTGAAACCTATAATAAATATCGTGATAGTGTGTTTTATGATGCCTCTGCTTGGAGTGTTGTCAACTTTTACAACATACCCTACGAAGGATTAAAGACGTCTAGTTTAGGTGAAGAAATTACTAATACTGATAATCTAATAAAGATATCTAAAGTTCAAAAATCCAACTACTCATATATCATTGATTGGGATGATTATAATGCGCCAGCAGCTTTGTATTACATACAATCAAAAGGTGTAAAAGTTGCCTCTGCGTTTAAACCATTTTCAATTAAAACTTCTAACGGAAACAAAAATTTTAACTATGGTAGTTTGATGATTCCTGTAAGCAAACAAAAGAAATCTAGTAGTGACGTTTATAAAATTGTTTCAGAAGCTCAAAGCAAATACAATGTGCCAATGTACACAACCAAAAGTGGATTTAGCACTAATGGTATCGACCTAGGTAGCAACAACTTTAAAGCACTCTCTAAACCAAAAGCTGCTTTATTAATAGGTAATGGTGTAAGCTCTTATGAAGCTGGTGAAGTTTGGCATTTACTAGATACAAGAGTAGATATGCCTGTTACTAAATTGCAAATGCGAAATTTTTCAAGAGCTAATCTCGATAAATACAATACTATTGTTATGGTTTCAGGAAGTTACTCACAATTAGATTCCATACAGCGGCTAAAATTAAAACAATGGACATCCAAAGGAAATACTTTAGTTACTATTGCTAGAGCTTCAAAATGGATTATTGATAAAAAATTAGTTAAAGAAACACTTACTAAAAAACCAAAAGGTAAAGATAAAGACAACGACAAATCGCCTAAAAAAGTAGACCGGTTACCTTATGTTGATGCATCAGCAAATATTGGCAAAAAGCGTGTTGGTGGTGCTATTTTTAAAGTAGATTTAGACATCACACATCCACTAGGATTTGGATATCGTTCAGCATCGCTTCCAGTATATAAAAACAATAATGTGTTTTTAGCACCAAGTAAAAACGCCTATTCAACGGTAGCAAAATACACTAAAAACCCACATATTGATGGATATATTTCCAATGACAATCTCAATATTTATCTAAAGCCATCAGCGTCTTTAATAGTTAGTCCAATAGGACGAGGAAGAGTCGTCCTTTTTGCTGACAATCCTAACTTTAGAGGTGCATGGTATGGTACCAACCGTTTATTTTTAAATGCATTATTTTTAGGAAATAAAATAACAATCCCGAAAGGACGTAGTAATTAATACAAGCATTATTATGAGAAAACTAACACTCCTATTTTCGTTATTATTTATTTTAAACGGATTTGCTCAAGATGATTATCTTGGTGATGGTCCTTATTCTCAGCTAATCATAAGAGGAGTAATTTTAATAAATGGTGATGGATCACCACCGCGTGGTCCAATGGATATTGTGGTTGAGAATAACAAAATTGTCAATATGCAAATTGTTGGATATCCAGGTGTGAAAATCAACGAAGAGAGACGTCCAAAACTAAAATCTGGAGGTCATGAATTGGATGCCAATGGTATGTATTTGCTTCCCGGTTTTATTGATATGCATGGTCATATTGGTGGTAAAGCACAGGGAGCAGATTCTGAATATGTGTTTAAATTGTGGATGGCTCATGGTGTCACTACGGTAAGACAACCTAGTGGTCATAATGCCATTGAATTAAAAAAACAAAGTGCAGCTAATGAAATCATTGCACCAAGAATATTTGATTATACAGGTTTTGGTTCTGGTAGTAAAGAACCTATTAGCACTCCAGAAATGGCTCGTGAATGGGTTAGGCAAAATGCTAAAAACGGAGCAGATGGCATCAAGTTTTTTGGTGCAGAACCAGAAATAATGAAGGCTGCTTTAGATGAAAATAAAAAATTAGGCTTGCGTTCTGCTTGCCACCATGCACAACTTAGTGTTGCACGATGGAATGTGTTAAATTCTGCCAGAGCTGGTTTAACCTCCATGGAACATTGGTATGGTTTGCCTGAAGCCTTATTTGATGATAGAACGGTTCAAAATTATCCTTTAGATTACAATTATCAAAATGAACAAAATCGTTTTGAAGAAGCAGGGAAATTGTGGAAACAAGCTGCAAAACCTTATTCAGAGCATTGGAATGCTGTAATGAATGAGTTATTAGAACTCGATTTTACCTTAGACCCAACTTTCAATATATATGAAGCTAGTCGTGATTTACAACGTGCGCGTCGTGCAGAATGGCATGAAGATTATACCTTACCTTCACTTTGGAAGTTTTATGAACCCAGTAAAATAAGCCATGGTAGTTATTGGCATTTTTGGGGAACTGAACAAGAAATTGCATGGAAAGAAAATTTTAAACTTTGGATGACTTTTGTCAATGAATATAAAAACAGAGGTGGACGGGTAACTGTTGGAACAGACTCAGGGTTTATCTACCAACTGTATGGATTTGCATACCCTCGTGAACTCGAATTACTACGCGAAGCAGGATTTCATCCTTTAGAAGTTATTCGTGCAGCCACTTTAAATGGTGCTGAGGCTTTAGGATGGGATGATAAAATAGGCTCCGTTCAAATAGGCAAATTAGCGGATTTTGTTATTGTAGAGGAAAATCCGTTAGTAAACCTAAAAGTATTGTATGGCACAGGAGCTATAAAGCTAACCAAAGACAATGAAGTTGTAAGAGTTGGTGGTGTAAAATACACAATAAAAGATGGGGTTATTTATGATGCAAAACGTTTGTTAGTAGATGTAAAAGCAATGGTTGATGTTGAAAAAGCAAAAACCAATTGGAAATTAAAGCAACCTGGAATTAAAAATTAGTATTTACAATAGGATTATTTTCTATTACATTTGAGAGTACAATTTGTGTTTTAGTTTCTCCATAAGTGATAAGCTGGTCTATAAATTGCTCTAGGTGTTGTTGATTTTTCAAAACCACTTCCATAACAATGTTTTCATTGCCTGTAATTCTATAACAATTTACCACCTCATTTAAAGACTTCACTTTTACAAGGAACGGTTTTAACTTTCCCATAAATGCTCGTAACGTAATAATAGCTTTTAATTGATTTCCTGTTTCAAAATAGGATACTTTAGTAAAATACCCTTCAATGATTCCTGCGTCTTCCATCTTGCGAATACGTTCGGCTACTGCAGGCGATGTAATACCAATAGTTCTAGCAATTTGCGTGTTAGATTGCCTTGAATTATGCTGCAAACATTCTAATATTTTCCAATTAAGTATATCTAACTTCATTTTTAAAGAATAAGCAGTAAATATAATTAATTTTAAATCATTTTAACTATAATACTTTAATTATTAAATATACAATTGATAGATTTCAAAGTAATTTTGAGTAATTGCTAAGAAAAATGTCACACACCACACCATCACACTTACTGGATTTGCCTATTTATAATAAGGCACTGGAAATTTTTTCACTATCGCGGAAAATTTCGAACTATATTTGTTTTGATTTAATGCCATTGCAACCCGATGGCTCTGAGGATGAAGATATTTATTTTTCAGGAGATATTGTACAGCAATCTGAATCATTACTCCCAGAAATTATTAAAGCTGAAACTGAGGAATCAGAAAAAAAATACAAGCACGCTTTAACTGTAAAGCGACTTACAAATTTACTTTATAAAAACTGTAAACGCTTAGAGCATTGTAATAGTAATGGCAAAGATTTCTTACCTATTTTACGAAAAGAACTTAAAAAATTTAGACAATTACAGCGTAATTGGATGATGACTTTGTAATTTTCAAATGATTATAGGTTTAAATTTAAAATAAAAAAATCGCCTTCTTTTTGATTAAAAAAGTAGTTTACATATTCCTACGATACTGACCTCCTACTTCAAAAAGTGCATTGGTAATTTGACCTAAAGAACAGGTTTTACAGACTTCCATTAAGGATTCAAAAATATTTTCGTTATTGATAGCTTTATGTTGAAGCTCTTTAAGTATTCCTTCAGTGTCATTTGCTTTATGAAGATTCTCTAAAGTTTGTATTTGAAACTGTTTTTCATCTTCTGTAGCGCGAATCACTTCTGCTGGTAAAATAGTTGGTGAGCCTTTAGAACTTAAAAATGTATTTACACCAATAATAGGGAATTCACCATTGTGCTTTAAAGTTTCATAATACAAACTTTCCTCCTGTATTTTACTACGCTGATACATGGTTTCCATAGCTCCTAAAACACCGCCGCGTTCCGTAATTCTATCAAACTCAATAAGCACAGCTTCTTCTGCCAAATCGGTAAGTTCTTCAATAATAAAAGACCCTTGAATTGGGTTTTCGTTTTTTGCTAAACCTAATTCTTTATTAATAATGAGCTGAATTGCCATTGCACGACGCACAGATTCTTCAGTTGGTGTTGTAATGGCTTCATCATAGGCATTAGTATGTAGTGAGTTACAATTATCATAAATAGCATACAAGGCCTGAAGCGTCGTACGAATATCATTAAAATCAATTTCCTGTGCATGTAAACTACGTCCAGAGGTTTGAATATGGTATTTAAGCATTTGAGCTCTAGCATTTGCTCCATATTTATGTTTCATTGCTTTTGCCCAAATTTTACGAGCTACACGACCTATAACAGCATATTCTGGATCTATTCCATTTGAGAAGAAAAACGATAAATTCGGTCCAAATTTATTAATATCCATACCTCTACTAAGGTAGTACTCAACATATGTAAATCCATTTGATAATGTAAATGCCAACTGTGAAATTGGATTTGCGCCAGCTTCAGCAATATGATAACCTGAAATAGACACCGAATAGAAATTGCGCACTTTGTTATCAATAAAATACTCCTGTACGTCTCCCATAAGTCGTAATGCAAATTCTGTAGAGAAAATACATGTGTTTTGTGCTTGATCTTCTTTTAAAATATCAGCTTGAACTGTTCCTCGTACTTGAGAAATGGTTTTAGTTTTAATATCTTGATATAGATCATTTGGCAATACTTGATCTCCAGTAACACCCAATAACATTAAACCTAAACCATCGTTTCCTTCTGGCAATTCACCATTATACGAAGGTCTTTCTTTTTCTTTATAAAATTTAGAGATTTTAGCTTCCACCTCTTTTACCAAACCCTTTTCTTTAATATAAATCTCACATTGTTGATCAATGGCAGCATTCATAAAAAACCCTAACAACATTGGTGCAGGACCATTAATAGTCATGCTCACAGAGGTCATTACATCTGCTAAATTAAAACCAGAATAGAGCTTCTTGGCATCATCTAAACAACAAATACTAACACCCGCATTTCCGATTTTTCCGTAAATATCAGGACGATGGTCTGGGTCGTTACCATATAAAGTTACACTATCAAAAGCAGTGGATAATCGTTTTGCTGGTAAACCTAAGCTTACATAATGAAAACGTCTGTTTGTACGTTCGGGGCCTCCTTCGCCTGCGAACATACGTGCTGGGTCTTCGCCTTGACGTTTAAAAGGATATAATCCTGATACATACGGAAACTCTCCTGGTACATTTTCTTGTAAACACCATTTTAAAATATCTCCCCATGCTTGATACTTTGGCAAAGCTACTTTTGGAATTTGGGTATGCGATAACGACTCTGTATGGGTTTCTATTTTTATCTCTTTACCACGTACTTTAAAAGAATAGATTGGATTTTTA
>Ga0114934_10000683_pt1 | contig 21535 bp, 21 predicted proteins | sample 4SBtaG_2_FD_99695 | JGI IMG/M metagenome (GOLD analysis project Ga0114934, IMG submission 99695) | Deep subsurface microbial communities from Kolumbo volcano to uncover new lineages of life (NeLLi) - 4SBTROV10_white metaG | ecosystem: Environmental > Aquatic > Marine > Volcanic ...
AATCGTCTGAGTATGGAGATATCCGAAATCAAAACGCGAGTCACGCTTTTGATTGGCGGCGTTGTTGCCGTCGGCGGACTCTTGACGTTCCTTGCATGGATAATTGATAAGGTGAGAACATGATAGAGATTAAGAGATAAATATGATATACGACAGTAGATGGCCTCATATATCGGTAGAAGAACTTGCTTGTCATAAGTGTGGAATTATACATGGTATTCCACATCCTGCGCTTTGCTACCTATTTGAGTTCGTTAGAAAGGTATTAGGGGACAAGCCACTAATGATAACATCAGGGTCTAGGTGCATGGAACACCAATTAGAACTTGTTGGTGACGGTAAGCACTATGCGGCTTCGCTGTTTCCTCCGCACGTACCGATAAGCTACCCTGAAGCTGTAGAAAAATATAACTTGGAAAAGGGGTCGCTTGTATTTCATGCCTTAGACACTGAATCCGCTCTTGTAAGTAACAACGCTATAAAGGCGGCTGTTGAACGGCTTATGCCAGACGCAGGAATAGGCACACAGCATTACGGCGTTAAGCTCTGCCATTTTGATGTCTGCCACCTTGCTAAACAGTTCTTACCTGAAAAGTATGAACATTATTGGCACCCCGGTAGACGTTGGTAGGAGAGCAATATGGCTAAACTAATCCATAAGAAGGCTAAGAAATCCAAGTCTCCAAATAAGAACGACCCGTGGAGAGGTTCAAATAAGCATATTCTTAAATCTAATACTGTTGTCATCTGCGGTGTTGGTATTATCTTCTTCTTGGCGATAGCAGCATTAGGCCATGCCTTTCCGCAGTACATCAGCCCTGATATAACTGGTAAGTCCGAATTTACTGTATTAACGCTCATTGCTATAATCATTACGCGGTTAGCCAAAGGTGACGTCTCATTTACTAAGTAGGAGTTAATGTGTCTACAACTCATACATTCAGTGTTCAATATCTTGATGAAAATGGGGTTGCTATACCTAATGCAACCGTAGTTGGAAGGTTCACTGACATGAACACTGGTGAGCAGTTTAACCCTTCTTCCTTAGAATGGGAATCCGCTCCGGCTAGTCCTTGGGTGAACTTTACTGAGGACGTTGCACAGGCTGGCCGCTGGTATTACAGCGTAGATATAACAAGCTGGGGCGCTCGTCGTGTGCTGTTCATAGCCAAGATGTCAGATGCTGTATATGGTATAACTATCCACCAAGAAAACCTTACCTTCTGGGCTGACCCAAGCCCCGGAACGTATTACTACAATGTAGCTTACTTTGGATTTGATGGCACGCCTCCTACTGGAGCTAACGTAGCTTATAAGCTCACTGATTCAAACTCTGCTGAACAGTGGGACTTCACTTTGGGTGCATGGGTTACAACTGCGGCTGACCAGTGGGAAGACATGACGCAGGATCCTAACCAGAAAGAACGGTGGTACGCCAGCGTGGATTATTCCAATTGGGGTACACGAAAGGTGGAGTTCGTTGCCATAAAAACAGCGCCTTCAGAGGCTTCTGAAGAGTACGACGAAGAGGTAACATTCCTTGGTAGTTACTTCTATGGGTTGATTTATCCTGCATCAGCCGTTGCTCATGGTATGTACGTTTCTGTACAAGACGTAAGAGACTTTGGTATAACTACTGATATAATCGCTGAAGACGCTGACGTTGTAAGACTTATTAGTCATGCCTGTCTACAAATAGATATGTACACGAATACGTGGTACAACCTTCGAAGTAGAACTATAGAATTAACTAATCCTTCTCAGAGAAGCAGGTTGGTTCCTAGTGAACGTGATATATCTGTTACTATGGATTTACTAACAGAGCTTATGCTCCCACACTTCTTAGTAACAGTACGGAAGGTATATATCAATAATAAGGAAGTTGATATCACAGGATATAGAATAGACAACAGTATCCCTTACGACTATGAAGACCCTCGGCTTTATATCCCACAGGCCGTATTCAAGCGTGACAGGGTTCAAATAGACGGTTTATGGGGTTGCGTGGCAGATAGTACAGGTACAGTATTAGAGCCAGTAAAAAGGGCTACATTGCTTACCATCGCAAATATCATAGGGTATGAAAACATTAACGATGCTCCTGAAGAAGACCCCTTCCGTCAGTTCATAGTGCAAGAGACAACTGATAGACACAGTTACACCTTGTCTTCAAAGTTAGTTACAGAAGCACTACAGCGCTCTGAGGCGTCTGTAGTACCAACTGCGGCAAAAGTATTACTACGACCATTCCTTGCCCCAAGGATGCTTGAATAGGAGGTTACAAATGAAAAGATGGATGTATATGGGACCGAGCGGCTTAACTACTCTAACGAATGGAACAGTAAAGTTTGTTACCTATAAGTGTACAATGAGGGCGAAAGTATGCCCTGGACCAAAGTGGCGCGAAGTGGTCAGCGCGAAACAAGTGACGAAAGCTAAGGAAATCAGTAACAAACAAGAAACAGGTATAGGTAAGAAAACTAAAGGACTGAAATGATTCCACGGCTCATACATCCTCAAGTCATAACTGCATATATACCAAGTAAATCTCGGGTTGAAGATGATGTATTTCGTGAACCCGTTGGGCGCTCGGCAATCAACAGGACAAAGATTACATTTAGAGCACAAGTGAACCAACGGGCTACTGGCTCTATGAACAATCAGAAGATGGAGTTTAACTCGCTAACAGGTGAAGCAAAGATGTACTTAATAGCACGGGCGAACTCCAATGCGAAACTCCTAACCAAAGGGTCTAAGATAACAGCTTATAATAAAGTACCCTGTAACCTTACAGTTATTAGAATTGACCCACATGGATTTGAACGTGGGAAGTACCATCTACTGTGCATCTGGTTAGGTGAGGACAATACTTAATGAATGAATATGTTGTTGGAACTAAACTTGTAGGCCACTGGAGACGTTTATCAGAGCATAGGCTCAAGGGCTTTGGGCCTAAGCAGTGGAATAAGGTTCATGGAGCACTCCAAGCTATAGGGTTCTATTTCCAACGAGAAGTACGTGAACGGGTGCATAGAGGGGAATATGCTGAGAACCATCCCTTTACAATTTTAATGAAGTCTGTGCATAGTAAAGGGTCGGAGGTTCCGCTTATTGATACAGCACAGATGATTAACTCTGTGAAAAACTATAAGTATGGTAGTTATCACGATCCTGTTCTGTTCGTTGGTATACCTAAGAGTGCCACCCATTCAACGTCTTTGTTTACTCAAGGTGGTATTAAGAGTACCTACCAATTGGCTAAACTGATGGAACATGGCATGACAATTCATGTAACGCCTAAGATGCGTAGGTTTCTTGCCGCTAATGGGCTACGTCTGAAGTCTGACACTAAGGTTCTACATATACCAAAGAGACCGTTTATCTCATCAGTAGCTAAAGACCCCGCGTTTACAGCATGGGTTAATAAGACGTTCAAGACATCAATGGAAGAAATCTGGTATACGGAGTAAACATGGATTGGCCTACACTAAGCTATGAAGTATACTTTAGTTCACAAGAACTAATGGAGAATGCTAATTATAGTATAGACCCGACAGATGCCTTCATGTTTGGCTTAAATGGGATAACACTATTCCCAGGAAAGCTGACAGGTGAAATCCATATACCGTTTTCTGCAAGTAAGTGTGTAGGCTTCTTATGTGGTGACGCTAATTACACCATCCCAAAGGACACTAATGATACTGTGAAGTTTAGGATTAAATATCTTGCGCTTTACTATACTTATGACACTAATACAAGTTCATGGGTAACAAGCTCTAGCTCGTCTACTTGGGGGGATATAGCTACACTAAGTAATATGGCTACCTTCCCAGAGCTTACTGGATTTGAAATACAGGTACAATTAACTAGAACATTAGCTACTGATGAACCTCCGTCTATATCTTGGCTTGGCTTTCTATATCAAGTTGAAATAGAACAGATGGATAGGTACGCATTAGGTAAACTGTCAGCTTATATAAGTAGCCTTGATATTGAAGGTCATTTAGGTATAGGACAAATTACTAGTCATGTTAATGGAACTGGTCAGAACGTCATTACATACGGCACTGATTTTACTATACCCGACCAATATGAAGGAGCTACTATACAAGCAGTTATGCACCGTGGGAGTGATATCCTAAGTAGCGTTTCAAGTAATGACTGTATTCTATCAACGGTACTCAATAACGATGACGTGACTATCCTATTTTACTATCATATACAACCAATGTTCATAAACCAATCTTTAGACTTCGTTGAAATAGAAAAATATCCTGTTCTTATTATTGACGAAATTGAGTTTAATCTTGGGTTTACAAACCCTATAGAACTTGCGTTTAAGAACTATGGGGCTGGCACAGCTTATGTTGTTCAGTGGGATAGTTGTGTAGTCAACAAGATGCGAGTTACTACTTTAGGTACGTTGTTCTGGGATAACTTAGCAATATGGTCAAAATTCAACGATGGTTGGGCTAAAAAGATAGACATGCCAGAGATAGGTAAGTCATGCGGTATTTTGGCTTCATCTTCATACAAAGAAGTCGTAACTAAAGGAAGCAGTGAAGGAACAAAACCATTATCCAGAATGATTAACTTTTACTACCCTTCACCTATTCCTAATGTGGTGATTACGCCGTTGGTACAGAGTATTAACATAAACGGAATTCGCTCAGGAGGATAACATGGGTCAAAGACATTGGGGAGCAGTACACGCCCCCGGAACGTCCATTAACGAGTATGAAGGAGTACCCAGAATAATTGAGGGTATTCTTGGCGGAGCAGTATTCGTAGGGCCAGTACAAAAAGGGAAGACTTCAGAAGTAATTCCTTGCCTCAGTTGGCCTGATTATCAGAAAAAGTGTGGAGACCTCGTTGATTGGAGTTACGTGCCTCATGCCGTAAAAGGATACTTCACTGAGTCCCAAGGAAATGGTAGAGCGTTCATTCTCCGTGTTTCTGATGGCACTGAAGCCGCAGGTAAGTTAATCCTTAAGAACATGGCTGGAAATACTGTCCTTACATTCACTGCTGAGTCCGCTGGTTCATGGGCTGGTGGAAGAGCCTACGAAGGCAGCGTAACTGGCGTTTCACAGACTGGTAGCGACTTCACAGTTACCTTCTCAGGTAGTGCTCCTGCGGATGGTACTTTAAGTGGAGGTTATCTCCAAAAGGGTGACGACCCAGCTAACCCTATCTACAAGATTGTTGCTCAAGTAGGCTCTGTGCTCACACTGGACAAGCCGTATGGTGGAACTGTCACAGACACAGGTTTAGTATGCTGGAAGTTAAACGGCGACTGCTTAAAGATTATGACAAAGCAGTCCACCCAGGATGCAAATATGTTCGACGTTGTTGGTTACTACAAGGGCAAGATGATTTGCAACTATCAAAAGCTCACCCTTGACCCTACCAGTAACAGATTCGTTGAAACCATAATCAACAATGACAAAACTAACGCTTGGTTCACCGTTACAAGTAACTATACAGGCTCACTATACGACAAGACGGTTAGACCTGTAACTGAAATAGCTACGGTTACTACTGCAACCCCAGCAACTAAGACGCTCATTCTTGACATAAGTACGTTGGTTACTGGTCTCAATGAGATTGAGTCAATCGCGCCTGAATACGCCGGTGGAACGCTCTACCATATAGACACTACTACCGGGGTTACTACTGGAAAATGGAGGATAGCTTCTTCTGAGTACACTTATACAGGAGCAGGGCCATATACCAAAGCGCTCAAGATTGTACTTGAAGGCACCGTTGGGACATCTGAGTTTACAGCCGCAGATAATGTACTACTTGAATCCCCAATCGGGTTTAGTGGTGGCTTTGATGGTGAGTGGATAGCAAACTCTAATGACCTTGGTGTTTACCTCGCTGAGGCGTTTGAAATATCCACTTCTCCAATAAAGGACTTGGGTCTCATTGAACCTGGATTCGTAAAGATGTGCTGCCCTGGATACAGCACGTCTGCATCTGCAACAGCAATTGCTAAGGCGGCTGTCGCCTTTGCTGAAGCATACAACTACCAATTTAGGTATGAGCCTAAACAAACAGATTCATACGATTCATTCCACTCTGACGTATACAATACGTTTGGACTGAGTGACTTTGTATGCGCGCACTACCCTGGTTGGATGAAGATACTTGATGACGAACAAATATACATCATTCCTAACATAGGCGACATCCTCGGTGAAGAAGCGAAAATAGCTACTGCGTATGAAGGTTACTTCAAAGCAGAAGCCGGGATTGATGCTGTGTTGAATCGTTGCCTTGGTCTAGTGGTAGGAACTAACTATGACTATACAATGCCCGATGCTGTAGTAGAATTCCTTAACCCAGCTAACATCAATTGCCTTGTGAAGAAACAAGGTAATGTTGTTATCTGGGGTGACAGGTCGTTAGCAACGACTACAGTCTGGCGCTGGAAGCACATGCGCGAGCAGATGAGCCATTACGAACACGTACTACAGAGTACAATGGATTGGCTCAACTTCGCTGTAAATAACTCTCAACTTTGGCCCGTGTTCCACACCTACCTCGCATCGTACTTCAGACAGCAGTTCCGTAAGGGAGCGATTACAGGTGACTCCTTCGAGAAGGCCGCTACCATCATCGTTGATGCAAGTAATAATACAGAAATAACAATGGACAACGGAGACCTTGAGGCCGCTATCATTCTCCAGTTCTCTGGCACTGTTGAGCGCGTAGTCATCGGTATCGGTAGGAAAACTATTTCCGAGAAGCCACTCGCGTAAAGACTAAAGGAGATTCCAATGGCGAATATGGTAAAATGTGTTATCAACCCGGATGAGCTAAAAATCAACAAAGGCAAGCTCATCGTTGCTGGCATAGTACCTATTCTATGCACAGAAATCAAAGGACTGAAGGCCGAAGGCGAGATGGCTACTCTTCCAGACCAGACCAATGTATCTGGAGGTAGGAACAAGGCGGGTACGTTTACGATAAAGATTCCCGCTCATCACTTTGTTACTGTTCGTGCTATTGAAGAATGGAAGAAAAAGAGCATGGACCCACAAGATGCTGACGCCAAGAAATCGGCAACGCTTATCTTCCTAAGTGGAACAAACACGAAGTTCAAGTCCTGGGCGCTAGAAGGCGTTTGGGTTGTAACTGAGACAATGCCTGATATGGACCTTAAAGACGAAGGTAATGAGGCAGAAGTAGAGTTTACCCTCAGTTACGACGATGTTAACCCGATAGCGTAAAAAATGGAGCACTCAGAGGGTCGAGGTCGTCCCAAACGGCCTCGGCCTATATAAACACCCTTACGGGTAATTAAAAGCAAAGGAGAGGCCCTATGAGGCAAACTACAGTAAAAGAACTTGGTAACGTACTACCTGACAGCGGCGAGTCGTTTTCGTTTGAATCCCACACAGGCCGAAGAGAAAAAGATATCTATAAACTTATGAATTCCAAGCCTAGCTTTGCTACTAACCTTCCGTGGCAAGTAAGATGTTGTCTAGCTGTTCTTCTACGTAGTGTAGGTAGCGTAACCTTTCCAGAATACGGGAAAGGTGAAAGTAAATTAGCTGACCTTGAGAAGCGAGGGGAACTGTTTGATTCACTGTTCCTTTCACTTGGAGACGCTTATTACTTGTATGTATGCGCCAGGATAGAATCAATAGGTAATGAGCTAAAGGTTACGTTGACTTGTCCAAATTGTAAGTATGAGCAAAATAACTATACTATAAATTTGAATGACCTTATTGTTAAGGTCTATGAAACAGAAGAGGATACTAAGAAGGAAATAGACTTAGTGCTACCTGTTACCCTTGGGGAAAAGAAATATACTAAAGCAACCGTGTCTGGTTTGAGGTTTACTGTACCACAAGAACGACTAGATTCTTTTGCTGACGCTAAACTAGATTCGGTTGCAGAAACGACTACACTGGTGGGTTCTAATACGCCGTTAGCGGTAGAGTTGATATCGGACTGGCCCACACGAGTTATCAATCAAGTTTATACTATAATCAATGAATTGACTCCTGGCATAGACCAGATGTTCGAGTTCACTTGTGCTAACTGCGAGAGTAAAAACCCATACGCCGTCAACTGGGAATATCTGGGTTTTTTCAGCTAATCGGGGAGGGTTTACCCCTCCCCAGAGAAGACTGGAGTTCTCTTGTGTGTGACCTCATGTACTTGTCACATGGTGGGATTTCATACGACAAAGCATTAGACATACCAATAGATGAAGTTCATAGCCTACATAAGAACCTAGTAGAAAACAAGAAAGCTGAACTTGAGCTCTTAAGCCCAGCACACCTATTAGCTTTAATGTTTGGGAGTAAACAATAATGGCTGTTGCTGAAGTCTTTGGGATTGGTGCTATTTTCTGGTTCAAAGACCTTGCAAGCTCTAAGATGCGTAAGGCTGGGCTTGAAGTAGATAAGCTAAAGACCAAGCTAGAAGGTATGGAAGAATACAACCTTGCTATGAGTAAGGGGCTTACCACTCTTGCAAGCGGGATAAAACCATTACTGGTTGGAACAGCCCTATACGCTAGTCCAATGCTATTTGCCGCCTCTGTTGGTAAGCTCAATGAAACCTTATATATGACAGCTAAAACAGCTAACGCTACCAATGAACAATTGGAGCAGATGAAAAACTTAACATTTGAGATTTCAAAGAACAGTATATTTAGTACGAATGATATAGCTGAAGGTATGTATGAAATAACCTCCGCTGGCATGGATGCAAGTCAAGCAATGGGACTTATGAAAGGCTCTGTCAGTAAGTTCGCAATAGCCTCTGGTATGTCTATTAAGGACAGCAGTGACATGATAACAAGTGCCATGCTCGCGTTTAACACCCCTGTAGATAAAGCTATGCGTATAGCTGATAAATTCATCCAGATTCAGAATATAACAAAGGTACACTTTGGAGAATTGAAAAGTATTGTTGCTAGAGTAGCTGGTCCTGCCGCTGTTATGGGACAGTCATTAGAACAAGCGCTTTCATGGGTAGGTATGTTACAGCAAACAGGAGTTACTGCTTCCGTAGCTGGTACACGTTACGCTAGACTTGTACAAAGACTGAGTTCCCGTAAATTCCGTGAGTTTGCTATAATGCTTCATGCCCCTAGGATTGGTCTTGACAAGGAAGGCAAAGACTTACCAATAAGTAAGACCTTAGAACAGCTAGACGCTGCTATGACCAAATTCGGGTATAATAAAGAAGGTAAACGTATGGCAACGAACTATTTGTTCGGGCGTCTTAACTACGACATCTTAGAAAGAATGAAGAAATTTAAGTTCCATCGTGTTGTTAACGGTAAGACAATCGATGTTATGGGTGCAGAAGCAGTAAGAGCGGCGGCTAAGAACCTTAATAAAGAATCAGTAGGAAAAACAGAGAAACGTGCAGAAGAGATGATGAAACTGTTTATAAACCAATGGAAGCAGTTCAAAAATATATTGGTTGCTACAGTGAAAGAAATAGGTGAAATAGCTACACCACAAGCCACTGAGATGTTAAAGGGTTGGGTTCAGAACGCGAAGGCTATGGCTTCCTGGATTAAAGAACACAAGACGGCTGTAGGCGTAGTTTTGAAACTAGCAACAACAGTTGGTAAGTTCCTTATACTCTTAGGGTCTCTTAGAATCACTCTTGGTCTTATCAGGATGGCGAAGGCTGTACCTATAGGATTTAATGCAGAATTCCGTTCACTAAAGGCAGGGTATCTAATGTGGAGACGCTCCGCAAGACTAGCGGGGTCTGCGTCAACAAAATTCCTGTCTATGACAATTCCAAAAGGTAGTTTCTTAAAAGCGCCGCTACCAGGAATTCTTAGAGTAGGTCTATACGCCGCTTTAGCTGGAGAAGTAACTAAGCTATATCTGACTTGGCGAGAGTACAGACGTGAGCTTAATAAAACTACCGATGCGATAGAGAACTTAGACGATGCAAATAGGAGAGCCGCCGCTCATCTAAGTAAAAAATATGGTGTCCATTTCAAATCGGCTGAGGGGTCTATAGCGTTTACAGCCGCGTTAGGTAGAGTTCGTGAGTTAACGAAGGGAAGACCTACTACACAAAAAGAAGAAATAGACCTTTTCCTTAAAGCATTTAAGTCCAATCTTGAAGGATTAGCTAGAGGTAAGTACGGTGGTACTGACGCAGCTGACGCGGCTAGACGAGCGTTAATGATTGACCAAGCAATGAAATCAATAGCTAGTCAACCAGAAATGATAGCAAAGGCACTCAAAAGTACACCTATTCACCTAACGGTAGAATTAGATGGTAAAGTTCTTCATGACGCTATAGTCGAACAAGAAGAAGACGCAAAGAAACGCGCTGGCAAGAAAGTAGAAACCGCTCAAGAAAGCGAGGCCCAACGTAGGGCGAGATTGATTTCTGATTTGGGGCATCTGGGTAGGAATTACTGATGACAAGACCTGTTCTGAAGTGGGACATAAAACTTGGAGGCGAATTCGCTGGCGTGAAGCTAAAGAGCTATGTAAATTCTATATTGTATAATGAAGAGTTAGGAAAGATGTCTAAGATAATGCTTAGATTCCTTAATCCGATGGTGAAAGATAATTCTAAGACTAAGAATATACTTTCCAGAGGGCGTGAGGTTCAATTATTTGCTGGTTGGCAACATGTAAACTGGTTAGGCACTGGAATCATCTATGAAACTCAACCTGATTTAGTCAATATGCAGTTATTCGTTAATTGCTACTCTAAAGGGCATGAACTCGGTTTAGATATAAGAGATGAAGTCTATAAGAAAATGAAGGATAGTGACATCGCTAAGAAAATAGCTGGTAACTACAACATGAAGCCAATTGTAGACGAAACAAAAACTATCCATAATAGAACACAACATAACAAGACTGATTATGCCTATCTAAACGAACTAGCGACGCGTAATGGGTATGTCTTCTCTGTTGAATATAACTATAAGAAGAAGTCGTGGGAGTTACACTTTGAGAAACCTAAATATACTGCTCAGAATGACTCTAAGCTCTATAATATAAGAAGTCACAATACACTCGTTAAATCCTTTGTTCCAAGAACGTATGGTTCAATCCATAAGCACACTAAGCTCGTTCTAAACTGCTTTATAACAAAAGAAGGTAAATCCATAACTCTTAACTCTATGGTTAAAGGCCCAAACGCTATAGAAACATTAGGAGAACATCCTATTTTTGAGACCATTAAGGACGCACAAGATTACCTTGATGGTATAGCTGACGCCAGAAATCAAGTTTATATGACAGCCACAGCCTCTGTAATTGGTGATAACACGTTCAAGATTGGGGAAATAATCAAGTGGAAAGGCACCAAGACTATGTTCTTTGGTTTAGAGTTAGACGGTGAGTATAGAGTAACCGGGTACACTCACCATATAAACCCAGACCAATCTGTTTGGTCTACTAGCTTAGAACTCACGAGGACTAAGTAATGCTTTGTAGAATAATAAGCGCAGAAGTCACAAATAATAAAGACCCCAAGAAAATGGGGCGTATAAAATTTAAGAGCAAGGACTTCTTGTCAGGTAAGGAACACCCTGCATGGGTAAATCCTGCATGGCCCAATATGTACAAAGGCTCTGGTATATTCATACCTACTGATATCGGCTCTCAGATAAAGGTCTTAATCCCAGAGGCTAGTGACGACGTTCCTTTGCTGTTCTTCCCATACCCAACTAGATCTAAGGACATACCAACTGAAGCCCGTAAAGAAGGATATTACCTTAAACGAGCTATATGGAAATTCAAAACTATAGGATACATCCTATTTGATATACTGGATAAAGTAGTAACTATTCTTAGTACAGGTAAGCTACACTTGGTTTCTACTGAAGAGACCGCAGTATACGCTCCAAAGGTTTATCTTGGAGCGTATACTATTGATGACGATGATGGTAAGGGCGTGGTTAGGAAACAGGACTTGCAGAAGGCTATTGATGATTTACGAGATGCGTGCAATGCTAAGTTTGAAGTATGCCGCCCAGGCGGCGGTGTAGGTGATGCCGATGAGGTTACTGTAGAAGCCTCAGAGATATCGTACACGGAGTAGGAAATGCCTATATTAGACCCTAAATTTCTTAGCTTCCTACCCACATTTCCAATACCATTTAAGAAGAAAGATGGTAGTGGAAAGCACATGCAGAGCAAGTGCTATCTACTAGACACCAAGACCGGAGCAAAGTTCAAGTTTGAGTTTAACCTTGGTGTTGAATTCAATAAATCAGATGAATTCAAATATCATAAGGGCATACTGAATAATCACGTGACTCCTATCTTCTCAGGAACTGGCGTATCTTCTTGGCGGTTTAACAGTCTTATCTTCAAGATGGATAAAAACTATGACATAGCTAATGTAACTACCGCCTTCCGTAAAATGGCGCAAGTCCGTCATGGAAAGAAGCGAGTTATAAAATTCGTCTCTGCATGGATTCAGATAAAAGGCTACATACGTGATATCTCTATTAACTGGGTAAGGGACTATGTAGAGAATGAAGTGCCTAGACAAGCAGAAATATCTTTTACTATGATACCTTATTTCAAGTTACCTAAGCCTAAATCTGGAGGAGCACCTGATACACAGTCTTCTTCATTCTTTACATCCAAGTCGGATACAACGAAGAAAGGGTCATCTAGCAGTTCAAAGGACGTAGCACACAAATTCTTAGATGACCAAAACGCTATGTCTAATACTCCTCCAGCCGGTGAAGCTGACCCTGGACAAACGAAGCCATAAGGTGATTGAATGACCATTGCAATAGTCACAGCTACAGACTATAAGATAGGGACAATCACTCCAGCTATTACTGGCGTATCTATCTATCGTAAGAGCACAGCGCCTGATGGGGTTTCCCTGACCATAACTGATATTAGTTCTGGGCCACCTTACGTTGATAGGCGCTTCCAATACGGTAACGGCTCTACAGTAGATTACACGCCATCTGGAAGCACTGTTGGTGCTGTTCTGTTATTCGATGAGTTTGGTAACTGGATACTATTAAATGTTGATTCAAGTTTGATACCACAGACGACGCAAAACTCTACCATTGTTTTGAGTGCGAACGCATACGATATAAACAATGAGCATTCACTTGGCGATGCTCCTTTGAGCAGTCTGGAGTTTGAAAATTTAGCTAAGAAAGCGTATGATGACCCCATACTCGGTGTGCTACTAAGGCAGATAAACCTAGTAGATAAAAAAAGTGGTGAACAGTATATTGTTCCTAGCATTGATGAGATATCACAGGAATTGATAGAACCACAGAGTCACATATTCCTGAATAGGGTGAAGTTCTTACAGGATATCATTAACAAGGAGAATGATAATGGATAGAACTAAATACACAAAAAGGTCTTATCCATTTGCTGGTATCCTGCCTGATGATAATGGTAGACTCGATTTTACTTTGATTTCAGATGTACCTACAAACATAGCGCACACTAACTTTCTGCTGAAACTTGCGGCTGATAATTGTGATTCAGATAACCCATTCCAAGATTTAGGTATTGATGAAAGGATTATCTTTGATATACAAGATGGTAAAGGCACGGCTATAAAAGACGTAATCGAAGAGGTTGTATTAGAGTTCCAAGATAGATTAGACTTGGAGAGCACATCCTTTGAGATAAGAGAAGATAGCGAATCTGGTAATGACTATGTAAGCGGGTCTATTCATTACACCCCATTTGACCAAGACTTTAGCTTATCAAAGTTGTTCCCTAGTTTGGAGTAAATCATGGCTTCAAAGTTTAACTATACAGCTTTTTACTACAATGAAATCAAAGCAGCGCTACTCCGATGGAGGCTGTCTAAAGCCCCTAAGTTATCTGATACTTCTGAGTACGCACTTGCTACCCAGCTTGAAAATATGATGGCAGTAGTCCTCCATCTTAACAACTGCAATCTTGATATCCTAGCCGGTGAGTCTACAATACCTACCGCGCAGCTACTACAAAGCGTAATCAATATCGGTAATACTTTAGGCTACCCATTTACTATGTATTCACCTTCTACAGTAACTCTTGTTGCTCTGTTACTACAGGATGTAACAGTATCAACTACTATTATACCAGCATTATCTTCATATTCTGCTGACACGCCTGATGGTGCTGTACCGTTTGAGAACCTTAGCGCCTTCAAAGTCACTGACTCTACCTCTTCATTGGTATACTACTACAGTTATCTCCAAGGCGACCATTATCCCTTCCCATTTAATACAGGCTGTTCAGTAGGTGATTGTATTTATCTAGGCTTTGAATGTATGCCGTCAGTGCTTACCTTTGCAATAACTAATCCATTCACGCACTCAGAGACTGGTGAGTGGGAATACTATGACGGGCTATATAAACAGTGGCTTACGTTGACTACGGTCACTGACGGAACGTCTATGCTTACTGGCGACGGTGAGATTGATATAGTAGTACCGCAGTCAGCAAGTCGGGATTGGTCACAATCCGAAGTAAACGGTATAACTAGGTATTGGCTCAGGTTCAAACTAACAGCCGTTGACCCTTCTACTGTACTACCTACTGTAGCAGTCACGCCATCACAGAACTATGTTAAGTTTACTGTTACTGAGGGTGAATCTGTAAGCGAAACATTCGTAAGTGACGGAAGCGCATCTCAGATGTTTGACTTGTCTAGCCCCGGTGTTGTAGAAGGCTCTCTTGATACGCTTACAACTGATGAAGGTGGGACTACAGTAACGTGGAGTAGAGTTACGTCACTATCATTGAGTGAAGCAAATGATAGTGAGTTCCGGTACGTTTCTGATGCAGATGGGAACATGACTATCATATTTGGTGATGGTGTACGTGGGCGTATCCCACCACCGGGTGTTACTATAACCGTAGCTTACAGAGTTATTCCCACAGGTTACAGCGGGAATGCTCCAGCCCGAAGCATAGATGGTGAAACTAACGGTAAGCTAAGTAACCTCAATAATTATAGAGCGGCTACCGGATGGAAGTCAGCATTCGATGATATAGAATATCTGAGAGCGGCTATACCAGCATGGGTAAGAGAACAACTTGGCGCTCCAAGTGAAGCTGGCTTAAAACACTTATTGCTCACTAACGCACTTGGTACTGGCGGTTCACCAATAGAACGTGTGGCTATCACGAATGAAGGGTTATCAAATGGAGTAATCTGGGCTTGTTGTGTCGGTGATAACGGAGACGCGATAGATTCAAGTACCCTCGACAGTATCAATGAATACTTCAATGATAAGGACTCAGGGCTTATACCACCTAACCACCGACTCTCTTGTTATAATTATACCAAACATGCTTTTGCTGTAAAGGCAGTTGTTTATGGCGGGGATAGGGAAGAAATTCTCACAGCGCTAGTAACCGCCATCAATCCATTAGCTACAAGGACCGATTCAGACGGTAATACAGTCTACCGCTGGGGTTTCGGGAATGCCCCAGATGAATCAACACGGGTAAGTCTATCCTTTATAACCGCGTTGATACAAGATTGCTCTGGCGTTAACAGGGTTGCTCTAAGCTACCCTGATGTTGATATCCAACTGGCTAATAACGAACTTCCATACGTTGATATAAGTGGCTGTTATATTACAGTCTATCCGGGTGACTAATGCCATATACAGTATATGACTTCATAATAAAGTCGTTACGAAACAGGGACTTAGACGGTGACTTAGAAGCCTTCTTAGAAGGCTTCCAAGCGCTTTATGAAGCCTCCTTACTTAATATGGAACTGTACCGTAGGCTATATACTCCATTCAATAACGGCACAGGGACTCAGCTAGATGCACCATTGCAGACGCTTGGTATGGAGAGTACTATTCTTTCATACCTGAGCGATGAGCAGAAACGAGGTTTGCTCTGGGACTTGATATCTATATGGAAAACTAAAGGACTGAAGATAGGGCTGAAACCATACCTTGCTTCACTAGGAGGGCTATTCTCTTCATACGATGAACGGTGGGATTTTCAATGGCTACTCAATGAAATCCCATTATGTGAAGATAACTTTGTACTAACGCCTGAAGATAGTGAAAGTATAGTTATCTATGCAACTAATCCAGCGTTTCAAACAGCAAACCTTTCTATAGGGCGTAGTAAAAGTGGCTTAGTTCGCGTTATATTCAAGGATCTTACCGCCGCCAATGAGAACTTTGTTATTGATTCAAACTCTACACTTATCTTTGAGATAAAAAGAGAAGGTGGAGACGGGCATTCCGGTTTTGATATGCGGCTAGATGGAACGGAGTGGATTGGAGAACTAGGTGCTGGTGACTTCAGTATCCGAGTTGTAGACTACACACGAGCGACCCTATCAACTTTTACTATCCAAGTACAAGCAAGTACAGGCCCTACTCACAACTACACGCTGACAGAAGGAACAGACTACGACGCTGAAACATCAAATCTAGTTACTGCACAGAATATCGCTACTGCTATAAATACTAACTGTCCAGGTGCTGAGGCTTTGGCTTATGGCCCTTGTGTTCATGTATTCAAAGCCCCAGGAACTACCGCTGTTACAGTAAGTGGGCTATACGCTGGAGCATATACCTCTACAACTGACCAAATGTTGTTTGACCAGAACGGCGCTCCACTAAATACGTACTTGAAAGCAACTACCGATGATGGGTGGCAGTTACACGAATATGATATAAGCGCTCTTGCTGGTAAGAAGATAACTGATTTAGCTATCTATGATAATAATGTAGCTAACAACGGTGAACTTTGTAATACTAAGATAAGAAGAGTATTACTTGTTTCAACGTTACTGGAACGGACAGTACCGCTTTATATGTATAAAAGTATATCAATGGATATTGAAGAATCAAACGATGCTAGTCTGGTATATAAACTTACGAACTACATGACATATACAATAGACCATACACTAATGCACGAAGTCGTAAAGGGATTTAGGCCAGTAGGTACACGTATTGAGTTAGTTCCAGTATTTGATAGGGCAATAAACTTCAAAGAAGGAATGCCAAGGGTAATTTGGGAAGGCGGTGTTACCGTAGATACCCCTGTTCTTACTCTTGCTACTGATGACACAAACGGAGAGCCTACTATCTATCCTATAGATACCTTGTGTTACTTAGGGCAACAGCATTACAGCGTTTCTACGTTAGTTGATGTTATTGGAAGTAACGCAGATATAACTATTAAGATTGCAAAGGGTATGAATGGAATTTGTTATAGACTCACGCTAGACTTCCTTACTGGCGATGCCATGATAACAAAGGTCTTAAACGGCTCAATAGCAAATATGGCTGGTACTGTTTTAGACGTTAGAGGTACAAGACATAGGGTTCACTTTATAGCTGATGGACACCACTTAATACTGGCGTTAGACGGTACGGTTGTCTTAGAAACGACGGATACATCTATTCCTTACCTTACAGGCAGTTGGGTCTTATCCGGGCATGACTTAGATGTAAGAGAGGTATCCGTTATTCCCGTACCTTCAAAGATGGAGGTTGTCAAAAATGAGTAGTAAATGGGCTGAACAAATAAGGAAAAAAGTTAATATCTATCCAAAGAACCTAATGGGTCTAACAGACACAAGGGAAAACTTCCTTGATTACCTACTTGAACGAATACGTCTGTTCAGTAGACTACACTATCCGGTTTCAGGTGTATTCGGCTTTGGTGGACTTGAAAGCCAAGTTACTGATGCAATGTCTGTATTGTCTGGCGTAGGTATAGACAACAATGGAAACGTTGTCTATTGGGACAACTTCCAGAATATGCCTATTCCAACAGGTACAGCACTAACTCTATACTATGGAATTAAATACAACGAGCTCATATCAAACCCGGAGTACAACGCTAAGACTAACACCGTTGAATATTCTTCGATATATGAGGTTATAGGTGATGTAGGTACACCAGACTCTGTAACTGACAATGGGGATGGTACGCTTACATTCAATGTAAATACGCTCCTAAATAACATTGATGGCTCAGACAGGATTGCTCGTGTACAGTTAGTAAACCCTGAATCTGCAACGGACTGGTATGAAGATATAGCCGTTGTTTATTCAAGCCCTAATAATACCATTACAACTACTGGAATACTAGGCCAAGCTACAGCTTCAACGGTGGCTTCTCATTACGTAGTTTGGATTATAGGACCAACTGTATCCGGTACTGCCCTAACTGATGACTACATCAAACTTGGTACTACTACACAAGCTACTACAGGAGATGTTCCTGTAGCTGATGCGTCTACTATAACATGGCTACAGGCTATGTATGACCATACCGAGTCTAATTTGCCGTCTGCTGTAGCCTACCCTCATTTACTTAAAGACCTTGATAAATACTACTACCCACAGGATAACCTTCTTGAAAACTCTTACTTTATAGAACAAGATAGCACTACTCATGTACCTTACGGGTTTAATTGCTCAGCTACGCTTGACAGCGGTAGTGGAACACCTACTTGTGTAGCAAACAAAGAAGACGGTGATATAGGGTACTCCGCTGTTAAAATGACAGCGCCTGACACCGGAGTATGCACCAATACGTTAACTTCCGAAGGTGATGGTACAATAGAGAATAGGATTAAAGTTATTCCAAATGCTTATCTTAGCTTGCAATCTAGGATAAAACTAACGGCTGGTTCTTTGAGTGCTACTGGTACTACTATTAAGCAGAAACTTGAAATCTATGATATGGGTGGTAGTAGTGCTAACTACCTAGATACTGTTGAACTTTCAACTGATCAGCTATCTGCTGACTACCTTGACCAATGGGTTATATTGTATTACAACGGATGGAAAAATACATATAAGCAGAGCGTAGTAGTAAAGTGCGTTCTTGAAGTTGTATCTAACAACGAGAGTTATACTCTTGTCATTTCTGCCATGAAACTTGAACTTGGTAAGAGTATTACAATGTATACCCCTGCTAATGATGAAATCTCTGGCCCATTCGCCCCAGGGACCACCACTTCAACTACAACCTTTACGTTTACATTTACATCAAGCACAACCACGTCTTCCTCATGGACCACTACAGGTACAACAAGCACTACAAGCACGACCACAGGTACAAATACCACAACTACGTCTACATCATCTACTACGTCGTCTACCACTACAACTACGACCACTACCACTACGACCACTACAACTACAGCAGGAGGAGGTGGGTGTGTGTCTAGTGATACATTGATAACTCTTTCTACTGGTGAAACAATACCTATTTCAGATGAAAGAGTGAAACCTGGAGTAATGGTAAAAGCTATCAATTCTAAGGGTGAATTGATAGATACAATGATAACTCACAAGCACGTACACTATGGAACAGACGTATTAAATACTCTTGTTGTTGGTAAGCATACTCTTCTGATTACACCTGACCACATGGTCTGGGTAGACAATGAGAATGTTTATCTCCCAGTCAACGCCATAGGCAAGCGTAAGGAGCTTATGGGTTTAATTAGCACCGAGAGTATAACGTGTGCTAATACGATGCACGTAGCGAAGCAGACAGTTACCGCTGATGTTGTCTATAATCTAACTACTGCCGCGCATAACTACTTCGCAAATAACGTTTGCATAAGCAATGTAAAGTATAACGACGATAACGAACAACCGCCGAACTAATTAACTATAGGAGTTAATTTATATAACCTTTAATCAAAGGAGAGGAGCATGAAACTAGGCGTACTTGCCGCGATTGATGAATTTACTCCGTCGTATTCGATAGCCAATTTAGTGAAGAAGCAACTTCTTGGTTTCCAAGACCTATGTTCTGATGTAGTCTTCATCAACAACAGCGATGGAGAAACCCCAGAAGAATTTAATGGGGAAGTAAGGTGGTTCCGTAGGCTACATTTGTCTGATTGGTTTGCAAATCCAATAAACGATGAAGAACAGTGGTACAATAACGCTAAATTAGTCGCTGACGACCTAATAGACGCCCTTTATGATATAGATATACTACTTGTAGATGACTTCCTAATGCAAGGCTGGTATCTACCTTACTTATGGGCGCTACGAGAAGTTGAGAAAATATACCCTGATATGAAAGTCTTTCATATCATTCACTCTGGGCCTACAAAGAGAAGGCAATTAGAAGCACCAAGGGATGAACTCTACAGATTAGCCCCAAGTGAATCTATCATATACAACAACAGTTCAGATATACATAGAGTACAACAGATGTATGATACACGCAGAGTCTTTTCTGCGTTTAACCCTTGTGACGCAAAGGAATTCTTCAGGCTACCAAAACATGTTGCTGAGCTATATGACAAGATGGAATTAGACCACGGCGATGTTATCACTATGTACCCAACAAGGATAAGCAAAGGCAAGCAAATAGATAAATGGCTTGCTGTCCTTGGTGGTATAAAGCGTACTGGAGTAACTGTTAAGGGCCTCCTCGTAAACTCCTTCTCAAACTATAAAACCCATTCTTTACCAATAACAAAACTTCGTTCTGCAGCTAAGAAACATGGGCTTATAGAGGGGGAAGATTGGTGTATCACAAGCGAACTAATCGAAGGCGTTGAACAAGGTATGACTGGTGAAGAGATAAGCGCACTCAATAGGCTTTGTAACGTATTCATACAGACCAGCCTAAGTGAGACGTGTTCGCTAATACAACTTGAAGCCATGCTCAGTAGACAACTCATAGTCCTTAATGAAGACTTGGATTGCAATATAAGTGGTGAGCTTTCTGGCGATTGGTGTATCTTAGCAAAGTTCTCAAGCCTGACAAGGGAAACACAATACAAACCCAGCTTCGAGAACTACTGCAATGACTTAGGGAACAGCATAGTAAGTAAACTTAGTGGTTCTATAACACACAAGGCTTACCTACAGGCGCTTCATAAACACAGCACTATGAGTTACTGCTCTACCCTACTTGATATCATGGGCGTAAAAAAGAAGGTAGTATACACTGCGCCAGCTACGCCAAATCTCCATACTCTTAGTAAGAGCAGTTCCGATGCCGCCCTGTTCGCCACTATTGATGCTATTCCTGATACGTCCTTACCAACAGAACCGGGTGGAGGAATAATAGTTGTAGGAAACAGTAACAATGACTAACAAAGGAGGAAACACAATGAGGAAGATGGGAATTACAATTCTAACGGTCGTTGCACTACTGCTAATCAGTACGTTCGCAATGGCTCAAGCCAAAGCCGCAGATACGTTGCCTAGTTTTGAGGCTTATCTCGGTGGAGGACAGGTTACAACGGCGATGGCTGGGAACGCCACTACCTATTCAACGCAGATGGAGACCAACGTCTTCGTTGGGTTTAGGTGGTTTCCTAGCACAAAGAAGTACACACACTTCGCCATTGATGCTTCATACCTACATGATACAGCTAAGATAGGACGATGGCTTATAGTTCATAACTTCGTTAAAATACATCCTGTCAATGCGTATCAATACAGTGCCATAGCGCTAACCGGCGAATACTGGCTTACTCGGTCAGACAGGGGCGGTATTTATAGCTTCATAGGACCACAGGTATTTCTTGGTACTAGCGACGTCCCTGATAAATTAGGCGTGAC
>Ga0114934_10000686_pt1 | contig 21490 bp, 20 predicted proteins | sample 4SBtaG_2_FD_99695 | JGI IMG/M metagenome (GOLD analysis project Ga0114934, IMG submission 99695) | Deep subsurface microbial communities from Kolumbo volcano to uncover new lineages of life (NeLLi) - 4SBTROV10_white metaG | ecosystem: Environmental > Aquatic > Marine > Volcanic ...
ACAGCCCTCTATGGGGGATCTGTGGAGGAAGTGTATGCGGCAGGGAAGCCGCATCCAAGCCTACAAGGATGTATTTACGGCGTCTTCCGGAACAGATCACCCATAGAGGGGCGAGCAGTTACAAAAAAACGTGGTCTGTTACCTTTTGGTTTTATTGTCCTTTCATCCTTATCTAATAGAGTTTATCAATCGGATTTTTATGGTCGTGGTGACATTTTCTATGATTTGCTCCGGCGGAAAGGAAAAGGTTATTGCACCGAGGATAAGTGCATTGTTTTATTTTGAGGAGAACAGGTATATTTCCTATTTCAAGTTGAACTCGGGCAAATGGAATAATATCCCCCTTACGTTTCGGTGTTATGCCTTCTGGAAGGTCATTGATCAGTTTTTGAAGTTGTTCCTTTGTATACACGTGGAAGCACAGCTTCGTCGAAATCGTTGAGGGAACCTCTTGGGTGCGGAGATCTACGGATTCTCTGGGGAACATTGTGATAAAACTGCGTGAGTTTCCACGTAGTAAAGTGTGTTGCCAATAACGTCTGTCATAACCCGACGGATATGGGTTAACACTGGGTAGGCCCGTCTGAGGTGCCTTAAGGACGAATCATATTCTGTTTGCCCTTTTCACCAAAAAATACAACCAGCATCTTCACAGGCGTATCACCTAGATTTTTAGCGTTGTGCCATGTGTTAACGGCCTCTAGAAAAGCTTTTCCGGCAGGAAATGACTTCTGTTTGCCATCATCGAATTCAATCGTGACCACACCCTGAATCACGTAGATATGTGGGGATACCGGGTGTTTGTGGCGACCGCTTTCCCCGCCTGGTTTGATTTCCACTAATACCGAAGAAACTTCAGGAGACTTGGATTTCGGATAGCGAAGGGCTTGGCCCGTGATGGTTTTTGACTTCGTTAATACCGGCGTTGCATTGAAGCCTGTCTGTGCGAAAACGGGAAGTGACACGCTGATCGCCAGTATGAACAAAGCGTTCGCCAAATAATTTTTAATTTCCATGATGCTTCCCCTTAATATCAATACGTTTATTCAATATCCGGCGCACAAGATAGAAAGGACTCGTGGAAACAGCTACACGGGCTTACAATTAGAGCCGACTAACCCATCACCGAAATTTGTACCGCTTGTTGTGCTCGTAACTACCCAACTGAGAATTTAGACCGCTACCTCAATTCGTTTGCCTGATTCCACATCGTTCGCATAGTGCTCAAAGCATTCCAAAATCAACCCAGTAGAGTGCGATATTCGTTGCCAGCGAACCGTGTCTAACTTCGCTACCAAAACTCAACAGTTATATACAGAGCTGCACATTTTTACGGGCTCTGACTCAATAGCAGACGCAACAAAAGCGATCGGTTGGCCCGGTCCGACGGAAAGCTTTACGAACGGACATAGTTGGTTACTATTTAAGTATCTGAGTTCCTGGCCAAATTCTAGCTGGATGAGTTGTTCAGTTTGTTCATAAACCTGTTTCTACGATAACCATGGCAGCTACAACGAAAGAACGAAACTTGTTCGTTCCCCGTTGTCGGCCTTTTCCATGGTCTAAATCGTTAGCCTTCGAGCCGTCTGTTAGCCGAAAGTACCCATTGGCCCTGGGTAGCTCACTTCCTCAAGTTTTCCTGTATCAACATCATAAATGAATCCCCGCACTGTTGAAGCATCAGGTCCGTCAGTCGGTATCCATGGATGATTCATAACTCTGGATATTGATCGTCTGACATCCCAGCTAAGACGTTCAGTTTGCTGCTCATTGCAAGGTGCATCAAGAGCCTCGAGTGGTCCACGAAAGGCATGAAACTGCGCGGGTGTTGAAGAACTGTGGTTGCAGCTCACAAATTTGCGACCTGTAGCTTGTCCAAGTAGACTCTCAGCTGCGGGATCACCTTCCAGTCCAGCTTTAAGCAAGTCGTCGCTAAAAGCCAACATGCCGCAGCGGGTGTGATGGATCAATATAATTTCATTCGTGTTGAGTAGATGATGCGAGATGATCAGGCAACGGATTGCATCATCTGTTATAACGCCTCCGGCATTACGGATAATGTGTGCATCTCCAGTTTCCAAACCAAGTAAGTCCTCAACATCAAGACGAGCATCCATACAAGCAACAACGGCTACATGTTTAGCGGGATTAATGGGTTGCTCACCGGGATGAACAGGATTATGCACCTGTTGACCACTCGCATATTTTCGATTGTTTTCTAACAGTGTATCTGTGTTTACGTTAGCCATAATTTTTCCTATATTGAAGTTTTTTAACCAAAGGAATATGTTTTTCATGAAGGTCTCGTAGCACTATATGACGACGGATAGGTATCTTACATGGAGGCATCTTCATAGCAAACTATTGCGCAAAAACATAATGAAAAATTATTGAGCATCATCAGGTTAATGAAGATTCACATGGTTAATATTAATACCTCCATGGATTATATGTTACATTGATGCTGGTTTATATACCTCGAATAGTTTATAAAAAGTAAACTTTTGGTTTATAAATGGTGACCGAGTGAATAAGTTTAAAAATATGCAGGTCTTTTGCCGAATCGTTGAGTTAGGGACGTTGTCTGCGGTTGCTCGGGAAATGAATTTATCATCAATGATGATAAGCAAATATGTTGCACAATTGGAAAAATCTTTAGGTGTAACCTTGCTTAATAGAACAACCCGAAGCTTGAATGTAACAGAGGCAGGCGAGACATATTACAATAGAAGCAAGCAGCTTTTAGAGGATTTGCTTGAATTAGATGAGTCAACATCTCAATTTGGAGGCACGGCTAAAGGATATTTAAAGATCAATGCTCCTATAGATTTCGGAGGGATATACCTGGTTTCAGCGATAGAAGCCTATCAAAGTCTTTATCCTGAAGTAAAAATTTCACTATCCCTTGATAATAAACCTGTTAACTTACGTAACGGTCAATTTGATATTGTTATTCTTGTTACCGATACATTAGATTCAGGAGTCGTTGCGAAAAAAATTGCCCAGACTGAATTATGTGCTTATGCTTCGCCTCAGTATATAAGGGCAATGGGTTGTCCGCACACAATCGAAGATTTATCGTTGCATCGATGTTTGTTTTACACGAATACCCCACACGATCAGCACTGGATTTTTAATGTTAACGGAAGCATGGAGAGCGTCAAAATTGAGTGGTTATTTGCATCCAACAATGGACGAGCGCTATGTGAATCCGCTGCATTAGGCATGGGAATCATTCAAGTGCCGAAATTGACCGCCAACCAATTTGTAGAGACAGAACAGCTCGTTGCAATATTGAAAAAATATCGTATTGCCCCATTGAATATTTATGCAACTTATTTAAAACGACGCTTTTATCCGGCCAAATTATCAACATTTATAGATTTCTTAACCACATATATTGGGAATAAGATATAAACACTGAAGGCCTAAATTTTCTGTCCTGCCATATATGTCCAGGTTTCTATAACGCTGTCGGGGTTCAGTGATACGCTGGATATTCCCTGTTCCATTAACCATTTAGCCAGATCCGGATGATCCGAGGGTGCCTGGCCACAGATGCCAACATATTTTCCGCGCTTGTGGCACGCGTGTATCGCCATTTGCAATAATACTTTTACGGCTTCGTTGCGTTCGTCAAAACTGTTTGCAACCAGAGCAGAATCACGATCCAGTCCAAGGGTTAATTGCGTCAGGTCATTGGAACCGATAGAGAAACCGTCAAAATATTGAAGAAATTGTTCGGCGAGTAAAGCATTGGATGGGACTTCACACATCATGACTATTTTCAAACCATCCTTACCACGCTGCAAACCGAATTCTCTGAGTAGCCGAATGACATGGCGTGCTTCATCCAGAGTGCGCACAAACGGAATCATAATCCAGATATTTCGCAGACCCATTTCATTACGTACATATTTAATGGCCTTGCACTCCATTTTGAAACAACGCCGAAATGATTCAGAGATATAGCGGGATGCGCCACGGAATCCGATCATGGGGTTCTCTTCTCCCGGCTCGTACAGTTCGCCACCGAGCAAATTGGCGTATTCGTTGGATTTAAAATCCGACATACGCACGATCACTGGTTTGGGGGTGAATGCAGCGGCCAGCGTCGAGATGCCTTCGGCGAGTTTTTCGCTGTAAAAAGAAACCGGGTCGGTATAACCAGCGGTTCGAAGGCTTATTTTTTGTTTTAAATCATCAGCTAAAGTATCGAATTCCAAAAGCGCTTTAGGGTGTACGCCAATCATCCGGTTAATGATAAATTCCAGCCGCGCCAATCCAATGCCATCATTCGGTAGCGCTGAAAATGCGAATGCCCGGTCCGGATTGGCAATGTTCATCATCATCTTCAATGGAACTTCCGGCATGGTGTCGAAATTTATTTTTTCGATGGAGTAATCCAGCGTGCCCTCGTAAATATAGCCGGTATCACCCTCAGCACAGGATACAGTGACAGGGGAGCCGGGTTTGATTTTTTCTGTTGCATTGCCGCAGCCGACAACGGCTGCAATTCCCAGTTCGCGGGCGATAATTGCTGCATGGCAGGTGCGTCCGCCGCGGTTGGTGACGATTGCTGACGCACGTTTCATGACCGGTTCCCAATCAGGGTCTGTCATATCGGTCACCAGTACATCTCCAGGTCGGACAAGATCCATTTCTGCCGGTGAATTGACAATTCTTGAGGTCCCCACGCCAATTTTTTGTCCGATACTCCGGCCTTCCAGAATGACCCTGGATTTTTGGTTGAGTTTGTAGCGTTCCAGTTTTGTGGTGCGGGCCTGGACTGTTTCAGGACGAGCCTGGACGATGTATAATTTCCCACTGATTCCATCCTTGGCCCATTCAATATCCATGGGTTGTTGATAATGGTCTTCAATTTTTATGGCGAGTTTGGCCAGGGTGTCAATATCTTCATCCGAAATCGAAAATTGATTTTGATGCCGCTCTTCTACCGCTACAGTTGTTACGGCATCCTGCTCGTCATAAATCATTTTAATTTCTTTTGAACCCAGGTTTTTTCTCAATATAGCGGGTCTGTTTCTCGCTAAAATGGGTTTTGATACGTAAAATTCATCTGGATTTACTGAACCTTGGACTACAGTTTCGCCCAGGCCGTAGCTGGAAGTAATGAAAATCACATCCCGAAATCCGGATTCGGTGTCCAGGGTAAACATGACTCCGCTCGATGCTTTGTCGCTTCGCGCCATCAACTGGATTCCAGCCGACAATGAGACTTGCTGATGTTGGAATTTTTGATGGACTCTGTAAGCGATGGCACGATCATTAAACAGCGAAGCGAATACTTGCTTTACGGCGACCAGTACAGATTTCTGGCCTTGAACGTTTAGATAAGTTTCCTGTTGGCCCGCAAATGAAGCGTCGGGCAGGTCTTCAGCGGTTGCCGATGAGCGTACCGCAACAGAGCAATCCCCTCCGGCTTTTTCCATCATTGACTGATATGCATGACCAATAGCGGATTCCAGCTCAGTTGGCAAGGATGTATCGAGGATCCATTGGCGTATTTTTTTACCGGCTTTTGCCAGGGCTTTTACATCCTCGGTATCGAGTTCGTCTAATAGTTTGTATATTTTGTCCGCTAATCCTTCCTCAGACAAAAAATCGTCGAATGCCTCCACTGTGGTGGCGAAACCATCCGGGACGCTGACACCCAGTGGTTGCAGGTTACTGATCATTTCCCCTAAAGAAGCGTTTTTACCGCCAACTTTACTGACGTCTCCCATACCCAAGCCGTCAAAATTGACGATGTACTCTTTCATCCAGTTATCCTCTGTGTTAGGTTTGATTTCTGGACATTGTAATCTGAATGCTCATTAAAAAGTATATTCATGCAGAAAAATACAGTCTTTTTTATTTCCGATCATACGGCGATAACCGTTGAAACGCTGGGTTACAGCGTGCTCACACAATTTTCCACTCTGGATTTTGAATTTCATACGGTGCCGTTTGTAAATACCCTGGCCAAAGCTGAACATGTAAAAGGCGAAATCGATGCCTGCTGTCAGAAACAGGGTGTGCCTCCCGTGGTTTTCAGTTCGGTTACGAATACAGATTTACGAGTCGAAATCAAGCAGTGTAAAGGCCTGGTTCTGGATCTGTTCGACCTGTTTATTCCGTCGCTGGAGAGTTTTTTTCACCAGTCATCGATCCACGCGCTGGGAAAACATCATAGTGTGACCGACAGCCAAAAATATGGATCCAGAATTGATGCCTTGAATTTTGCGCTGAGCAGCGATGACGGCATAAATTTTAATGATTACAGTCGAGCTGATTTGATTTTGGTTGGAGTATCCAGAACAGGCAAGACGCCGACCTGCTTGTATATGGCTTTGCAATATGGAGTTTTTGCTTCTAATTACCCAATGACTGATGATGACCTGGATTATTTTCAATTGCCGAAACCATTGCGACCTTATAAAGATAAAATATATGGGTTAACGATAGAGCCGGGGCAATTGCGAAAGATACGACAGGAGCGGCGGCCAGACAGTACCTATGCTTCTTTACGCCAATGTCAAAAAGAAACGGCTGCCGTGGAAGAATTGTTTGCCCAGGAAAATATTCGCTCTCTGGACGTGACCAATTTTTCGATAGAAGAAATATCTACAAAGATATTGTACGAGACAGGATGGGAACGAAGTAGAAACTAAGGTCTCTTTTTTAGCTATGGTCATTCGTTGATTCCACTATTGCCAGGAGTTTTCTCCCGAATTTCGTTCACAGATAACCGCCTATGTTTCCAGGCATTTTCATGTCAATCTTTGCAAAAGGGTTGAAAAAAATATCGATAGCCCCAATACAATGGACTTAGGTAGCTTTAAATGTACCGTTCGAAGCCCGTTAAATAGGATAAATTTACGATATGACTGTAGAAGCGAAAAAAGAAACACGCGGATTTGAAACCGAAGTAAAGCACTTGATGGATCTTATGGTTCACTCGTTGTATAGCAATAAAGAAATATTTCTGCGTGAATTAATCTCAAATGCGTCGGATGCAGCCGACAAACTCAGATTTGAAGCCTTGTCCAAAGATGGACTTTATGAGGGTGACAGTGATCTTAAAATTCGTATTGAATTTGATAAAGAGCGCAACACCATCACTGTAAAAGATAATGGAATTGGTATGACCCGCGATGAGGTACAGGACAATATTGGTACCATTGCAAAATCCGGGACACGAAGATTTTTCGACTCTTTAACCGGTGATCAGGCGAAAGACAGTCAGCTTATTGGTCAGTTTGGTGTTGGATTTTATTCTGCTTATATTGTTGCTAACAAAGTCAGTCTGAGAACCCGAAAGGCTGGAGCAGGCGAGGAAGACGGTGTGCTTTGGGAGTCTGCGGGCGAAGGTGAATACACGATTGAATCAATTAAGAAACGCGAGCGAGGCACCGAAGTCACACTTTATTTGAAAGATAGCGAAGAGGAGTTTCTTGACGGCTTTCGTTTGCGCTCGATTGTTCGCAAGTTCTCTGATCATATTTCTTTGCCCATTGTGATGGATAAAGAAGTTGTCGAAGATGAGGATAAAGAAAAAGACGAGAAGGAAATCGTGATACCCGAGGAGGAAACGGTTAACAGTGCGTCGGCATTATGGACAAAGTCGAAACAGGATATTGACGATGAAGCCTATACCGAGTTTTACAAGCATGTTGGACATGACTTTCAGGAACCGCTTGCTCATGTTCATGCGCGTGTGGAAGGGACGAATGAATACACCTTGTTGCTTTATCTGCCCTCGCGTGCGCCTTTTGATATGTGGGATCGGGATGCCAAGCACGGTGTAAAATTATATGTACGCAAAATTTTTATCATGGATGACGCCGAGCAGATGATGCCGCGTTATTTAAGATTCGTGCGTGGTGTTATCGATTCTGATTCTTTACCGTTAAACGTCTCCCGGGAAATTCTGCAACAGACCAAGCAAATCGAATCAATACGGGCGGGCGCTGTAAAAAAAGTTCTCGGATTGTTGGAAGGTCTGGCAAAAAATGATGCAGAGAAATATCAGACATTTTGGAAAGAATTCGGTCGGGTGATTAAAGAAGGCCCGATTGAAGATTTTAAAAATAAAGATCGTATCGCCAAATTGCTGCGCTTTTCGAGTACTCATACAGATTCTACAGATCAGAACGTTTCTTTGGAGGATTATGTCAGTCGAATGCAGGATGGCCAGGAGACTATTTATTTCATAACCGGGGAGAGTTTTGCGGCAGCAAAGAACAGTCCTCATCTGGAAATCTTCAGAAAAAAAGGCATCGAAGTTTTGTTGCTTGCGGATCATGTTGATGAATGGCTGGTGTCGCATTTAACCGAATTTGATGGCAAGCATATGCAGTCGGTTGCCAAAGGTGAGCTGGATTTGGGAAAACTGGGTGACGAAGAAAAAGAGGGTGATACAGAAAAGCCCGAAGATGAGCACAAAGAATTTATAGAAAAAGTTAAAAATATTCTCGATGAGAAAATTAGCGAAGTGCGTATTAGTAATCGCTTGACAGAATCAGCGGCATGCCTGGTGTCAGATGCCTATGATATGAGCCTGAATATGGAAAGGATTATGAAGGAAGCAGGTCAGGCTATGCCAGGGGCCAAGAAACCGATATTCGAAATTAATCCGGATCATCCTTTAGTGACTCGCCTGGAAAGTGAAGCGGACGAAACGCGCTTTGAGGATCTCACTCATATTCTGTTTGATCAGGCTTTACTCAGTGAAGGCGGTCAGCTTGATGATCCTGCTGCCTACGTACGTAAACTCAATGGGTTTCTGCAGGCTGTTTTGGACTAATCAGAACTTTAAGGACGGGCAAGGTTTTGAACTTGCCCGTTTGAACTGTCTTAGGTGAACCTCCGCTTTTAAAAAAATACCTCGGATATTATTCCCGAATTTACCTCTATTAATCGTAAACGCGCACGGATGCAATAAAAGCTGGAAACCATTCGGATTGACTCGCGTTTGTCAAATCAGCATCAGCTTTCATATCGGCAACTGCGGGTAGTGCATTGCGTTCCAATGCGGTTTGCAGGTGCTGATGACAGCCTTCCAGATTATTCTGCAAACTGTCGATACAGGCTAAGTTATAAGACGCGATTCCTGGTTGTAGGTCTTCGGCGGAGAGAAATTTTTCTTTGGCCTGCTCGTAAAGCAAGTGGCCAGGATCGGCATTATACATTCGTGCGTGATCCATTAATGTGGCGCCCCAGTCGTTTAATATCTCGGGGCTATGGGCCTCAACGACCAAAGAGGCTGAATATTTTGTATAGGCTTCATTGAACAGACTTTCGGCATCTTGTCCGCTGTTGCTCTTTGCCTGGTTGTGTAAGGCCAGTCCCCAGTTGTGAAGTGCATTGAGAACCGTAGAGTTGTCGGCAATGGCCTGCTCAAATTTAGAATAGGCCTGTTTAAACAGGCGGTCAGCATTTTCACCCTCGGTTTCTGTCGCCGACTGCATAATCTTAACACCGCTTTTTATTTTTAATGTTGCAAAGAAATTTGAAAATATGCCCACAGGAAGTTTCCTCAGTTCGAAATAAAGTTTAGTAATACCATATGTTAAACAGACAGCAGCTTGCCATAATAAAAAATCCGTTTATTTTTCGCAAGCTTATTCGTAAGTATCTATTCAGTGAATTTCGTTATACTCCATCCAGGCTACGGACATTCTTCGCATTGAGCAAGACAAGCATCTATAAAGTGTTCACCTTTTTTGATGCAGTTGTCAGCACCGGGAACAGCCATGCATGAACTTTGTCCGGCCTGCTGGACGATTACACAACGAGTTGCGCAGATTTTGCATTTCAATTCCTTGATTTCTTTTTCGCGAGCAACTCTCTGTGGTGAGGTATATCGATCAATCTCCGGCTCTGCTTGCTTCGACGCGGTTGGTGTTTCGATTTCGACTTTTCCATCGGATGCGGTCGCTTCTTCCGCAAATATGTTTCCTGAGAAAAGTAATAAAGTTGTGAAAATGACAGTAACGAAGCTTCGCATAGCTTTCCTTATTAAGTGGGTGTTCAGAAACTGTTTATTATCCTGTAAATGACGAGTAAGAGCCAGACTTCAGTGTTGACGAGCGAGCGGGAGTGCTGGATCGACAGGATTTGCTAAAAGTTTTGCTAATCTATACAATACGCGATCCACGTTGGTACTCCATCATTCGTAAATGGTCTCCCTTACTCTTTACTTTGTAAGTGTGTTGCGGAAATCTTTCCGAGGGATAACTACGGATTTTCTAGCTATCAACGGAAGGCTTTTAAATTTTTTCTACTGGAGAATAATCTAATGAAAAAGAAGTTATTGGTTGCGTTATTAGTCGGTCTTGTGGGCCTGTTTGGTGTTTCTGGTGCAGTGTTTGCTGTGGCGGATTGTCCTGATCTCGTAGATACAAACGAACAAACAAATGATGAATTTCTGAAACAGGCTGCCGTGATTGCAGGAGAAGCACTGGCTCATGCGCAACAAGGTCATGCAGCGGAAACTCGAGCCAGTGCAAAAGAGGCGATTGCGGCTCTTAAATGCGTAGTCACAAACCGGGGTGAAGCGCAGATTCAACCACCTAAAACAAGATTGAAACAGGCAAGTATCGCGGCCAAAAAAGGCGATACTGATAAAGCTGCTGCCTTATTGGAAGAAAGTATCAGTCAGCTCAAAGCCATTGATATGACACCTGCAGGCCTGGGTAGTTAGAGCTTGATACAAGAATCCGGGTGGGGATGCAATTCCCCCCGGATTTTTTTATGCGCGAGGGGTTTTGCCAGTAAATCAGGTCATTATTCGCGTAAATATTATGGAGAGGGTATTAATATTTAGTTTCTTGGTTTTTTCAACAGGGTTGCTGCCGTAGAGTTTACAGTTTGAAAGCTGTTTAATAATAAGAACTAAATTGTTTGAGGTAGACGCGCATCCTTGAGCGTCTACATACGAACAGGCTTAAACCTATTATTTTTTGCAAGTATTAATATTTAACCCCGAACACACTGGGCACCACGTTAAGAAAGCACTCCCAAGCAGGATGCATCCCAACAGCAGTAATATTATACTGCCAGTAAATACCGCGATCCCGATCGATACACAACCCGCCACATAACGTATTTGCTGGTCTTTTTCGCCAACGTTCTTTTCTCTTTTTATCGCTCTTTTAAAATCAAAACCCATAATTGCTCCTCCTCGTTGTTGAAGCTGCAATTCTGCAACTTAATTTGCTGCAGTGCAAGTTTGGTGAATTCCAAACCATTTTTCGATATTTTCCCAGGGGCTCCAGCTGTTGATTATTTGAGCTTGTGCATCCATATGTGGAAAAGATCTTAGCTGGGTGTTTTCATGTAGCTTAAAATACGAAGGCATGCGCAATAATAGCCGAATGTTCTAAACAGGTGTCTCGAAAAAATAATGATATGGGTCTCAATTGCCAAACTGACGGATAAGATACGATAGAATACGCTCATGGATGTGACTTTTATTATTGATTCTCTGAATCAACCTCAACGAGAAGCGGTGACCTCGCCTTCTAATTCGGTATTGGTGCTGGCGGGAGCCGGCAGTGGTAAAACGCGTGTATTGGTGCATCGAATTGCGTGGCTTTTAGAGGTGGGCGAGGCATCCCCATACGGGATTCTGTCGGTCACATTTACCAATAAAGCAGCAATGGAAATGCGTGGACGGGTGGAATCGCTTTTGGGATATCCTGCTCAAAAGATGTGGATAGGGACATTTCATGGTATAGCCCACCGCTTGCTTAGAATACACGCATCCGAGGCCGGGCTGCCCGATGCCTTTCAGATTCTCGATTCTGACGATCAGTACCGATTGATCAGAAGGTTACTGAAGTCGCTCAATCTGGATGAGTCACGCTGGCCTCCCAGGCAGGTACAGTGGTTTATCAATGGACAAAAAGATGAAGGTCGACGAGCAGGGCATATTGCCGATACAGGCGATCCGTTTCAGGGACAAATGGTGCAACTTTACAAAGCCTATGAGGCAGTGTGTCAACGATCAGGTCTGGTTGATTTCGCTGAGCTATTGTTGCGCGCACATGAAATTCTGAGAGACAGCCCCGAGTTACTCGATCATTACCAGAATCGGTTTTCTCACGTATTGGTCGACGAATTTCAGGACACAAACACGGTGCAGTATGCCTGGCTGAGACTTCTGACTGCAAAAAATGAAAACCTGTTCGTTGTTGGTGATGATGACCAGTCGATTTATGGTTGGCGGGGTGCCAAAGTAGAAAATATCTATAGTTTTCAAAAGCAATACCCGAATCATCAAATAGTCCGTCTGGAGCAAAATTATCGATCTACTGCCAATATTCTCAACGCCGCGAACGCGTTAATTGCAAATAATGACGGCCGTTTGGGAAAGCAGCTTTGGACTGCAGACGGTGACGGTGAAGCGATTGACCTGTACGCTGCATTTAATGAAATAGACGAGGCGAGCTATGTCATTGATAAAATAAGACAATCGATTGACCAGGGTAATTCTCGCTCGGAAAGCGCTATATTATATCGATCAAATGCTCAATCCCGCGTATTTGAAGAAAAGTTGATGGCTGCTGCAATACCCTATCGGGTATACGGCGGATTACGATTCTTTGATCGAGCGGAAATCAAAAATGGCCTGGCTTATCTTCGTTTACTGGCCAACCGCGACGATGACACTTCTTTTGAGCGTGTGGTCAATGTTCCAGCGCGTTCTATTGGCGCGCGTACAGTGGATATTGTTCGCAATAAAGCGCGAAGTGGGCAACTTTCCTTATGGGGTGCAGCTCGTGCCCTGGTTTCTTCCGGAGAATTGTCTCCTCGTGCTTTAAACGCGCTCAGGCAGTTTATTGAGCTGCTGACTGAGTTATCGAGTGTTTGTGAAGATCTGCCTCTCGCTGAAAAAACACGAATAGTAATAGACCGCAGTGGTTTGATCGCTATGTATGAAAAAGAAAAAGGAGAGAAAGCTGAGGCTCGAGTTGAAAATCTGCAAGAGTTAGTGAATGCGGCACGTCAGTTCGAACCTCATGATGCTGATGACGAAGAACTGGGAGAACTGGACTCATTTCTGGCCCATGCTGCTTTGGAGGCGGGCGATAATCAAGGCGAGGCACATGATGACTGCGTACAATTAATGACCTTGCATTCGGCCAAAGGGTTAGAGTTTCCAGTGGTGTATATCGTGGGTATGGAAGAAGGTCTGTTTCCAGGTCAAAGGTCGTTGGAAGAAGCGGGGCGCCTGGAGGAAGAGCGTCGACTTTGCTATGTGGGAATGACCCGGGCAATGCAGAAATTGAATTTGGTGTATGCTGAATCCAGGCGATTATATGGACGTGAGACCTGTCCCCGAGCGTCCAGGTTTTTACGGGAAATTCCCGTTGATCATATTCAGGAGGTACGGGCACGAGCCAGTATTACCCGCCCGGTTACCGCGTCAAAATCTTTTTCCGCGGTCACTCATAACGATTCTGGCCTTAAATTAGGTCAACGAGTTCAGCATGAAAAGTTTGGTGAAGGTGTTGTTCTGCAAAATGAAGGTGATGGCCGTCAGGCCCGGGTGCAGATTAACTTTGAAAACGTAGGGATTAAGTGGCTCATGGTTGCTTATGCAAAGTTACAGGTTTTGTGAAATAGTTGTCGTTTATATAGTTCATCTCGCGTATTAAATTTCTGAGCCCTATTTTTGCCCTATTTTTTGTTTTACGCACTCGTATTTGAAAATATAGTTGTTCTCATGAATGTGCCACCTATAATGTACATATAATATGTACATTATTGGTGAATCACAATGCAACAAGTCAGAGTAAGCGATTTAAGAGCAAATTTACCTGCTGTTTTGAAAAAAGTGAGTCATGGTGAGCAAATTCAAATTACCAGCCATGGTAAAGTTATTGCTCGATTAATCCCCGAATCGAATAAGGTAGAATTGGCACAAAAGAGACTTGATGCACTGCGTGGTAGCATGATTATTGGCGATATTATAGGGCCAATAGAAAACGAATGGAGTGCTGATGCTGAGAATTTGTGATACCCATATATTGATATTTTGGCAGGATAATCCAACACGATTATCAAACAAGGCGAAATATGCGCTAGAAGAATCATTGGAAAGTCAATCGTTGGCATGTTCGGATATCTCTTTTTGGGAAATCGCCATGCTATTTAAGACGTGTCGTTTAAGAAATGATGTTCCTTCGATACAATATATGAATGATATTATCCTTACCATGTCGCTTTCCGTATTACCTGTTACGCCAGAAATAGCGACATTGTCTCAGCAGAATTTATTTAATCACAAAGATCCTGCTGACCGGTTAATTGCTTCCACCGCGATAGTTAATAAGGCACCTTTAATTTCCGCCGACTCCAATTTGATGAATATTGAACGATTGCAAATTATTTGGTGAGTTGATTTAATTCGGAGGCGAGTGTCATACCATAGGTCAGATTATCGTTATGTTGTTGATACTGTCCTGAAGAATCAATCTTTTGCATTTGATCCGCTTAATGTACTGACGAGTTGCCCAATATTTTTAGTCTGGAGAATAAATCGAAATGAGTAGTTTACCTGAGGAACTTAGATATGCGAAAACCCATGAGTGGGTAAAGCTGGAATCTGATGGCACAGTAAAGGTTGGAATAACAGACCACGCACAGGAAGAACTGGGTGATCTGGTTTATGTTGAGCTGCCTGACATCGGCAGTCATATAGACAGGGGCGCGGAGTGTGCAGTCGTTGAGTCGGTCAAAGCTGCATCCGATTTGTACAGTCCGGTGTCCGGGGAAATCGTAGCGGTTAACCAGGAGGTGATTGATTCACCGGAGTTGGTTAATGATGATGCTTATGCAGCGTGGCTGTTTTGTATTGCCGCAGATGATACTTCACAATTGGAGCAATTGCTGGATGCAGCCGCCTATTTGAAATCGATTGAAGATTGATAGAATGTTTATTCTTCCCAGGCATAGACGACTTCGACATAATTGCCGGGTGGTTTGTATTCTACAGATTCGCACAGTTCCTTAAGTAGAATTATGCCGCGGCCGTGGAGCAGGGTGTCGGCATGACCTTCCTTATCTACAGAGGTTAATTGGAAGCCGGTTCCGCTGTCTTTTATCCGGATTGTCATTTTTCCTGAGCTACCCTTGATTTCGGTTGATAAGGAAATTTGTATGCAGCCTTTTTTTAGTTGTGAGAGCCTCAGTTCACGTTTATTAAAATATTCGACAAAGCCCTGCGGTGACTGTTTTAGCGATGAGTTCAGTTTTAGAATGCCGTGATCAATGGCGTTTACATAGAGTTCCGTGAGTATGGTGTACAGGTTGGTTTGGTGATCTGCGAGTGTGTCCAGTTCCTGAATTTGCGCAATGATAATCGGAATTGGATTGGTTTTGGCCAGCCGTATTCCTTCCAGCGTGAGTTGATAGTCCCAGCGATCCTTGTGGGAATCGACTGCCTTGATTGCCGTTGTACTGATTGGTTGGAAATTGTCTGCCAGGTTCGACGCAAATTGGTGGTTGGCGAACAGTTCAGAATGGCATTGTATCTCAACTATACTGATATCTTTTTCAAGAGATTTGTTTCCGCGGTAGGCATCCAGTTCGGTGATTACTGAATCGAGACTCAGTTGTGGTGCACGGTTAGCGAGGCACTGTTCGGTTTTTGACTGGCCAAATGGGATTCCTGCGTTATTTTGAGCATCTGCAAAACCGTTGTTTAATAGAACGATACGGTCACCCGGTTGAATAGACACTCGAACCAGCATACTATTGAAATCCAAATCGGGGGTTATGCCCAGCGGTAGCCCGGCAGATGGAATTCTGGATCGAACGGTTCCGGCCTCACCATCGATGATCAGAATGTCTGGCATTGCGCAATTGCAGGCAAGTACGAATTTCATGTCGTGACTGATTATCACGAACTGAGCGGCTACAAATCTGTTCGTGGGTAGTAGTGTATGCAGCTTACTATTAAAGGATGTAAGAATGTCAGTCAATGAAAATCCTTTTTTGCACATAGCGCGGAAAATGTCCGCAGATGGCAGAGCGCTGGCTACAGCCGAGAGGCCATTACCGCTAAAGTCAACTAATAGTAGCGCCAGGTCTGACGACAATGTGTACTCCGTTAATAATATATCTCCATAATCCTGAGCCACAGGTTGAAAATAACTTTGAATATATTTAGATTTGACGTTGCCAGCCGTGATCGTGCCGGTATAGAGCTGCTCGGCAGTTTCACCATCACGTTCAATACGATTTTGTAGTTGTTGATTTTTGTGACTTAAGTCTATAAGTTTTTGTAATAAATTGATTTTTGATGGTAATTCCCTGGAATTGTAAGGCTTGTAGAGGATGTCATCAGCGTTTGTTTCGCGTGGTTTATCGGTAGATTCTGCTATAGCGATGATAGGAATAAAGTGCAGTTCATCGGCAGATTTTATTTCGCGGATTGCCGAAATATAGCCAGGAAGAGTTACATCGAAAAATATAAAATCTGGATTGTTAGTGTAAAATAATTTCACAGCCTCTCGGCTGCTTTTTGATTCAAATACTTGAAACCCGAGGCTTTGAAGTACCGTCTTTAGCTGCAACTGATCATTGGGGTTATGATCAACAATCATTGCTGTACGTGAACTTCGATCCGGGTTAGCGCTTGGAACCATTGGATTGTTTGGATGAGGCATATGAATCGCAATAAATAGCTGGTGATGAATTTAAGGGTATTGTGTGATCGGTATTATATTAAGTCGTAAATATTGTTTTAATCGAATATTTATCAAGTGTAGTAGAATCTTAAACTTTTCCCAATTTAAATTGAAAATGTAATAGGAGAAAATTAACAAATGAGCGTATTAATCTGCGGTTCCATGGCTTTCGACACGATTATGGTGTTTGAAGATCGGTTTAAGAATCATATCTTGCCGGATCAGGTTCACATTCTGAATGTATCATTTCTGGTGCCTGAATTAAGGCGCGAATATGGCGGTTGTGCAGGCAATATTGCCTATAATTTGAAGTTACTGGGTGGCGATGATCCATTTCCTATGGCAACCGTTGGCCAGGATTTTGATGCATACAGGCATTGGTTGGAAAAATGCGAAATATCAACAGATTTTATATTGCCGCTTGAGGAAAGTTACACGGCGCAGGCCTATATCACTACGGATATGGATGACAATCAAATTACAGCGTTTCATCCAGGCGCTATGTCTTTTTCAAATCGCCAGGATATTCCCAATAACCAGGATATATCGATTGGTATGGTGTCTCCAGACGGGAAAGATGGAATGATTTTGCATGCCGAGCAATTTGCACAGAACGGAATTCCGTTTATATTCGATCCCGGTCAGGGGATGCCGATGTTCGACGGCGAGGAACTGAAAAAATTTTTGCAGCAGGCGACATGGGTTACTCTGAATGATTACGAGGCTCAGCTTATGCAGGAACGTACCGGGCTTAGTCTGGAACAGATGGCGGAAAATGTTGAAGCGGTAATCGTTACTCGAGGTTCAAAAGGCTCGCAGATTTATAGTAAGCAGGAATGTATCGATATTCCGGTGGCGAATCCGGAGCAAATCGTTGATCCTACAGGTTGTGGTGATGCCTATAGAGCAGGACTTTTATATGGTTTAACTCAGGATATGGACTGGGCGACGAGTGGACGAATAGCTTCATTGATGGGCGCAATTAAGGTGGAAACCGCCGGTACGCAGAATCATTCTTTTTCAATGGGCGGATTTCGAAATCGCTTTTTGGATAATTTTGGTTATCAGTTTTGATCAATACCCGTCGTTTGTTGACAATAATGACTCAACTTCGTGACCCTGATATGGGTTGCCCCTGGGACAGAAAACAAAATTTTCGCAGTTTGGTGCCCTACCTGCTCGAAGAAGCACACGAAGTTATTGATGCCATTGACAGGAATGATACAACGGCTCTTCAGGATGAATTGGGTGATTTGCTATTCCAGATTGTATTCCATTCTCAGATAGCTGAAGAAAATGCACTTTTTGATTTTGAAAGCGTAGCCGGTGGTATTTGCGATAAATTGACGCGCAGACATCCACATGTGTTTGGCGATGCCGTATTCGCAAGTGATAAGGAGCGTGAACAAGCCTGGGAAGACGCAAAAGCATCTGAGCGGCGCGACAGAAATCCCTCAAACCAGCCGGTGAGTGTGTTAGATGGAATAACTGCCAGCCTGCCTGCATTGATGGTTGCCGACAAGCTTCAATCCAGGGCGGCCAGTCATGGTTTTGACTGGCCGGAAGTGACTCCGGTGTTTGAAAAAGTAGAAGAAGAGTTGGGTGAAGTGCGAGAGGCATTGGAGTCCGGCGATAAGGCGCATATCCGTGAGGAAATTGGTGACCTGTTGTTTGTTGTTGTAAATCTGGCCAGGCACCTGGGAGTGGAGCCGGAAACAGCTTTAAAACAGGGTAATGGAAAATTTACCCGACGGTTTCATTATATTGAACAAAAAATTGTGGAAAAGGGTAAGGTTCTGGATGACTGTTCGCTAAACGAACTGGACGCGTTGTGGGATGAGGCGAAGGAAAAATTGATTGGGATGCCGTAAAGCTCTATTTGGCAAGGCGACTGGGTATATTTATTTCCTATGTGTATTCAAATTGGCCGAGCCAGGGGCACGAATACAGAAATAAATAAAAAATGTCACTGCTCACCCCTCTATGGGCAATCTGTTCCGGAAGACGCCGTAAATACATCCATGTAGGCTTGGATGCGGCTTTCCTGCCGCATACACTTTCTCTACAGATCATCCATAGAGGGCTGTTTCGGTAGTGGGGCAAGTCGTTACTAAAAAATATTATATTTGATACCTGGCTTTATTCTAAATAACCCAGTGAGGTAGACCCAGGAGTTGTTGATCGGTGGGTGTTGCTGCTGATCAAGCAATGGCTGGGCTGTATCGAAGAAGGAACTGACAAATGAAGAGGGAAGAATCATGCGACTGAGGCAAAAAACAAACACTTCTGTATGTCCCACAAGACTTGGCTGTATAGCTGTTATTTGCGAAATGGCTTGAATTGACGTCGATCTGGCGCGTTTACAATTTTGGTATTGCCCTCAATGTCAGACTGCATCTGATCGACGGTAGGCGCCTGGTGATACACCATAGTATTCCTTGAATACTTTAGAGAATGCGGCATCTGAAGCATAGCCAACGCGTTTGGTAATATCAGTAATGGTTAATTCATTATTGCTTAACATAATGCGAGCTTTTTGAATACGCCAAGCGGTCACGTAACGCATCGGTGTCATCGCGAATTTTAATTTAAATTTTTCTGCGAAAACACTGCGGGACATATTGGCAAGCTCAGACAAACGTTCAAGGGACCATTGAAAACCAGGATCGCTGTGAATTGCCTTAAGAACCGGTCCCAATTGATGATCAGCTAGTGCGGTGAGTGCGACACTGGAGTCCGGTTCATGCTTCATATAGGTTCTAAGTACCTGTATAAATATAATTTCTGATAGCCGTATTAAGATTTCTTCATAGCCCGGCATTCCGTCACGAGATTCGGCGTGCATCGTCGACAGAAGAGGAATGAGCCACTCAAACCCTTCTCCTTGATCACGCGAAATATGGATTAATGGCGGTAATGTTGATACCACTGGGTGCACGATAGACGTGTCGAAACTGAAATGACCACAAATGAGTTCAGTTGTGCCGGCGTCTTCGCCATATCGAATACAACCAACATGACTTGTATCAGCAAGCGCTAATACGTCTTCTAGAGGAATTGCCGGTGAATCCGGGTTATTTGCCAGGACATGCGCGCTACCTTGCGGAACGAGTACTAGATCGCCTTTAGAAAAGTAAGTTTCTTCACCCGATGGCAGGCCAATCCAGGCCGTACCAGGACCGACTATATGAAATCGAACAAATTGGGCATTCTCAGGTACCTCAATTGCAAATTGGTTACCTAACTCTGCTCGGAAGTAAAGGCTTGCTCGTAAGTCAATAACGGATAGTATATCGGCTAATAAGTCCATATTTGTTATAAAAATAATTGTGTAATAGTAAATTCATCATTCTAAGATATTCCATCCGATTTATATTTTACTAGGCAACATTCAAAAAGTCGCCAATAGATAACGAGCAGCCTATCGGTTTATAGCAACCAATGTTTTTTCGTGTTTATCTGAAAGTGACATGAAACTAGCAGCATTAACGGAAAGGTTGTCGTGTTTTCCATAGAAATATCATTAATTAATGATATTTCAAAGAGAAAAGAAGCATCGCTTAACACATTGGAAATTGGCCATCCGGGCTCGATTAACATCAAAATTCATTTTAGGATGATTTAGTTGATTAGCTGGACGACTTCACTGATTCACTCGCCGTACTATTACGATTCATGACAGCACAGATCCGCTGAGAAAAATTTCAAGGTCTGTCTGCCGGATGCATAATCAAGTTCTATGTGTGCTTATTAATGCTCATACAGATCTGCATGTTGCATTTATTGTAAACATTCACAATGCATCTTTTGATCGAGCCCGGATTTCTTGCAATGTTGTTTTTTGGCGGGGGTCGCAAGGCTGCGCAATGATGAGGTGTGGGATAGTCTGGATTTATTGGCGTACTCACGGTACGTGGAACATCCAAACCGAGCAACGCTCAGTTAATGTGCATAATTGCGGTTTCGCGATAAAAAACTTATTAGATTTCCGAGCTAATTTTGAAAACCAATTGTATAAGGAAACTTTAAAATGAAACAAAAATTGACGCTTCTGGCGCTTACACTTTCACTGGTCACTGCTTTTACACCTGTGCGTGCAGAGTTACCCTCTGAACTGAATGATTTACAAATTGCGCATGTGGCCTATATTGCTGATAACATTGATATTCGCTACGCTCATCTTGCTCTTGGTATTAGTGAAAACCCGGCGATAATCCAGTTTGCAGAAACAATGATTCGGGACCACAATGCAGTCAATGGACAAGCCCTTGCATTGCTTGAAAAGTTGGGTGCTAGCCCAGAAGACAATTTTTTGAGTCAGTCTTTGCTCACGGATTCAAAAAAAATCGTGACTAAATTGAGTCATCTGCATGGTGCTGTTTTTGACAAGGCCTACGCAAAAAATGAACTTGCTTATCACAAGGCTGTTAATGATCTTGTTGAGAATTCGTTTATTCCAAATATTGAGAACGATGAAGTAAAAGATTTGTTCATAGCGGGCCTTAAGATCTTCAAAACCCATGAAGCTCATGCTGAGAAAGTGGTTTCAGACTTATGATGAAATGCGGCGTGCGTTTATCAATTAAAAATAGCGAATTAATCAATCCGGTCATCGTTTTTACACTGATATTTGGAGGCTTATGTGCTGGCCACGTATTTGCTGAACGTAAAACTCCGGTAAACCCCATCTACCGGCAGCCCTAAATATCCCCTACACTCCCCGGAGACACTCACAAACCGGAGGAGCACATGGTTGAAGAAAGAACAAGAAAGCAGGATATCAGAGC
>Ga0114934_10000687_pt1 | contig 21489 bp, 13 predicted proteins | sample 4SBtaG_2_FD_99695 | JGI IMG/M metagenome (GOLD analysis project Ga0114934, IMG submission 99695) | Deep subsurface microbial communities from Kolumbo volcano to uncover new lineages of life (NeLLi) - 4SBTROV10_white metaG | ecosystem: Environmental > Aquatic > Marine > Volcanic ...
ATTGTTAGATATACCCATCTGACTTTTTTGTGTAAAATTAAAAAAAATAATTTTATTTTCACAAATAATTTTTTATAAATTATACTTTTTTGTTTGTCGAAATATTCAATTTTATATAAATACAACAATATTTGTAGTAATTAGATTCATCATAAAAATAATTCTACAAAAAAATTGTCTTGTTTTACAAAACTATATTTTTTGAGTATTGAATTATGTTAGTTTTTGTTTTAACTAAAAATGTTTGCATTACACTACTTCAAGGTGTGGTAATAAGTTTTTGTATAAACACTATCGAGATAGTGTAATCTGTTGATATGTAGATTATTAACTATATTTTATTGTTTTTATTAAAAAAAGTAAAAATTAAGCTATTCCGCTGAAAATCAGTATTATTTTTTATTAAATGATTGCAAGAATGAATTATTGAAATTTGATTTACATTTTGTCAAAATATTTTCCGCAATCTTTACATTTGTAAGTGTTTTTGATATTATTGAAAGGTATCCACGCCAATATTGATAGAATAATGGTTAGAATTTTCCCGAATTTCTTTTTACCAATGCTTGATACAACATTTTGGGATCCACAATAAGGACATTTTACTTCTTCTTTCACATAATATTTTTCTAATAATTCTTTTGCTTTGTCATAATCTTCTTCCTGAACAAATACCTGAACTCCTGAACCAAGCATATTGTAAAATCCCGGCATCAAAGTATTGAATGTCTCATTTGTCAAAAAGCATTCTATACCTTCATTTTCGAGATAGTTTCTAAACATATTTGCTTCTATTGCATTGTCAATTATTGTCAATCTTTTTTCCATTATTTATTTTCTATAAATTTTTCAAAGTTATTTATTATTTCAACAAATTCGTCAGGGAGTTTGCTCAAAACAAATTTTTCAATTTCTTCTGGGATTTCTTTGTAAAATGCAGCTGCAATACCTCCCACAATACAAGCAATTGTATCGCTGTCTCCACCAATAGAAATAGCAAGCCTTATAGCATTTTCAAAATCTGTGCTCTCCAAAAATGCAACAATAGACTGAGGAACAGAGCCTTGACAAGTAACTTTGAAATGATAAGTAGGCCTGATTTGCTCAATGGTAAAATCCAGATTGTAGTGAAATTTAGAACTGATATATTGACGAATTTCATCTTTTGATTCACCTTTTCGAGCCATGAAAATTGCAGCTGCTATTGCCTGAGCTCCTTTTATTCCTTCGGGATGATTATGTGAAACTATTGCTGTCTGTTCTGCTTTTTGCAAAACAGTTTCAATATCATTGTATGCAAAACCAACAGGCGAAACTCTCATTGCTGAACCATTGCCATAGCTATTATACGGCTGCGGATTGGTTGTTTTGAGCCATTTTCTGAAGTTGCCGCCATAGCCCCTATGTGGATATTTGTTACCGTATTCCCAAATTGTTTTGCCAAAATCTTTATTATTCATAATTGCATCGGCAACAGCAATTGTTAGAACTGTGTCGTCTGTAAAATCACAATTTGGATTGAATAAATCAAAGTCGGTTGTTTTTATATTATTCCATTCATATATTGAACCAAATACGTCTCCAGCAATAGCACCTATTATAGTTTTAGTTTTTTTCATAATTTTTTTATACAAAAATAAAATATTTTTGTTAATATTTTCTGAATTAAGATATTTGTATGAATTTTAATTAAAATAAACTTATGAAAATATTTATTACAGGCGGCGACGGTTTTCTCGGAAGCAATCTTGTTAGAGAATTGCTTAGTAGAGGTCATGAGCTTACCTTGTTAATACAAGAAAACAGACAAGTTAAAACTCTCGAAGGCTTGAATATCAAGAGAGTTTATGGAGATGTTTTGAATTATGAATCTTTGGTAAACGGTGCTAAAGGAGCTGAAGTTGTAATTCATGCTGCTGCAAGTACAAGCAACTGGCCTTCAAGGAGTGAAATTGTTAATAAAATAAACATTGAAGGTACTTCGAATATCATTAAAATGGTCAAAGAGCTTGGTATTAAGAAACTTGTTTATGTTGGCACTGCCAATAGCTTTGGGTTTGGAGATAAAGAAAATCCCGGAAATGAAACAAAACCTTATGGAAGTCTAAAATACAAGATGGATTATATGGACAGCAAGTATAAAGCTCAATTGCTGGTTTTGGACGCTGTAAAAGAAGGCTTGCTTGCAACAATTGTAAATCCTACTTTTATGATTGGTCCTTATGATTCGAATCCGAACACAGGTGAAATGATTCTTGCAATCCACGCCAAAGAAATTCCTATTTGTTCACCAGGTGGCAGATGCTTTATTCACGTTCGTGATGCTGCTGTTGGAATTAGTAATGCTATTGAAAAGGGTAGAATAGGGGAATGTTACATTCTTGGAAATGAAAATTTGAATTACAAGGAAATTTTTGCAAAAATGGCGAAAGTTGTTGGAGTTAAACCACCGACTGTTGTTATGCCTTGTTTTCTGGTTCTTATATACGGAAGATTGATTCAATTTTTTGCTGATTTGTTCCATAAAAAGCCAAAAGTTACATATTCACAAGCTAAGATTTCCTGTGATGAACATTTTTTTAGTGCAAAAAAGGCAATTGAAGAACTTGATTTGCCTCAAACACCTATAGAAATTGCTATTGAAGAAAGTTTTAATTGGTTGAATGAAAATGGATACGTAAAATGATACTTGATATACTAACATTAAATTTGAAACTCGAATATGATGATTTGAGATTCATAATTCCTGTTATAGGAACTATTATTGCGTTTATTATAGCTTGGTTTCCACACAAGTCTCAGGCTTTAAAAGACAAATTAGCTTTCAAATATGGAAATGACAAAGGTCTGACATATCATTTTTGGGGAACAAAATTTTTAGGTGCTATTTCATTTGGGCTTTTAACGTATATAGCATACAAAATTGCTTTTCCTGAAACAAAATTGGCAGATTTAGGTTTTACTTTTTATAAAGCATCAATTCTACACACATTGCTTTATTCTGTAGGTATTGGAGCAATATTATTTTTTGTAACATATAGAAACTGCAAAAAACCTGAAAGTCTTTCAAATTATCCACAGATAAGAGCGAAAGTATGGACAAAGAAAATGATTGTTTGGACTATTGTTGCCTGGACTGTTTATCTTCTGGGGTATGAATTTTTGTTCAGAGGTGTGTTGTTATTTCCATTGGTAGCAAAAGTAGGTTTGTGGCCTGCAATAGCTGTTAATACTGCTTTGTATTCAGGAACTCATGTGCCAAAAGGCTTGAGTGAAACTATTGGTGCTTTTATTCTTGGCACAATTCTTTGTTTGCTTACAATTTATACAGGAACTATCTGGATTGCATTTCTTACTCATTTAGTAATGGCTTTGACAAATTTTGGAGCTTCTCTTAAATTTAATCCTGATATGGTAATTGAAAAAGTAAAAAAATAAAATTATGGGCGAATTGGAGGGAAAAGTAGTAATAATAACAGGTTCTAATAGCGGAATAGGTAAAGCTACTGCTAAGTTGTTGATACAAGAAGGTGCGAAAGTTGTAATCAACGGAAGAAATGATGAAAAACTCAACAATGCAGAAAAAGAAATCAATGCACCGGAAGGTAAATTGTTAAAAGTTCGTGCTGATATTACAAAACCTGAACAAGCAAAGCAACTTATTGACAAAACTATAGAGAAATTTGGCAAATTGGATATTCTCATCAATAATGCAGGAGTTTCTATGCGTGGCAATTTTGCAGAGTTGAGTCCCGAAGTTTTTGAAACTGTATTTGGAATCAATGTTTTTGGCGTTGCAAATACTACAGTTCCTGCAATGGAACACATTCGCAAAACAAAAGGCAGCATCATATTTATTTCAAGTGCAGCAGGAATAAGAGGATTACCCGGCACTTCGGCTTATTGTTCTTCAAAGATGGCTTTGCGTGCTTTGGCTGAGTCTATTAGAATCGAAGAATCAAAAGCAGGTATTCACGTTGGTTTGATTTACGTTGGAATTACGAAAAATGAAAAGGGAAAAACTACAATTGCCGCTGATGGTAGCCTGAAAGAACTAAAAGACCGCTCAAATTTTAAAGTGCATACGCCTGAAAGAGTTGCTAAAGCTGTAGTAAACAATATAAAACGCAGAAAATTTATAAAGACTTTGTCTGGAATGGCAAAAATTAACAAAGTAATGCAAGCTCTTTTTCCCGGTTTAGTAGAGTTTACACTAATAAAATCATTGAAAAAAATTGAAGAAAGAAATAATTGAAAAGGCCTTTCATCTTTTTAAAAAAAACTGTTGTAATACAAGATGAAAGACCTTAATTTTTAAATGCTTTTTTGTAAACTTATTTAGTTTTTGGCATCAAATGTTCAATAAAGAATTTTGTTTTCATATTGAACAAATAATATCTTGTGTTTCCACCATAAATTCCGTGATTGCGATTTGTGAACGGAAAAGTTAGCATAGGCTTATTTGCCTGCACCATTTTTTCAATAAATTCATAAGAGTTTTGAGGATGAACATTATCATCAGCAGTTCCAAAACATAATAACAAGTTTCCTTCAAAATCATCGACGTGATTCAATGGAGAATTTGAGTCATATCCATCAGGGTTGTCTTGAGGTTTGCCCATATATCTTTCAGTATAAATATTGTCGTAGTATCGCCAGTTTGTGACAGGAGCAACAGCCACACCAGTGTTGAAAACACCGCCGCCTCTTGTCATTGCATTGAGAACCATAAATCCGCCATAACTCCAGCCCCAGATACCTATTCTGTCTTTGTCGATGTAAGGTAGATTTCCAATAAATTTAGCGGCTTCTACAAGGTCAATTGTTTCATATTTTCCAAGTTGGTGGAAAGTAATTTTTCTGAATTCTTCGCCTCTTGCACCTGTTCCTCGAGGGTCAACGCCTATTACTATAAAACCTTCTTGTGCTAAATAATTATTCCAGCCAAATTCCCAGTCGTCAAGAACAGTTTGAGAGTTTGGACCGCTATACTGAACAATAATTGCAGGATATGTTTTTGTTTCATCAAAATCAGGAGGAACAATTCTAAAAGCATTTAGTTCGATACCTTCTGATGTTTTGATTTTGAAGAATTCTTCATTGACTCCACCCATACCTTTTATCATTTCTAAATAATCGTGATTGTCTTGCAATACGTCAATTACTTTTCCATTTGCTTTGTTCAAGGTAATATAAGGCGGAGTGTGAATATTTGAGAAAGTGTTGATGAAATATTTGCAACCAGTGCTGAATTCTGCATTATTTGTGCCAACACCTGAACTTATTTTTTTCATACCTTTTCCATTAATTTTAACTGAATAAATTTCTCGTCTAAGAGGAGATTCTGTAGCAGCCTGAAAATATATGAGTTTTTTGTCAGGGTCAAAACCATAGTAATCTGTAACATCCCATTTGCCATTGGTTAGCTGAATTTCAAAAGTTCCGTCAGTTTTGTAAAGGTATAAATGGCGGTATCCGTTTCTTTCGCTCATTATCAGAATATGTTGGTTGTCATCAAGAAAAACAATGTTGTCATATACTTCGTCACCAATGTAATATTTATTCGTATCTTTTATAAGAGTTTTAGTTGCACCAGTTTCGGGATTAGCTGCCAAAAGTTCAATAATATTTTGTGCTCTGTTGAGTCTTTCTATTCCAAGAAAAGAACCGTCTTTGTTCCATTTTATTCTTGGAATGTATATGTCTGTATTATTTCCAATATCAGCTTTAATAGTTTTTTTAGTTGATAAATTGTATATATGCACACTGACAATAGAATTGTCTTCGCCTGCTTTTGGATATTTGTATGTGTAGAGACCCGGATAAAGTTCATTTTGTGCAAAATGAGGCTTTTCACCTGCATATTTAATAATATTGAATTCTTTGACTTCAGATTCATCAAATTTTATATAAGCTAGATATTTTCCATCAGGAGACCATTCATAAGCTTTTTTAAATCCAAATTCTTCTTCGTAAACCCAGTCAGGAGCACCATTTATAATTTTGTTTTTTAATCCGTCAGTTGTAAGCTGAGTTTCGTCACCTGTTTCAAGATTTTTTATAAAAAGGTTGTTTTCACGCATAAAAGCAACTTGTTTTCCGTCAGGAGAAAATGATGCTATTTGCAAATTTGCTTCATCTGAAACAGGAGTAAGTTTTTTGTTTTTTATATCATAGACATAATATTTTGCTGTGAATGAATGTCTGTATATTCTTTTCACATCAGTGTGCAATAGAATCTTTGTATTATCATTGCTAAATGAATAATCTGAAGAAACATAACCTATACCAAGTTCTGAAAGATTAACAAGAGTTTCTATTTTTTTCCCCGAAGCATAAGAATATTTTGCAATTTCGATTTTGTTATATCCATTGCTATAATCATAGATTGTGTAATTTTCTCCGTCATTCATCGGATTTATTCCATATACTTCGTTAGGCCAGTATTGGTAATTTACAACTTTTTGAAGATCTATATTTTTAATTTGTGCATTTACGCTAAATGCTATAGATACCCAAAGTAATAGTAATGTGAACTTTTTCATGATTTTTAGTTTATTTTTTGCTCAAAGTTAAAATAAATTTTAGAGATATAATTTCTTTTAAGTATTTAAAAATATTCTAAATTTTAATATTTCGTTAAAAATCAATGATTTATAAAGATACTTGAGATTTTATTATAAAAATTTTGCTGTGTTTATAAACTTTATCTTGCAATTTTGAAAAAATATTTCTAATTTTGAACTTAAAATTTTTTTATTATGAAAAATATTGCTCTAATATTTTCGATGGTTTTATTTTTTCAATTTGTAAGTAATGCTCAGAATCAGCATAAATCTATTCACCAGCTTGAATTGGAAAAATATGACAAACTGAATTTCAAAACCGAAGCACAATGGGATAAATATAATGGGCATATTAACACTCCTTCACAGAACAGTCCCAAAACTTGCACATTGAATCATATAGTGTTTGGATGGCATCCTTATTGGATGGGAAGTTCATATACAAATTATCAATGGGATAAACTATCAGACTTAGCATATTTTGCTTACGAAGTAGATTATACAGACGGAAGTGCAGTTTCTACACACAGCTTTGAAAGTGCTGATGTAGTTGATGTTGCAAAAGATAACGGTGTTAGAGTTCATCTGACAGCAACCCTGTTTGGTAACTTCGACAGTTTTTTTGGAAATTCAACTGCACAGACCAATTTGATAGACAATCTTGTTACGTTAGTAATTAGTAGAGGAATAAATGGAATAAATATAGACTTCGAAGGAATGGGTAGCGATAATAAAACACAGTTTGCTACTTTTATGCATAATTTATCACAAGAATTGCATAGTCAGGTACCTGGTTCTATACTTAGCGTGTGTCTTTACGCCGTAGATTGGAACGGAGTTTTTGATTTTTCTTCACTTGTAAATGATGTCGACTTGTTTACAATTATGGGCTATGATTATTACTATCAGGGAAGTTCAGAAGCAGGACCTACCGGACAACTTTATACAATGAATTCATTTGCTTACACTCAGACAAGGTCTATTGAATACTACAAATATAAAGGTGTACCACTAGAAAAACTTGTACTCGGAGTTCCATATTACGGCTTTGATTGGAAAACAAATTCTTCAAGCGTCCCATCGTCAACAGCAGCAAGTGGTTCATCAAAAACAATAAAAATTGTAAAACAAAATAGTTCTGATTATTATTCTAACCCAATGATAGAACCCAATTCATTGTCAAAATACTATGTATATACCGAGAACGGAAACACTCATCAGTGTTGGGTAGATGATGAAGAAACTATGGCGTATAAATACAAAGCAGTTTTGCAAACTGGAATTGCAGGAATTGGTATTTGGGCTCTCGGATACGATGATGGTTACACAAGTATGTGGGATTTGATTGGAGATTATTTTACTGATTGTTATTCACAGCCTGCATCAGGAACAATATGGGATTTGGGCGGACCTCACAAAGATTATAATAATCACGAAGATTATACTTATACTATTTCTCCTCCCGGAGCAACAAGTGTTCAGCTCCAATTTACAGAATTTGATGTTGAAGCTAATTACGATTATCTCTATATTTACGATGGACCTTCAACATCTTCTAATCTTATAGGACAATATACAGGTACAACATCACCAGGCACAATAAATTCTACAGGAAATGCTTTGACTATACGTTTTACATCTGATGGAGCAACTGTTAAGCCCGGTTTTACTGCTAATTGGACTTCTACAACAGAGCCTCCAACTACTGATTTTACTTTATCTCAATGGATAAGTAGTGACTTTAATGTAAATTTTACCGATAATTCTGATAATTCTACTATTGCCAACAGTTTTTATCTTGCTAGTGATTTTAATGGCTCTGATTGGAGAGCAAATACAAATAAGGGATTTGCAAATGATAATTTTATTGGCACAACAATTAACTCAGAATGGACACAACAAACCGGAACTTGGTCTAATGAAGCAGAGACAGCCAAACAAAGTGATGATTCTCAATCAAACACTAATATGTGGATTTCTCTCAATCAAACAAATTCCTATACCTATCTTTATTCTTGGAAAATGAAATTATCAGGAACTGCAGGTAATAGAAGAGGAGGAATTCATTTCTTTTGTGATGATCCAACATTATCAAACAGAAACAATAATTATATGGTTTATTATCGTGTTGATAATAATAAAGTTCAGATTTATAAATATGTCAACAACTCATATACACTTGAAACAGATGATGATGCTACAATAAACCCTGATCAATGGTATGATTGTAAAGTCATTTTTAATCCATCAACAGGAGAGATAAAAGCTTTTCTCGATGGTCAGTTAGTATCTACTTGGACAGACCCAAGTCCTTATGCTTCAGGAAATGCAGTTAGTTTGCGTACAGGCAATGCAATTGGTTATTTCGATGATTTTCAAGTTTTTAAGTCTAGAAATGACAATGTAAATATTACTGTTGGTAGTTCAGGTGATTTGAGGTATCAAAATCCAAATCCCTCTACTCCAGCTGGGAAAATTTCTTCAATTGTTATTGACGATAATAACGTGTTTTCCGATATTGTTGCTAAAACATTGAATGTTGACTGGACACCACCTTCTACAATTCAAGAAGTCAATGACGGACTATCGTCAGATATTGACGAAACAACAGACTCAACAGAAATATCTGCAAACTGGAGTGATGCCATAGAGAATAATTCAGAAATTGTAAGATATTGGTATTCTGTAGGAACTCAGCCCGGATTAAATGATGTAGTTGATTGGAGTGGAAATTATACAAATACTAGTTTCACACTAAGTGGAATGAATTTAATTCCTGGTACAACTTATTATGTAAATGTGAAAGCAGAAAACTCAGCTGGACTTACTTCAGAAGTAAAATCTTCCGACGGAGTATTGATTCAAAGTGCAAATCAGACAGGCTGCGATAATTGTCCCGATTTGATTTATTACTCTAAAAATATCAATATTTATCCAAACCCTGCTTCAGATATTTTGAACATTGATATTCCTCAACAAATAAAACAAGGAACACAATTATTCATTTACTCTGAAAATGGTACTTTGATAGATAAAGATACAATTACCTCAGAATCTGTTAAGATAAACGTTGGAGATTTGCCCGCAGGACTGTATAATATTAAAATTGAATCAGGAAAAAATATTTACAATGCAAATTTTGTGAAATTCTAAAATAGATTAGTAACTAAAAAAAATAAAAATAAACGTATTTACGTTTGACTTTAAAATTTTTAAAATGTTCAATAAATCACTATTTCTAATATTACTAGTTTCTTTGCATTTTTATGCTTTTGGGCAAGTTGCGATAAATTCTACCGGAAATTTACCCGAATCTAGTGCAATGTTAGATATATCAGCTACAGATAAAGGTTTACTAATTCCAAGAGTAAGTCTAGATAGTACAACTGATAATACGACTATACCTTCTCCCGCAACAGGACTTTTGGTATATAATATGAATACAATAAACGATGTTTCAGAAGGGTTCTATTATTATGATGGCTCAGCTTGGTCAAAATTAGGTATTTCAACATCTTATGTATTTCAAAATGGGCTTACTAGTTCCTCTAATGTTGTTGGTTTGGGAGGCGATTTACTTGTTGGTACAGCAATTACATTAGGAGGCAATAATCTGCAAATAAATTCAGATAACACAGGTGTTTTTTCTGTTCAGTCATCAGGTGTTGACAAAACCATATTTATGGCCAATGGCAATGTTGATTTCAAAGGTTTTATATCTTCGGGAGGATATTATAATTTTTCTTCAATTTTTGGTCCTAGCGGTTTTGGCTTTAGAGAACGTCACGGAAATTTAGAATACAAAAATGACGGAGGAGACTGGACTGCATTTCCTGAACCAGTGTCAGGAACATCTTATTGGTGGTATCGTCCAACAGATTCTACATTTATCCAACCACAAAACAATAATAATATAAGAGTTTACGATACTTCTGAAACATACGGACTTTATTTCAACGGAAATAAAAATCAGTACGGAGGCTTTTTTAGAACCACTGCTAGCTTTAATCCAACGGCAGCAGTTGTTGGCTATTCAGACGTATTAGGCAACAGAACAAAGGGCTATCTTGGATACAACGGAAGATGGACAAATACTGCAGGAGACATTAATCTTGATGGCATGGCTCTGTATGGAGAAGTTCAAGACAGTGATAGGACAGCACTTTTTGCACATACAACGAGAGATGCAAATTATGCTGCTATTATAGGATATTCTGATGTGTGGATTTCAGGCTATTACTATACAAGAGACGAAGACGCATATTCCAGCTCTCATCCGGCTTTATATGGACAACTTATTAGCGGTGCTGATAAAACAGGTTATCAACCAGCTATTGAAGGATGGTCTGAATATATTGGCGGAAACGGCAATGATGGATATACAATAGGCGGAAATTTTTATGCATTAGGTCACGAACAGGATTCTCGTGGACTCCTAGTTTATGCTCAGGCTTATGGCTCAAATACAGACGCTATTGGCGCATACTTTAATGTAGATTCAGCGGATTATATTTACGGCATTAGGGCTGACGTGGGTAATAGTACTGTAGCTGCAACAGAGAGCTATGGTGGATATTTTACAAATTATTCTACAGATGGCAGTGGTATAATGGCTATAGCTTCAAATGCACAAAATGTATATACTTCAGGTAATGGAGACGGATTAATAGGTGTTTCTGATAATGGATACGGAGTTTTTGGACAATTTGATGACAATAATGGAACACTTACAACTTGTGGTATCTTGGGATATGGAGCTAAAGTTGCAAATTATTTTTATCATGAAGAATATAGTGATGATGGATATGACCAAAGTGTTGCATTGGTAGAAAGGCAAGGAACAAATCCTGGTGTCAGTTATGATATAGGAGAAACTAATCAAGGTATTTTATCAATAAATTACAATCCTGATAGTTTAACATTTGCTATTAAAGGCGATTTAGTTTCTCAAGGAAATGGAAGAACAGGTGCTGTTATGGGAAATGATTACTATGCTTGGGGAGCTCTTGGTTATGAAATTAGTGGTGGTGCTAATGACTATGGAGGATATTTCACAAGTTATGCTACTGGCTCAGGTAAAAGCACAGAGAAAACATCAGTAGGAATTGGAGTATATGGAGATTTAATGGGAGGTTGGATCAGAGGAAATTTGTATGGTTTGACACTAAAAGGTGAAAGATATTCTCTTTATGTAGATGGTCAGACAATCACCAATGACGTTATTATGAATGTTACAGATGTTGGTGAAACTGAAAAAGTTGTAACTTATGTGCCTACAACAGAAAATCCTCAGATATTCCTTAGCGGAGTTGGTGAACTTTCAGAAGGAAAAGCAGCTATCAATTTTGACAAAAAATACCAGAAACTTATAGACCCATCAAAAGATATTATTGTTACAGTAACTCCTATTGGCAAATCTAATGGATTGTATCTTGTAGATTCAAAAGCAACAGGTTTTGTTGTTGCTGAAAACGGTGAAGGAAAATCAAACATAAAATTTACTTGGATTGCTATCGCTCAAAGAAAGACAGATACAAAACCAGCCGAAGAAGTTCTTAATGTTAAATTCGACGAATTATTAGATGGATTTATGTTTAATGAAAATAATGTTAACCAAACTGCTCAACCTCTATGGTGGAATGGGAAGTTACAATCAACAAAGCCACTGTTTAAAAAAGAAAATGCCAATCCAATTTATATCAATGATAAAAATTTCAAAAAAATATTAGGACCTAAAATCCAAAAAACTGTCACACCAAAACGACAGAAAATTAATAAACCTTAAATTATACAAGAATTTGTCAACCACATAAGTAATTCTGAAATTAGATTAAAATGGTTTAAACATCAAATGCCTTGAAAAATTGCAAGAAGGAGAACAATTATTCAATTAATCTTTAAATGTATTTTGATAAGATAATTTTAGCATTTCTTCTTCTTCATTATTAGAAGTATCTGATTTCCCTGCAGTATTGTATAACATTAAAGTTATCTCAGGATAAAATAAATTTATGTAAAGTTTTAACAAGACAAAATTTAATAACAAAAAGCTGGCTATAAAATTATGGTCAGTTTTTTATGTCATTTTAAATGTATGTAATTATTTGTTTTTTAGAAAAATATGAGAATTATATGCATATTTATTCTTCTTTTTTAATACTATTGGTAAAAAGAAAATTGCAAATAATTTGTTTTTTTTTTGGTCATTAAAAAAATAATATTTAGTTTTGTGTTTAGATTTTTTTAGATGTTCAATAATAAAGAAAATATTTTAACTTTATATTTTTATCTCTTCAAACAAGAGTTGATTTTAGTTTTAAGAAAATTAAAAGAACTAAATACAACTATATTAGCCTATTTTATTGGCACTTTTATGTCTCATTTTTTTAATTTTATTTTAATTCAAACAATCTTTTTTGATAATATATACACTACAAATTTACTCAATAATAAACGATTTGAAACATATTTATATAAAGAACAAGCTATTCTAATAAATATTTTAAATATTGTAAAACCCGGAGTATAGTTTTTTTTTTAAGATTTTTCAAAAAAATTTTAAAATTTAAAAATAAAATGTTTTAAAATAAAAAATTATTAATAACCCTTTAACCCCAAAAAAAATTAATTATGAAAAAATTGATTTATTCTTTCGGCACGTTAGTATTATTTTTAGTACTTACGAGCAATTTTGTTTTGGCACAGAAAAGTGTGCCTATGAAGCCTATAGTCAAAAAACCTGTTTGGCATAGAGTTTCACCACCTTTAAGAGATATGATTAAAGCCTCTGAAGGAGTAAATATTGAAATAAAAGAAGTAAGAGAAATAGAAAATGAATTGGATTTCCATCCAAACATAACAAAACTCAATCAACCCGATAAATTATCAGCAAAACAAAGAGGATTTGCACCCAAAGGAGAGGTTCTCAACGTTCTTGCAAATTTTGATGGGGTAGATAATATCGACGGAGTAGCTCCCCCTGACACACAAGGAGATGTAAATGAGAGTTATTATTTGCAAACAACTAACGGTCATTCAATCATCAAAGATAAAAATGGTAATACAGTTAAAGCAGCCTTCAAAACATCTGATTTTTGGGCAGGTAGTGGTTATGATGATCTGAATAATGGTGATGCTGTTGCACTTTGGGACGAAGACGCTCAAAGATGGCTTGTAACACAGTTTTATTTACCAAGTTCAGGTGATAAATATTTATTGATAGCAGTATCAACTACATCTGACCCTACTGGTTCTTACAATCAGTATGCATACCCATATACAGATATGCCTGATTATCCTAAATGGGCTGTATGGCCAGATGGATACTATATGGGAGCAAATGCATTTAGTGGTAATAATTACGCAGGTGCCTATGTAACTGCCTTCGACAGACAAGCAATGATAAATGGAGATGCTAACCCTGCATCTGTTACTTTTGGTCCTGATGCTAATCTTTGGTCTATTTTCCCTGCTGATGCAGATGTTTTTCCTACTTATGGCGACCCTTGTCCTTTCCTTAGTGACCAAGTTTCCAGTACTAGCGGTAACAATAAAGTTTATATTTACAATTTTCACGTAGATTGGAATAACACTAATAATTCCTCATTTACACTTGGAAATACCATTACTGTTAGTAATTATGGACTTTTCTCTAATGATACTCAAGTGCCTCAATCTGGTACTACCCAGAAACTTGACTTATTACAATCAAGAATAATGTATCGTCCATATTATAGAAAATTTTCCGACCACGAATCATTACTTATGTGTCGTACGGTAAATGATGGTGGAGTAGCTGCTATTCGTTGGTATGAATTCAGAAAATCAGGCTCTAATTGGACTTTGTATCAAGAAGGAACATATAATCCCGGCGATGGTTTATGGCGTTGGATGCCATCAATAGCAATGAATGCAAATGGTGATATTGCCATAGGTTATTCTGTTTCAAGTTCCTCAAAATATCCTTCTATTAGAGTAGTTGCAAGACACTCAAATGATCAACTGGGAGTTATGACTACAAATGAAAAAGAAGTATTGACAGGTAGTGCTAGCCAAACTGGTGCTAGTCGTTGGGGAGACTATTCGATGATGAGTGTTGACCCATCTGATAATACATCTTTCTGGTATACTACAGAATATTCCAGTGGTAGCTGGAACTGGAAAACAAGAATTACTCATTTCGAAATTCCATCTGCTTGTACAGGTCCTTCTACACAAGCTTCAAATTTCAGTGCTACAAATATTCAGGATAACCAAATGACTATAAACTGGACAAGAGGTAATGGAAACAGAGTTCTTGTTGTTGCTAGAAAAGCTAGTGCAGTAAATGCTGACCCTGCTGATGGTTCAACATATTCTGCAAATTCTGTATTTGGTTCAGGTTCACAACTCGGTTCTGGAAATTACGTTGTTTATGACGGAACTGGCACTAGCGTTACTGTTACAGGATTAGATTTGGGCACACAATATTATTATGCAATATATGAATACTATACAAGTGAAGTTTGCTATAATGCTACAGAATTGACAGGAAATGCTCAAACTACAGGTGAAGCTCCTTGTACACCTTGTTATTCTTATGGAAATACTTCTTATGCTACAAGTATAACTAGAGTACTTTTCAATACCATTGATAATACTTCTGCTAAACCCACAGACGCAAATGGTAATGCATACAGTGATTATACTAGTCAAACTACCGAAGTTAATTTGAACTCCTCTTACGATTTAACAGTTCAAGTTAATACTGATGGAAATTATACTGTTAATTCAAAAGTATGGATAGACTGGAATCATAACTGTGATTTTACAGATCCCGGTGAAGAATATGATCTTGGAACAGCTAAAAATGTTAGCAATGGTGCAACAAGCAATTCGCCATTAACAATTAGTGTGCCTTCTGACGCTTATGTTGGAGAGGTAACAATGAGGGTTTCTGCTAAATACAATGCTGCACCTACAGCTTGCGAAACTGGTTTTGACGGTGAAGTAGAAGATTATACTATCATTGTTGCAAATGGCGGTGGTGATACTGAGCCTCCTGTTGCTCCTACAAATCTTGCTTCTTCTAATATTACAACAAATAGTGTTGATTTAAGTTGGAATGCTTCTGCTGATAATGTTGGTGTTACAGGATATGCTATCTATAAAAATGGTTCATTACTTAACACAACAACAGGAACTTCTTATAGTGTAACAGGATTATCTCCTAATACTACTTATAGTTTCTATGTAAAAGCTTATGATGCAGCAGGCAATTATTCTAGCGCAAGTTCTACTCTAAATGTTACAACTCTCGATGAAGCTGATACTCAAGCACCAACAGCACCAACTAATTTAGCTTATGCTAATTTAACTCAAATTAGTGTTGATTTGTCTTGGACAGCTTCTAGCGATAATGTTGGAGTCACTGGATATCAAATTTATAAAAATGGTTCATTATTAACTACAACTACAGGAACATCTTATTCTGTAAATGGACTTAGTGCTTCTACTAGTTATTCTTTCTATGTAAAAGCATACGATGCTGCAGGAAATGTTTCTAGCGCTAGTAATACTGTTTCATTTACTACTCCTGCTCCTGAACTTTCATATTGCAGTTCTAAAGGAAACAATGCAACTGAAGAATGGATAGGAAGAGTAATCTTTGGTTCTATTGATAATACATCAGGAGGAAACGGAGGTTACGCAGATTTCACCAATATGAGCACAACAGTAGCTTTGGGAGCAAATGTAACTATCACAATTTATCCAGAATGGAGTGGAACAGTATATTCTGAAGGCGAAGCTGTATGGATTGATTTCAATCAAGATGGAGATTTTGACGATGCTGGCGAACAAGTAGTTTCATTAACTGCTTCAAAAACAAGTCCAGTTTCTTCATCATTCACAATTCCAGCTAGTGCTTTGACAGGAACAACAAGAATGCGTGTATCACTTAAATATAACGGCATACCTTCACCTTGTGAAACATTTAGTTATGGTGAAGTAGAAGATTATACTGTTAATATAGTTCAAGGAACATCAGATAATGAAGCACCAACAGCACCATCTAATCTCGCAGCTAGCAATGTTGCACAAACAACTCTAACACTTTGCTGGAATGCTTCAACTGATAATGTTGGTGTTGCAAAATACAATATTTATCAGGATGGTAGTTTGGTTGGATATATTGATGCTGCAAATACTTGTGCAAACATAAGTAGTTTGACAAGCGGAACTACATACCATTTCTACGTAACCGCAGTAGATGCAGCTGGAAATGAAAGTAGTGCAAGTAATACTGTAACAGTCACTACATTACAATCATCAGTGACTTATTGTTCATCAAAAGGAACAAATGTTAATTATGAATGGATAAATCAAGTAAAATTCAATACAATTAATAAGACTTCAGGATCTAATGGCGGTTATGCTGACTTTACTGGAATATCAACAAATGTAAACAAAGGAAGTTCCTATTCAATAAGTATTTATCCAGGTTTTGCAAGTTCATCTTATAATGAAGGATATGCAGTATGGATTGACTACAATCACGACGGAGATTTTGAAGATAATGGTGAATTAGTTTACTCTCATTCTAAAACTTCTTCTTCTGTAAGCGGAACTATTACTATTCCTTCATCAGCAGCATCAGGCTCAACAAGAATGAGAGTTGCAATGACTTACAATGCAACACCAAGCGATCCTTGTGCAACATTTACATACGGCGAAGTAGAAGATTATACAATCAATATCGGTGCAAAAGCTATGGCTGATGTAGAAAATGTAGTTAACTTTGAAAAAATTAGTGTTTATCCAAATCCTGTTTCAGGTGTTTTGAATATTGATATTTCTCAAGAAATTAACGAAGGAGCAAAATTACTCATTTACTCTGCAAATGGTATATTGGTAAATAATTCTACAATTACTTCTCAATCTGTTAAGATAGATGTTACAGATTTACCTGCAGGATTGTATAACATAAAAGTTATCTCAGGAGAAAATATTTACAATGCAAATTTTGTAAAATTCTAAGATAAATTACCAACTAACAAAAAAAGCTGTCTAAAATGGCAGCTTTTTTTTGTGTATATTTTATAAAAATAAAGCGAATACATAGCAAAAGGGATACTATTACTACTGACACTAAAATATATCAGTGTGAATAATAAAAAAAGCGACATTTAAAGTCGCTCTTTATGATACTTTATTTTTTCAATCGTTTTGGACCTGCCTGAATAACTTCATCAGACACTCCATCAACAAACAATTTGAAATTGTCTATATAGCGAGCTGCTAATGAATCGTATTTTTCCCAATATTCCTTCTTGTTAGCCCAAGCATTTTCAGGAATAAACACTTCATCGGGTACATTTGGACAGGTCATAGGAACTTTAAATCCAAATATTTTGTCAGTTCTGTATTTTACTTTATCCAATTCTCCATTAAGTGCGGCATTTAGCATTGCTCTAGTGTGACGAATACTAATACGTTTTCCAATTCCGTATTTTCCACCAACCCAGCCTGTATTTACAAGCCATACTTTTGACTGATGAGCTTCAATTTTTTGACGCAGCAATTCAGCATAATAGAACGGATGATGTACCATAAACGGTGCTCCAAAACAAGCACTAAATGTTATTTCAGGCTCTATGCCTAGTCCCATCTCTGTTCCGCCTATTTTTGATGTATAACCGCTTATGAAGTGATACATTGCCTGATTCAAATCCAGTTGTGCTATTGGAGGCAAAACACCTTGTGCATCAGCAGTAAGGAAAATTATATTCTTTGGATGTGCATTTACCCTTTTATCTGGAATTGCATTTGGTATAAATTCCAATGGGTAGGAAATTCTGGTGTTTTCTGTAAATCTGTCATCGTCAAGGTCAAATTTTCTTGTTGTCAGGTCCCAAACTACATTTTCCAGAATTGACCCGAATCTCTTTGTACAAGCATAAATTTCTGGTTCTGCTTCTTGGTTAAGTCCAATAACTTTTGCATAGCAACCAGCTTCAAAGTTAAAAATACCATTGTCTGACCATCCGTGTTCGTCGTCGCCGATAAGCATACGTTCTGGGTCTGCTGATAATGTTGTTTTACCAGTACCGGATAAGCCAAAAAACAATGCTGCATCGCCTTTTTTTCCAACATTTGCAGAACAGTGCATTGCCATTATGCCTTCCATTGGTTTGTAGTAGTTCATCACAGTAAAAATAGTTTTCTTTATTTCTCCTGCATAGAATGAATTAGCAATAACACCTATTTTTCTAGCAAAATCTATAATTATTCCTGTTTCACTCAAAGTGCCATCAACTCTAGGGTCAAGTTTGAAACTAGGTGCAGCAATGAGTGTAAATTCGGGAACAAAATTTTTGTATTCATCTCTTGACTTTGGTTTGACAAACATATTTCTTGCAAAGAAACTTTGCCAAGCATGAGTCGTGATGATTCTTACAGGCAAACTATATTCAGGGTCACCTCCTGCATAAACATCTTGAACAAAAAGTTCTTCGCCTTGCAAGAATGCTTGCAAACGATATAGTATTCCTGCAAATTTATCATTGTCAAGAGGTCTGTTGTATTCGCCCCAATCAATTTTATCTTGGTTTGCAGATTCTTTCACAAAGTATTTGTCTGCAGCAGCTCTGGCAGTCCATTTACCTGTATTTACAATTAATGCACCACCTTCTGTTGTATGTGCTTCTCCTCTAAAGATAGCTTCTTCGTATAGAGCTTCGGTCGGAATGTTCCAAAATACCTTGTCCAAATATACTAAACCGTGGTTTTCTAATTTGAAATCTGATGATAAATCGGAGGCGTGATCCGAAGCCGGAGTTTTTATTTTTAAGTATTTCATAGCCAGTCCCTTACTAATTTGCGTTCACCAATATATAATTCTTTTGGAGCATTTGGATCTAATGCCCATTTTATTCTTTCAATACCTTCTATAATTTGTTTTGTCGGAATATTAAATGATAATCTGAGATATCCTTCCATACCGAATTCAACTCCGGGCATTACGGCAACTCGTACTTTTTCTAATAAAAGATTTGCCAATTTAATAGAATCTTTGCTGTAAGTGCTGAAATCAGCAAACATATAGAATGTGCCGTCTGGTTTTGTTAAGTGTAATCCGTCTAAAGTTTTTAAACGATTGTACATAACGTTTCTGTTGTTTTCTAACTGTAGTCTCATTGCTTCTACACCTGATTGAATTCCGTTCAAAGCTCCTGCTGCTGCTATTTGAGTAATTGGCGATGGAGCTGAGTTTGTGTGAGCTTGAATATTTGCCATTGCTTCAATTATTTTTGAATTGGCAACTGCCCAACCTACTCTGAATCCAGTCATTGCATAGAGTTTTGAAACTCCATTGATGACAATTATATTGCAGTTTTCGTCGAATTCTGTGTAATCGAATACACTAACAGCTTTTTTGTTATCATATAAAAGTCGGTGATAAATATCGTCCATTATCAGATAAAGTCCTTTTTTCTTTGTATATTCTACGATTTCTTTCATAAATTCAGCTGAATACAAAGCTCCTGAAGGATTGTTTGGACTGTTCAGCAGAATTGCTTTTGTCTGAGAAGTAACTCTATCTGCCAAATCTTTTAATGATGGCTTAAAACCTCCGTCTTCTGCTAAAACTGGAACTGCTATGGCTCCAACCATTTTTGCCATTTCCTGATAACTTACCCAGTGTGGAGATGGAAAAATAAGTTCGTCTTGTTGGTCTAAAATAGTTTGAATTGCAAAAAACAACGCTTGTTTTGAACCTACAGAAATCATAACCTGATTTGGTTTTGGTCTTACTCCATAGAATTCCTCAGTATATCTGATAACTGCTTGTTTTGTTTCTACCAATCCATCAGGTGGAGAGTATCTTACCTCTGCACTGTTCAACAATGCTGCTGCTCTTGTAACTGCATCTAAAGGTGCTTTTCCTTTGGGTTCACCTCCTCCAAGATGTATTATCGGTTCGCCTTTTGCTTTTAAAATGGCGGCTGTTTCATTCAGTTTTAAAGTAGGTGATTGTTTGCTTGAGCGGCCTACTAAGCTTAGTTTCATAATTTGAAATTTTTACTCAAATGAATAAAAAAATTAGATATTTTTTAAATATTTATAAATATTTTTTTTATTCTAATCTTTATATATCTTTAAAAGTTTGAATAATTTTGTTAATTTGCTATATTATAATATTTTATCTGTTTTAGTTGACTTTTATTATTTATATCTACTAAACTCGATATTTCCTTTTATATTGTAAAATTAAATCGTTTTGCTATAAAAAAATTATTCTTATCATTCCTCTAGAGCTAATATATTGATTTTCAGTGAAATACTCGTGCGATTTAAACACCTAATAGTTATTTTCATTTATTGTTTCAAGATTGTCTGATTTACAATATTGTTCTATCTTTGCAAAAAAAAATGAATCAACGTCAATTGTTTTTCAAATATATGGGACTTCCTGCCGCAACTCCATTGGCTTTGGAGATTGAAAAAGCAGAAGGCATTTATCTTTTTGGAGCTGATGGAAAAAAATATACAGATTTATGTGCAGGTGTATCAGTAAGTAACATAGGCCACAATCACCCCAAAGTTGTAGAAGCCGTAAAACAACAAGCAGAAAAGTATATGCACATTCACGTTTATGGTGAAATGGTTCAGTCGCCTCAGGTGAAATTTGCCGAAATGCTTGTTAATGCACTGAATTCAAATCTTGACAGTGTTTATTTTGTAAATTCAGGCAGTGAAGCAAACGAAGGAGCAATCAAATTAGCCAAAAGATATACTGGAAGATATGAAATTATTTCTTTTAAAAATGCCTATCACGGTAGTACTTGTGGTGCTTTGAGTGTATTAGGTGACGAATATTTCAAACGCGCTTACAGACCTTTGATGCCTTCTGTGAAATTTTTAGATTTCAACAATGAAGAGC